>Ga0247831_1004175_pt1 | contig 19753 bp, 21 predicted proteins | sample LaCruzMarch2015__9_FD_192406 | JGI IMG/M metagenome (GOLD analysis project Ga0247831, IMG submission 192406) | Freshwater microbial communities from meromictic Lake La Cruz, Castile-La Mancha, Spain - LaCruzMarch2015_1m | ecosystem: Environmental > Aquatic > Freshwater > Lake | place: Spain... | reverse complement strand
TAAAATATTCATTGTACTTTTAATTTAAGTACAAAGTTCAACTGCCACTACACATCCAGTTTACGTAGTGGTAAGGAAGCGGAGATTCAATCAATTTTTTGTCATCTGGTTTTGTAAGAAGTAGGGCTAGATTTGAAAAAATCAATCCCTGCCTTCATTCGAAGATAGATAAAGCCAATAGAACAGCAAAGACATGGTATTTCAACAGCTCAATAAAGTATAAGCCCCTGATGGATAGCCTCGATCTTTTCTCGTTCCTAAAGACGAGAAAAGTAGCGAGACGTAGTCAAATAGAAGTACAAAGCTTGGCTCCAAAAAAAATCAATATCTCCAACTCAATGGAGTTTGGAATAGACAATACGGATGTGCACTAATTTAGTTAATCATATCCATGCCCAAATATGGTCTTAAGACTTCAGGTATTTGTATGCCTTGTTCGGTTTGATTGTTTTCGAGCAGACAAGCTACAATACGTGGTAATGCCAGCGAAGAGCCGTTGAGGGAATGAAGTAATTGGGTTTTGCCATCAGTGTTTTTGTACCGAATTTTCATTCGGTTGGTTTGGAAGGTTTCGAAGTTGGATACGGAACTCACTTCGAGCCAACGTTTTTGGGCAGCACTATAGACTTCGAAATCGTAAGTGAGTGCAGAAGCAAAACTCATATCGCCACCGCAAAGTCTGAGGATGCGATAAGGCATATTCATTGATTGTAAAAGGGCTTCGACATGCAATACCATACCCTCGAGTGCTGTGTAAGAATTTTCGGGCAATGAAAACTGTACGATTTCGACTTTGTCGAATTGGTGTAAGCGGTTGAGACCGCGTACGTCTTTGCCATAGCTACCTGCTTCGCGTCTGAAACATGGTGTATATGCTGTCATTTTGATAGGTAGATCGCTTTCTTTGACAATTTCGTCACGGTATATATTGGTAACAGGAACTTCGGCAGTAGGGATTAAGTAAAAATCGTCTACAGTAGCATGATACATTTGACCTTCTTTGTCGGGTAGCTGTCCGGTACCGTAAGCCGAAGCTGTATTGACCATATGTGGTGGTTGGTATTCGGTATAGCCTGCTTTGGTGTTGTAATCTAAAAAATAATTGATTAAAGCACGTTGTAAGCGAGCGCCTTTGTTGATATAAACTGGAAATCCAGCGCCAGTAATTTTGGTGCCTAATTCAAAATCTATGAGGTTGTACTTTTTAGCCAAATCCCAATGCGGTAAAGCCGACTCAGGTAAGTTAGGTATATCATTACCCATACGTACGACTTCGTTTTCTTCGGGTGTTTTGCCCAATGGAACTGATGCATGTGGTAAGTTGGGTAAAAGTACTAAAGTGTCATGTTGTTGTTTTTCAAGGTCTGCTAGTTTGTCGCCCAATACTTTGGTTGACTCTTTGAAGGTAGCCACATCAGCTTTTAATTGTTCAGCTTCCTCTTTTTGACCAGAGGCCATCAGTTTTCCAATTTCTTTGGAGGCGATATTGATTTTATTTAAAAAATCTTCGTTTTCGGATTGAATTTTTCGTCGTTCTTCATCGATCGTTAGTATGGTATCGACAAGCGTAAGGTCGGCAACGTTTTTTACTTTTAATCGTTCGATGACTGCGTCGCGTTGGGTACGCAAAACCTGTAGTTGTAACATAATTTTTTAAATAAGGTGGCAAAAATAAGCAGGATTCGCTTGAATCGAATAAAATGAGGACTTTATTTATGCTTTGGAATACTTTCTCTACATTTGTTGCAAAAATAAATATGAAATTCACGATCGGTTTACTTTGCACAATGTTGTTATGGGGACAAATGCTACAAGCTCAAAACTCCCCAAATGATGCACCAGTAAAAAAGAAAAAATTTTCGTATAGTTCTGGCGTGGAAAGCAGTATAGTGCAGTTTGCACAGTTTAGTGGTCTTAAAATTGCAGGCGTTTCAAATATACCTCGATATACTTATTTTTTTAATACAGGAACAGATTTAAACTATCATGCTTCCAAAAATATTAGACCATTTACAGGAATTCATATTAAAAATATAGGCATGATACAAAAGTTAAATGACTCTACTCGATTTAAGTATCGTGTGTATACTTTTGGTGTACCTGTGGGTTTTAAGTTGTACTCTAATGATCACAAATTGATGTTTAAAGCAGGCGCTGATGCTGCTTTGGCCTTAAATTTTAAATGGAAGCATTTTAATAGCAATGACAAAGTGAGTAAAGGCAATGAATTTTTTAGCGACAAAGCGAGTATGTTGTTTACATCGGTATTTGCAGGTTTTGCAGTTAAAGGGGTTTCGTTTACAGGGCATTATTATCTCAACAATTTTTTTGGTACAAAATCTGGTGTTATAGCCAACGATGTACGATTAATTACCTTGGGTATAGGAATGAATTTGGATGATAATGTTGTGAAAATGAAGATGAAAAAATAAAAAAACAACCCAGCAACCTATGCTTATGTCATAAAAGTCACTTAAATCTTGTTTAAATTACTGCATTTTTGCAGTCTAAATTAATTTTAAATGCAAGTAATAGGATATATATTGGCCGTGTTGGTAGGAATTTCGTTGGGATTAATCGGAAGCGGAGGTTCTATATTGACTGTTCCCATCTTAGTATATATCATGAGTGTAGAGCCAGTATTGGCAACAGCATATTCTTTGTTTATTGTCGGTACGACGGCATTGGTAGGTGGTATTCAGAATGCACTACTCAAAAAAGTAGATTTTAAAACTGTACTCATATTTGGGATACCTTCAATAGCTGCTGTTTTTGCAACTCGAAAATGGTTGGTGCCATTTATACCCGATACCTTGTTTAGTGTGGGGAGTTTTGCTGTAACTAAACCCATTGCATTGATGCTATTGTTTGCAGTCGTAATGATCATGGCTTCAATATCCATGATACGACCTTCGAAGAAAAAAGAAGCAGAAGATGGCGATCCGATTCAATATAATTATCCTATGATATTGCTAGAAGGAACTGTAGTAGGTATACTGACTGGCTTAGTAGGTGCAGGTGGTGGTTTCTTGATCATACCCGCGCTTGTATTGCTAGCTCGCATGCCTATGAAGCTTGCAGTAGGAACCTCGTTGTTTATCATTGCGGCAAAATCCTTGATTGGATTTATTGGCGATTTGCAAGGCAGCGAAGTCATTGACTGGACTTTATTGACAGGCTTTACAATTTCTGCGGTAGTTGGAATTATAATAGGCATCATGCTATCTAAAAAAATTCCCGGTGCAAAATTGAAAGTTGGTTTTGGTTGGTTTGTATTGGTCATGGGTATATATATCATCATCAAAGAAACATTACTTAAATAATTTTAGATATGAGTCAAGAAAATAATGAAATGAGTTGTTGCGTTGTAAGTTGTGAAAAACCACTCGACCAAAACTATTGGGATCAACAGTATCAAGCGAATACAACAGGATGGGATTTGGGTCAAGTATCGCCACCAATCAAATCATACATAGATCAAATCAATGACAAGTCTATACGAATTTTAATACCTGGAGCAGGCAATGCTTATGAGGCTGAATATTTACTTCAACAAGGTTTCACTTCGATAACGGTCATTGATATAGCTCCGACTGTGGTTCAAAAACTCCAACATCATTTTTCAGGTCAAGCGCATATCCATATTATACAAGGTGATTTTTTTGAACATGAAGAAAAGTATGATCTTATTATAGAACAAACCTTTTTTTGTGCATTGCCTCCATCTATGCGTCAGCGCTATGTATGGAAAATGCATAGCTTGTTGAACGACGGCGGACGAATAACAGGTGTGCTATTTAATCGTAGTTTTGAAAGTGGACCACCATTTGGTGGTAGTCAAACAGAATACGAACAATTGTTTCAAGCAGCATTTGAATTTAAAACCATAGCATGTTGCATCAATTCTGTTAAGCCAAGACATGAGTCTGAATTGTTTGTCAATCTAATGAAGAATTCATCTGTGCATGTAAGGCTATATAAACTTAGTGGTTTTACATGTATGGAATGTGTTGACACCAATATAAAACTGATCGAAGCAATACAGGGTGTACAGCATGTCAGTGTCAATACAGCTATGAATGACATTTTGATTGTCAGTGAAAAAGAGCTACCAATCGATGCATTAAAAAATGTACTTTCGTATGATTCAAAATATAGTATAGATAACCTTTATACCACCAATAAAGCATGATTTTAAAGGGTTTTGTATAAGCACTACCATTTATGTGACTAAAGTAGCATTTGAAAAAAATAACTCAAACGATATTTGTACAACAAAAAACAATAACAATGCAAATAGAACAAATTTACACAGGATGTCTTGCACAAGGTGCATACTATATCACATCCAATGGCGAAGCAGCTATCATAGATCCACTACGTGAAGTACAACCTTACATGAATCGATTGGTGCGCGATGGTATGAAACTGAAATATATTTTTGAAACACACTTTCATGCAGACTTCGTTTCGGGGCATGTCGATTTGAGTCGCAAGACGGGCGCACCTATCGTTTATGGTCCTACAGCAATGCCTGAATTTGAAGCTATCATTGCAACAGACAATCAAGAATTTAAATTGGGCAATGTGACAATCAAAGTTTTGCATACGCCTGGACATACCATGGAAAGCACAACGTATTTATTGATAGACGAGAATGGCAAAGATCATGCGATTTTTTCGGGTGATACTTTATTTTTGGGCGATGTAGGTCGACCAGATTTAGCGCAAAAAGCAGCGAGCATGACGCAAGAAGATTTAGCAGGCATGTTGTATGACAGCTTGACAACTAAAATAATGCCTTTAGCTGATGATGTAATTGTATATCCTGCACATGGTGCTGGTAGTGCATGTGGTAAAAATATGATGAAGGAAACCGTAGATACACTTGGTCATCAAAAAGAAATGAATTATGCATTGAATCAACCGAATAAAGAAGCTTTTGTACAAGCCGTTACAGATGGTTTGACACCACCTCCAGGTTATTTTGGAATGAATGTAGCCATGAATAAAAAAGGATACGAAAGTTTTGATACAGTGTTGCATAACGGCATGAAAGCCCTTACGAGTATGGAGTTTGAAGTTGCTGCAGAAGAAACTGGCGCATTGATTTTAGATACAAGAAATAGCGACGAGTTTTGGAAAGGATTTGTACCACAATCTATTAATATAGGTTTGAATGGTGACTTCGCACCTTGGGTTGGCGCATTGATTGTAGATGTCAAACAACCTTTGTTGTTGGTTACTGAAGTTGGAAAAGAAGAAGAAACTGTAACGCGATTGAGTCGGGTTGGTTTTGATAAAATTCTTGGACATTTAGCTGGTGGATTTGATACTTGGAAAAATGATGGTCATGAGATTGATACAATCAATCGCATCACACCAGAGGTATTTGAAGCTCAATTCAAATTAGGAGAATCTACAATCGTAGATGTGCGCAAAGAAAGTGAGTATGCAGCAGAGCATATTGAAGATGCATACAGCAAACCTTTGTCATACATCAATGAATGGGTAAAAGATATTAATCCGCAGGAGCATTTCTTTATGCATTGTGCTGGTGGTTATCGCAGTATGATGGCAGCATCAATACTACAAGCACGTGGATATAGAAATTTTACAGAAATAAGTGGTGGCTTTAATGCTATAGCTAAAACATCAATACCGAAGACAGATTTTGTTTGTCAAAGCAAAGTATTGAAATCATAAATAAAAGGTTGATTTGGTTAATCATAAAACCTGTAAGTGATATACATGCAAGTTTTATTTCAACACTTCGAATTGGAATTAAGCAAATTGTAACTGTCTAAAGTTATCTACTTTTTTAGAATAGAAAAAGTAGCTATGTAACTTTAGTCACATAAGTTACTATTATCATCATCTAAATTTGTAATAAATAAACATATGAAAAAGAATATCATTATACTGTTTTTAATTGTTTCTATTGGTTTAGTTGGATTGTATCAAAACATGAATGCTCAAACCAACAATACCCAATTGACTGAATTGATTCAGAATGGAGCTTATTTGGTCGATGTACGTACACCACAAGAATATGCTGAAGGCCATGTAGATGGATCGATTAATATTCCATTGGATCAAGTACAACAACAAGTATCAAAATTTAAAGGCAAAAAAAATATAATTGTTTTTTGTAGAAGTGGCAACAGAAGTGGGCAAGCAAAAGCTATATTGGAGCAAAACGGGATAACAAATGTTACCAATGGAGGAAAATGGCAAACAGTCAATCAATGTTTAAAAACTAAATAAATCGAAATATGAAAAAGCAATTTGTAATTATTCTTAATCTTTTACTGAGTGGATTGATGGGTCAAGCACAAGTACAGTTTGATTATCAAGTACAAATAACTCCCGTCAATGTTACAGGGTTGCCTGGTTTGCATTCCTTAGTAGGTGCTCAACATAATGGTAAGTGGTTATTGATAGGTGGTCGAAAAGATGGTGTTCATGCTCGACAGCCGTTTAATGCATTTCCTGTAGCTCAGAATAATACAGATATTTATGTAGTTGATGTATTATCCAATCAAGTTTGGTCAGCACCGTTAACGTCATTGCCGACTGGTATTCAAGAACAGTTACAAAGCACAAATATGAATTTTTTTCAAGATCATGATTCACTTTACATCATAGGTGGTTATGCATTTTCAGCTACTACGAATGATCATATTACATTTGATAAACTAACGTCAATCAATGTCCCAGGATTAATGAATGCTATTATAAATTCAGCACCCATTACGTCTTTTTTCAAACAAATAGCAGATCCATTGTTTGCCAATACAGGTGGACATATGGGTACAATAGGCAATACGTTTTATTTAGTAGGAGGTCAACGATTTGATGGCCGATACAATCCTATGGGTAATCCAACCTATACACAAACATATCATTCTCAATATTCGAAATTTAATATTGATAACAGTGGAAGTCAATTGAGTATTTCCAATGTTCAAACGATTGTTGATCCAGTTCATTTACGTCGTAGAGATTATAATTTATTGCCACAGATATTTCCTGATGGAACAGAAGGTTATATGATTTCCTCTGGTGTTTTTCAACAAACAACCAATATGCCATTTTTATACCCGGTTAATATTACAGCAAATGGGTATCATCCAATCACAACTTTTAATCAATATTTAAGTAATTATCATTCAGCAAAGGTTGCTCTATGGGATAGTACAAACAATAGAATGCACAATTTATTTTTTGGAGGAATGAGCCAATACTATATGTTGAATAACGTATTGACACAAGATGTAAATGTGCCTTTTGTCAAAACCATTAGTAGGCTTACCCGCATGAGTGATAGTACATTACACGAGGCAGAATTAAATATTGCTATGCCAGCTTATCTTGGTGCTGGAGCTGAATTTTTTGCTAATAAGCAATTGCCTCATACCAATTCAGAAATCATTAAGTTAAACGCTATTCAAATTGACACATTTGTATTAGGTTATATTTTTGGAGGTATACAAAGTCCAAGTGCAAATCCTTTTACTGGAAACCAAACCAATACAACATCGGCCAACACAACAATATATAAAGTAGAATTAATCAATAATCATCAAGGTAATCCTGAACAAGTTGTAGATGGAAAAAATCCGTACGAATTTGTTGTCTATCCGAATCCATCAACTGAAAACAATATCAATGTGCAATTCGATTTGAATAAAATGGTTGCTGTAAATTATACACTGAATACATTAGATGGACGAATCATTGCGCAAGGCGAAATTGGACAATTGCGATTGAATGGGAATCAGTTTAAAATACCAGTTAAAAAAGCTACTGGTTCGAATCAATTGGCTTTAACGCTGGTTTTTGATCAAAAATATTTTGTAACACAAAAAATTAATCTAAAATAACTCTATATGAATTTTGATGAATTAATCAACTCCGAAAAATTAACATTAATTGACTTTCATGCAGAATGGTGTGGACCATGTAAAATGATGGCTCCCATACTTAAAGAAACTAAAAAAGCTTTAGGTGATGCTATACAAATTGTAAAAATTGATGTAGATAAAAATCCAAATCTTGCTGGAGAATTGCAAGTGCAAGGAGTTCCTACCTTGATGTTATTTAAAGAAGGAAAACTTCTTTGGCGAAAAAGTGGTGTGATTTCTAAGCCAGACTTGGTTAGAATGATTAACCAAAACTAATTTGATAATTCACTATTTTTTTTTATTTTGCTGAATAAAATAATTAGAAAACCAAAACTACAAAACTATGTTTGAATTTATTACACAACCATGGCCGTGGTATGTAGCTGGCCCACTGATAGGACTTACTGTGCCTACATTATTAATTATTGGAAATAAAACATTTGGTATTAGCTCTTCTATGCGGCATGTATGTGCAGCATGCATACCTGGCGACATTCCGTTTTTTAAGTATGATTGGAAAAAAGAAATCTGGAATTTATTTTTTGTATTGGGTGTTTTCTTTGGTGGGATGATTGCTATGCAATTACTTGCAAATCCTAATCCAGTAGTAGTAAATCCAACATTGGCCAAGGAGCTTGCAACCTATGGAATTACAGATTTTCAAGGATTGGTACCTTCACAATTATTCAATTGGGATAGTCTACTGTCTTTGCGTGGATTTATCATGATTGTGTTTGGTGGGTTTTTAGTAGGTTTTGGTACACGTTATGCCGGAGGATGTACAAGTGGTCATGCTATAATGGGCTTGTCAGCATTACAATGGCCTTCGCTCATAGCAACATGTTGTTTCATGTTGGGTGGTTTTTTAATGGCCAATTTTATTTTACCGCTTATTATGCAATTGTAACAAATTATAGAATGACCTATTTGTACAACGTAAATCGAACAACATTTTTATTATAGATTATTATTTTCCAATTTTTAACATTCAAACTAAAAAATATAATGCAAACAAACGAATTATTAGATACTTCACCTGAATTTGAAGCACGTGCACTTGACGCCATGTGTGTCAATGAAAGCCAATTGGAACATAAGTGGTATCACAATATCAAATACCTTTTAGTTGGGCTAGGGTTTGGAATTATTTTTGTAAAAGCAGAAATAATTTCTTGGTTTCGGATTCAAGAAATGTTTCGTCTGCAATCATTTCATATGTATGGCATTATAGGTAGCGCAGTAGTCGTAGGTATGATTTCAGTTTGGTTGATCAAGCGATTTAATATCAAAACGATTTATGGTGAAAAAATAATCATTCATCCGAAAGAATTCAACAAAGGTCAAATATATGGAGGGCTTATATTTGGATTGGGTTGGGCTATAACTGGCGCATGTCCTGGACCATTATACGCTCAGATAGGAAGTGGTGCTACAGTAATTATTATTACATTGTTAAGTGCAATTGCAGGAACTTGGGTTTATGGAAAATTTCGTAGTAAATTACCACATTAATTTTGAATTAAATTTTAGGATTATAACATGTCTAATGATCAACAACATACTGATTTATCTCGATTGCTGCGAGTCATTAATTATTTAATAGGATTAGTTTTTCTATTGGTATTCGCTGTAATGCTTACGCCTATTTTGGTTTGGAAAGGCGAGCGTATTGTTGATTTTTTTAAATCAAAACCCACCGAAGAAAAAATAGTATCTAATTCTTCCATTGATACCGTGAACTATTGGCATCCAAAGGATATAAGCGCTATTGATGATAAATCACAGAAAGAATTAGTAGAATATGGCAAAGAACTCATCGCACATACCTCGCGTTATTTAGGACCGAAAGGTTCCGTATTGCAATTAAGCAATGGATTGAATTGTCAAAATTGTCATTTGGATGCTGGTACAAAAATATGGGGTAATAATTATGGTTCTGTAGCAAGTACCTATCCTAAATTTAGAGCACGCAGTGGCATGGAAGAAAATATGTATAAGCGTATCAATGATTGTTTTGAACGTAGTTTAAATGGTTTAGCTTTGGATACCCTAAGCAAAGAGATGCAAGCTATAAAAGCGTATATTAGTTATATTGGTGCTGATGTCAAAAAAGGTGAAAAAGCTTTGGGCTCAGGCTTTAAAGACTTGGCTTTTTTAGACCGTGCAGCTGATCCAGCACATGGAAAAGAAGTCTATATCGCGCAATGTCAATCCTGTCATATGGCTGATGGGCAAGGGCAACTTAACCCTGAAGGAACTGAATATTCGTTTCCTGCATTGTGGGGCAAGCATAGTTACAACGATGGTGCTGGTCTTTATAGAATTAGTAATTTTGCAAAGTATGTCAAAAATAATATGCCACAAGGAGTAACCTATCAAGAACCTAAGCTGAGCGACGAAGAAGCTTGGGATGTGGCTGCATTTGTCAATTCGCAACCTCGTCCACATAAAAATACACCACAAGATTGGCCTGATATTGCAAAGAAACCGATTGACCATCCATTTGGTCCATATGCTGATCAGTTTTCAGAAGTGCAACACAAATTTGGTCCGTTTAAGCCCATACAGAAAGAACAAAAAAAACGAGAAGTTGAATTAAAAAAATCTAAAATTTAAAAAAATGAAAAAAGTATTTTTATTGGCAAGTCTATTCATGATGTTATATTCAAATGTCTTGCTTGCTCAACCCGATGATCACAAAATTATTTTCCAATTTACAAATGCGGTTGATACAATGCAACAAAAAGCATTTGTCAACCAATTGAAAAATGTAACTGCCTATTGGCCAGACGCACAAATAGAAGTGGTCGTTTACAACCAAGGTGTGGAGTTGGTTATGCCTGCAAAATCTAAACATTTAGAAGCTATTAAAAAATTGATTGAACATGGTGTTCGATTTGTTGTTTGTGAGAATACCATGAAACAACGGAATATTGGCAAAGCTGAATTTATACCTGAAGTCGAATATACACCTGCTGGAATCGTAGAACTTGTTCAACAGCAAGAGCGCGGATGGATTTATATCAAGGGTGGATTTTAGTATTTTAAACATGAGAACAATGAACAACAACAACCGAAGAAATTTTATCAAAAATGTGAGTGCATTGGGATTAGGAGCAGCGCTGACATCCCCATTGACAAGTCTTGCTCATACAGATAAAAAATCTGAAGAGGGTACACCTTTGCAGCATGCAAATAATCATCAAACACGGATTAGCATTCTTCAAACTACAGATGTGCATTGTCAAATTCATCCACACGATGAATTGTTTTGGGAAGATGAACAAATTGTGTTTAGAGAAACTGGGGGCTATGCCTATATGTCTAGCATGCTCAATGCGTTACGTGAAGAAAACCCAAACACATTTGTTATTGATACGGGCGATATGTTCCAGGGTAGTCAGCTGAGCATTAAAACGACTGGAAAAGCTTACGTACCTATACTCAATGCCATGAATTATGATTTATACTTGCCTGGAAACTGGGAAGTCATTTATGGTAAAAAAGCTATGCAAACCCTATTGGGGTCACTCAATGCACCCAAAGTATGTGCCAATATGTATCACGATTTAGGTGAAGGAAAACGCGGTGAATTGATTTTTCAACCATACTACACATGGCATGTTGAAGGCATTAAAATTGGTTTTTTAGGCTATACTGATCCTTTGGTTCCCTTACGTCAAAGTCCAAATTATAGTAAAGGCATCATCTACACAAAACCAGAAGAAAACTTAAAACATTATGTCGATGTGTTGTGCAATCAAGAACAATGCGCATATGTTATCATAATAGCGCATCTTGGTTTGTCGCAACAAATAGCATTGGCCAATATGCCTGAATGCGAAGGTGTGAATTATATTTTAGGTGGTGACACACACGAAAGAGTACGTACACCTATCCAATGTACCTATGCTAAGGTAGTCGAACCTGGTGCGTTTGGTTCTTTCATTGGTAAGTTAGATTTAATTATTGAAGACGGAAAAGTAATTGCCGATGAATATGAATTGATTGAAGTAGAATCGAATCAAATCAAAGAAGATAAATCGATGACTAGGTTATTGGATACTGTTCAAAATGAATTTAACGATGCTATCCATGAAGTTGTTGGATATAGTACCATTCCTTTGTATCGCTATTTTGTTGTCGAAAATCCAATCGATACTATGGTGCTTAATGCACTGCACTGGAAATTCCCACAAATCGATATAGTACTGTCAAACGGATTTCGTTTTTGTCCACCAAAATCAACGCCAGATGAAACAGGGAATATACCTATTACACAAGGTTACTTATTTGATATGTTACCTGTTGATAGTACTGTTAGAACGGCTACAGTTAGTGGTGCACAACTTATGGAATGGCTTGAGAAAGAATTGAACAATGTATTTGCCAAAGATGCAGCAAAACGATTTGGTGGTTGGTTTGTAAAATTTCAAGGGATGAAAGTCAAGTTTAATGCATTTGGCGAAATGGGTAAACGGGTCAATGATTTTACTATCAATGGACAAATGCTCGATTTGACAAAAAACTATAGTATACTAGCTTGCGAACGAGATGGAGATCCAGCTGATATGTTGTGTAGAATCAGGGGTGTTAAGGATGCAAAAAACTTTCAAGCAACCTTACATGGTGTAATGAAAGAATATCTTAAGGTGAACAATCCTGTTACACCAACGCCAAATGAAAATGCTATTATACTCGATGCACCAAAAACCTTGCTAACCCAAGTGACTGGCGTTGACTATAGTTTTAGATAAAGAAAAAGGAATCGATTCGATGAAGATGAAATATTTCGTGTACTTGAGTTGCTTTTGGGTAGCAACAAGCACATCAATGATAATACAAGCGCAGCACCAAGAATTAGCTGAGAAACCACAAATTTGGCAAGGTAAATCTGACCAACATTCAGATAGTAATTCTGTTTTAAATGCGTTTAAACGTGGTCAATTTAATGGTCATTTTCGATATTTTTTGATGGGCACAAACAATGAAAAAGAATTAACAGACTACTATGCCAATGCAGCTGGTGGTGGGCTACGTTTTGAAACAGCTCCATTTCATGGTTTCCAATTTGCTGTAAGTGGATTTTATATTTTCAATATAAAATCAAGTGATTTATCCAAACCCGATTCTTCTACAGGCGCTATGAATCGGTATGAACTTGGATTGTTCGATATTGAAAATCCGAGCAATACAAAAGACATTGATCGATTGGAGGAACTTTATATTCGATATAATTTTGGGAAGTCAAAAATGATTTTTGGCAAACAACTTATCAATACACCTTTTATCAATTTGCAAGATGGTCGAATGCGCCCAACGGGTGTGGAAGGGCTCTATACAGAAATCAATGCATCTAAGCGCACAGTTTTAGAAGGAGCGCTATTGTATGCTATATCACCAAGAAGTACTACAAGGTGGTATTACATCGGGGAGTCAATTGGATTAAATTCACAAGGACTCAATGTAGACGGAAGCAAATCGAATTATTTAAACCATATTCGTAGCGACTATATAGCCTTGATAGGTTTAAAACATACTGTCAATAATCATATTAAATTCCAACTGTGGAATCAATATACAGATCGTGTTTTCAATTCATCTTTTGAGCAAGTTGATTTTAATTTTTCATTCAACAGAAAACATCTTTTTACGTTGGCTTTTCAGGGTGTGCAACAATTCGCAATCCAAGACGGAGGGAATTCAGATCCTAAAATGACCTATAGTGCTAAGGGGGCAAAAGCTTTTACATTTGGTGCTAAGTTTGCATATCAACATAAGCATTTAGAATTGAGTTTGAATTATAATCGAATTACAGCACATGGTCGTTATCTGATGCCAAGAGAATGGGGACGAGATCCATTTTTTACTTTTATGGCACGCGAGCGTAATGAAGGTTTGGGAAATGTGCATGCATTTGTAGCCAAATTTCAAGGGACTATACCAGCATCGAATTTTAAAGTTGGTATAGGTGCTGGTTATTTTAAAACTCCAGACGTCAAACAAGCTACATTGAATAAATATGGAATGCCATCTTATATTCAATTTAATGGAGATGTGCGATATAAATTTAAGGGGTTTTTCAAAGGGCTTGAAAGTCAATTTTTGGTATCAAGTAAACTGCAACAAGGAAATGTCTATCAAAATCAAAAGTATATCATCAATAAAGTGAATATGCAAAATTATAATCTCGTGATGAATTATTATTTTTAAATCGCTGTCGTTCGTAAATCAAATTCTATCTTTGACGAGATTTAATATTAAAATATGAATTTATCATTACAAGGAAAGACAGCATTGATTTGCGGTAGTACACAAGGTATTGGATTTGCCATCGCTAAGGAGCTAGCATTGCTTGGAGCAGATTGTGTTTTAATGGCACGCAATGAAGAAAGTTTGCAACAAGCCAAACTTGAATTAAATACTGTCAGTGGACAAGTGCATCAAACTGCCATTGCAGATTTCTCTGATACAACATCGGTAAAAAATGCAATTGATTTGTTGTTGAAAAATAATACGATTCATATTTTAATAAATAATACTGGCGGTCCACCAGCTGGCCCAATCGTCAATGCAAAAGCGGAAGATTTTTTGTCGGCTTTAAACTTGCATTTAATCAATAATCACAATTTGGCTACCGCTGTTATAGATGGGATGAAGCAAAGTGGCTACGGTCGTATTATCAATATCGTTTCCACTTCTGTAAAAATTCCGTTGAACAATTTGGGCGTAAGTAATACTACACGAGCAGCAGTTGCAGGCTGGGCCAAAACTCTTGCCAACGAAGTAGCGCAATTTGGGATAACAGTCAATAATGTATTGCCTGGTGCTACTGCTACAGTTCGATTATCATCTATCATCGAAAACAAATCAAAAAAGACCAATACCGAACTCAAAGAAGTAGAACAAGAAATGTTGCACGAAATACCTATGCGACGCTTTGGACAACCTGAAGAAATTGCAGCAATGGCCGCGTTTCTTACAACTCCAGCGGCAGCTTATATAACTGGTCAAAGTATCTGTGTAGATGGAGGCAGAACAGGAAGTATTTAATTTTTTTTATGATTTAAATTTCAAATGCCATAATTTATTCTTTGTACATTTGAGTAAACTAAAATTTTTAAACAATGAAAAACTTAATCCTTCCAATCGCCTTATCATTATTTTTATGCTCATGTGCCGATGAGAAAAAAGTAGAAGAAACACCTGCCGAGACCAATGGTATAAACATTTCGGTAAAAGACGATTCTACAAATGCTAATATTAGTATCAACGAAAATGGTATAGATGTAAAATCTTCTGATGGTAAAGAAGCCAATGTTAAAATTGGGAAAGACGGTATCGATGTCACCACTGATGACGGCGAAAAAGCCAATATCAAAATCACAGAAGAAGGTATGAATATCAAATCAAAAGATGGTGAAGCCAATGTCAAAATGGACAAAAGTGGCAACATGAATATCAAAACTCCAGACGGCAAAGAAATCAATGTGAATGTGAAAGATGCCATGGATAAGAAGTAAATATGCACCTTTAATCCTTGTCCTAAATTATATTAAACTTACAATGAACGTTTTCGCTCATCTTGTCTATTATCCCAAAATAATAATAATTCAATAATTCCCTCATTTTTTATATACCTATAAAATAATGTGACGTTAGGATGTATGATTATTTTTTGAATAGAGGTACTTTTGTTATGATATTGAGCTGTACTTGGGAATTGTGAAATCCATTTTGTTTTTTCATCTACCAATTTTACAAATGCCTTTGCTATTTTTATATTCCACATTTCTATAAGAAATAAAAAAATCTCATGATGGCTTTGGAATGCTTCATCGGTCCAAACAATTTTTACTTCCATTCACTATATTTTTTCATAACCTCTTCATGTGCTGTATATTGTTTATTATCTGCTTGTTGAATAGATTTTTCTAATCGTTGTTTTACATATAAAGGAACCTCATCATGAGTTGTAGAACCCTTCAATAATTCTTGAATTTCTAAAAGAATGACATCATCAGACATTTTAATTTTTTCAATGATTTCATTTTGAAGTGTTGTATTCATGATTAGTTTTTAGACTACCAAAATTACAATTAAATCTTTATTTTATCTACAAACATTAATTCCTAATTTTACATTCTATTTACAGCATCTTACAATGAATTTATCCAATTTTCAATATATCCAAAATTACATCGGAGGCGAATTTAAAGAACCTTTGTCCAAACAATACATCGACAATATCAATCCTGCTACAGGCGAAAGATATGGTCAAATACCCAATAGCAATGCCGAGGATGTTGATGCTGCAGTACAAGCTGCTCAAAAGGCTTTTGCAAGTTGGAGTGTTTCTAGTACAGAGTATCGCTTCAAAATATTGAATCGTATCGCTGAATTAATCGACGAGAATTTAGATATTTTGGCTTTAGCCGAAACCACAGACAATGGTAAACCACTCTCGTTGAGTACGCATGTTGATATTCCAAGGGCTTCTAGCAACTTTCGATTTTTTGCTACGGGCATTATGCATTTCTCCACCGAAAGCCATATGATGGAAGATAAAGCTATCAACTATACTATGCGCCAACCTGTTGGTATCGTTGGCTGTATTTCACCATGGAATTTACCTTTGTATTTGTTTTCATGGAAAATTGCACCAGCACTTGCTGCAGGCAATTGTGTCATAGCCAAACCCAGCGAGGTCACACCGCTGACTTCCTTTTTGCTTTCCAAAATATGTAAGGAAGCTGGCTTGCCAGATGGTGTATTAAATATACTGCATGGCGATGGCCCAAGCTGTGGTAGTGCCATAGTTGCTCATCCAACTATCAAAGCTATTTCGTTTACAGGTAGTACGCGTGCCGGACAGCATATCGCATCAGTTGCAGCACCTATGTTCAAAAAGTTGTCGTTAGAGCTTGGTGGCAAAAATCCTAACATCATTTTTGCAGATTGCGATTGGGACAAAATGATGAAAACTACCGTCCAAAGTTCCTTTGCCAATCAAGGTCAAATCTGTTTGTGTGGTAGTCGTATATTAGTTCAGAAATCTATTTACGAACGATTCAAAACTGAATTCGTGGAACGCATTAGCAAACTCACCGTTGGCGATCCTATGGAAGCCACTACCAAACAAGGCGCAGTAGTGAGTCAGGTACATTTCGAAAAAATATTGAATTGCATCGAACTTGCCAAGCAAGAAGGTGGTATAATATTATTGGGAGGCAATGCTATCAAGTTAGAAGGACGCTGTGCTAATGGCTATTTTGTATCACCTACTATCATAGAAGGTCTAGGAGCCAATTGCAAAACCAATATGGAAGAAATATTTGGACCAGTCGTCACCCTTCAGACTTTCGAAACAGTAGCCGAAGCTTTGGCCTTGGCCAATTGTAGCGACTATGGTTTAGCTTCTACGGTTTGGACACAAGATATTTCTAAAGCCAATCGAGTGGCTATGCAGATCAATGCCGGTATAGTATGGATCAACTGTTGGCTATTACGCGATTTGCGTACACCCTTTGGAGGAGTTAAAAATAGTGGCGTTGGTCGCGAAGGTGGTTGGGATGCCTTACGCTTTTTTACAGAAGCCAAAAATGTATGCGTAGAAATTTAATTGCTTGTTTTCATCAATAGTCAAATATGGATTTAAGCTAACATTTATGTTATTTGACTAACCCTTTATTTCAGTGCAGTTAGGGAGAGACTATGCAATGTATTGACTTGTTTACCATATAACCATTCCTTTCAATATCTCAATAGCAATCAATATAAGGATATCCTTTCAAGCTAGTTATTTTTGTAATCAAAAAGTATTACATAAATATACCAAGAATGCGATTGATTTTTTTGACTAAAAAGTTTGCATCTTATTTCTAATCTGAAAAGAGAAAAACAATATTGAACAAATATTGATAACTAAATATTAATATGTTTTAAATCCCCATATTGTATTTTTACAACTCACATAAATACAAAATAACATGTTAGAACAACTTTTTAGTTTAGTCAAAGAAGAATCTCAACAAGAGATTATCAACAATCCTGCTATTCCAAATGAATTTAATAATCAGGCTGTTGGTCTTGCCACTGAATCTATTTTCGGTGGATTACAATCTGCCTTATCTAATGGTGGCCTGAAAGATGTACTCGGTATGTTTACTGGCAATTCTACACCTGATACAAACAACGGATTAGTCGGTGGTATGACCAATAATCTTGTAAAAAGCTTGATGACAAAATTTGGGATTGATAGTCCACTTGCGCAATCTATTGCAGCATCTGTGATACCATCTGTATTAGGAAAATTAGTTTCAAAAACCAATGATCCTTCAGATAGTTCATTCGATATCAATGGTATTATTGGTTCTTTAGTTGGTGGTGGCACAAGCAATGGAGCGCCCGTGCAATTGCCTGGCTTAGCATCTCTACCAGAAGGTTCAAATGGGATTGATTTTGGTGGTATATTAAAATCTATGACAAGTGGCGGATTGGATGCGAACAATGATGGCTCTATTGGTTTGGAAGATTTGGCTGGAATGGTTAGCCGGGCAACTAGTGGAACGCAACAGCAAGGACAAGCACAACCTCAAGGCGGAGGGATGTTGGATATGCTGAAAGGTCTAATGGGTAATTAAGTAATTCTATTGACGTGAATCATGCTTTGTTTATGGTGTGATTCACGTTTTTTTGCTTGAAAAACCATGATTTTTCAAGATATATTATGAAATTAAAAAAGTAAAACATGAAAAAACTAAACCTACTTCTTAGTTTATTCTTGCTAACGACTACAATGTTGTTGGCACAAAACTATAAACGCAAAACACCAGAAGAAAAAGCCAAAAAATATACAGATGAATTGCTCGCTCAAATACCTTTAGAAAAAGAGCAAGAAGAAAAAGTATTTCAAGTAAACATACTGGTTTCAAAGCAATTTGATTCGTTGTATGCAGCGAAACCCGAACAGAATGAAATGCGAAAAGCTTATGCATTTATTTTTAAACAAAGAGATGCTGAGTTTAAAAAAATCATGACGAAAGAACAATTTTTACGTTACGATGACTGGCAGCGCGAATTGAGAGAAAAAAGAGCTGAAGCTAAACGTTTAAAAGAGGAAAGCGAGAAACAAAATCAAACACCTGTACCGTCAGAAAAATAATTGTACCTTTTTTTAGGTATTAATGTTGAACTGAAATTTTTTGAATTTTTCGTTCTCCACTGTCTTTAATTTCCAGCAAGTAAACCCCATTTGGCATTTGAGCAACGTCTATTGACAGTTGATTTAATCCCGAGTTAGACGTTAATCCTTTTGTGTATACACGCTGTCCAAATGAATTATACATGGTATAAACAATATCTTTTTGACCTGTTGCATAGTAGTTCGTGTTCAAGATAGTTTGAGCAGGGTTTGGATATATTTCGATATCTTGTTTGCTTGGATCATCTTCTATTGAACCTAATTCCGCTTTAAAATCAGCGCTACTAGTTTCTACATATAATCTGTAGCAATTAATTGAATCAAATTTTCCGTTGTAACCAAGTACACGAATAGCGAATGTACCAGGAACATTGGTGTTGTTTGAAATAATCGATTCACCTTGTAATCGACCGTTTTGGGATGAACCTATTTGTATCCCATTGTTGTTGTATATTTTCAAATCGTAATCGCCAGGAAGGTTCGATAATGTAATTTTAAACTTAGGTTGTAATACAGTAGTAGAAAATGTAAAATAGTCATTATCAGTTTCGCTCGTCAACATCGAGGCAATGATTGTGTTCTTTTCAATTGCTACGGCTGTTTCTTTAGAATCATTGGGTTCGTAATTATTTAAGCAGCTTGG
>Ga0247831_1004173_pt1 | contig 19754 bp, 13 predicted proteins | sample LaCruzMarch2015__9_FD_192406 | JGI IMG/M metagenome (GOLD analysis project Ga0247831, IMG submission 192406) | Freshwater microbial communities from meromictic Lake La Cruz, Castile-La Mancha, Spain - LaCruzMarch2015_1m | ecosystem: Environmental > Aquatic > Freshwater > Lake | place: Spain... | reverse complement strand
CGATCGATCAATATTACGAGGGGAAACCCCAAGTGCAGCGCGATGAAGCGATGCGTTCCTGCGGCATGGCCGGCCAGACCCTCATGCTCTCTGCCAAGGCGATGGGCTATGATTCCTGCCCGATGGATGGCTTCGACTATGACGCGGTCGGGGGAATCCTCAACCTCCCGCAGGGTATGGTTATCTCCTTCATGATCGCTATCGGGAAGAAAACGCAAGACTCCTGGCCCCGCCCCGGCCAATTGGCCTATGACGAGGTGGTGCTCGAAAACAGGTTTTAAATCGGGACAGAAAAAAGCCCCGGAGTCACCGGAGCTTGCTGGTCGTTCCTCAGAATGAGTCTAAGAGAGCGTCAAGTTTCCTTCCAAAGAAAAGCAAAGTCACGAGGTTTCATCAGGTGCCGGCCGGTGCTGTATAGTTCTCCGATATCCCGTCCAGTGGGCCAAGATCGGTAACCGCCTTCGCCGATTTGCGGGGAGCCTGTGCCGGGGAGGCTGGCTTGTTCGGCGCACGCGATGAGGAGACCGGCGCCTGTCTCCATCAGGTTGCGCGTGACCCGCAGCGCGCTGTCACTTTTGCCAGCACCCAGTTTCGCCACTGCGACAACCATCCCGGTGTCGATCTCCGCGGCGATGCGATGGATGGTCACGCCAAATTCCGAGCCGCCGAGGCGCATGGTGTGCAGCACTGGTTCTAGACCGCGGTGGTCCGGCAAAAGTGATGGATGGATGTTGATCGCCGAGAGGCCAGGGCGGTCACAAAGTGGGGGGTCAAGTTTCTGGTCGAAGTGAGCGCAAACAAGCAGATCCGGTCGGCAAGCCGCGAGAAATTCCTGCCCGCGCCGCCCGTTCACGTCTTGCGCATGGAGCACGGGGATACCGTGTTGTCGGGCCCGTTGGGTGATGCTTCCTGTCCCAGTGAACAGACCGATGAATTCGGCAAAAGTCGTGATGGTCCAGATGTAAACGGTATAGATGACGCCGCAGCGGGCAAAGTAAGCTAATGCTCCACGGATAAATCCCGCGCCGCGCAACATGACTCGGCGGCTTCGCACGATGCCCACCACGTCGAATTGGCCGCTTTCGAGCAGGCGCCGGAGCACAATGTCCCCGAGAACACCGCCACTGCTCAAGAAGACGATGCGGGGCCTTGAGGTCAGTTCCTGCTCCATTCGAGCGCCAAGGCAACAAGCGCCCGGTCGATCTGCTCTTCGGTGTGCTCGCTGCACATGAAAAAGCGGAGACGGGCGCCTTTTTCTGACACTGCCGGGTAGAGGATGGGCTGGACGTTGACGCCGTGGCTGAGCAGGGCGTGAGAGAGACGGGCGGCGCGCAGGGACCCGCCAGTGATGGCGGGGATGATGGAGAAGCCTGTGCTGAGACCGGTGTCGATGCCTCGCTCGCGCGCCTTGGCAAGGAAGTAGGAGCTGACTTCGTGGAGGCGTTGCACGCGTTGCGGCTCGCGCAGCATGACGCGGAGGGCGACGAGTGAGGCAGCGGCCATCGGGGGAGGCATGCCCACGCTGTAGACAAAGCCGGGGGCGGCATGTCGGAGATTATCGATCAGAGCCTGCTCGCCCGCGATGTAACCACCGCAACCGGCGAGGGCCTTGCTCAGCGTACCCATCCAGATGTCGATTTCGGCTGGGTCCACCGCAAAGTGTTCGCGCAGACCCAGTCCGTTGGCGCCCATGACGCCAAGCGAGTGAGCTTCATCCACCATGAGAAAAGTGCGGTGCCGTTTTTTTACCTCGATGAACTTGGGAAGATCGGGAAAGTCTCCGTCCATGCTGTAGAGGCCTTCGATGACCACGCAGACTCGCTCGTGTTCGTGCCGGCAGCGCTCGAGCAGGTTGTCCAACGCCTGCCAGTCATTGTGCGGGAAAGATAAACGCTTGGCCCCCGAGAGGCGGGCCCCCTCGAGAGCACAGTTGTGGATGAAGGCGTCGTGGACGATGAGATCGCGTGGGCCGAACATATAACCGAGGGTGGTTACGGTGGTGGCGTGTCCGCTGACCATGACAATGCAGTCATCGGTCTGGTAGAGGCCGGCCAATTCCTTTTCCAGCGCTTGGTGCACGCTGCGCTCTCCGGAAACGATGCGGCTGGCCGAGACGGACGTGCCGCTTTCCTCGATAGCGGCCGTGGCGGCGGCATTGACCTCGGGATGTCCGCAAAGGCCGAGGTAGTTGTAACCCGAGAAATTAATGCACTCGGCCCCTTTGACTCGCACCGTGGCGGCAGAAACACCTTCTTGGACCTGGAAAAACGGATTGGCCACTCCAACTTTGCGCGCGCCGTCTCGCATGAGTCGGTAACGCTGGTAGCCCGGATGCTCGTCAAAGCGCGTCCATGCCTCGGGAATTTTTGCACCACGCATGGTGCCGCCACCGCTCGGAGCGGACGGCTTTGATTCCTCGCGTTCGATCGACAGAGCGCGGCGTTCGAGCGCCTGTTGAATGAGGCGGTCCTTGATCTTGGTGGCCAACCCGGGGCCGGTCAGCGTGCGGGATGGGTTGGTCATTGGGCTCTGGAGGTTCCCTCCACGTCAGCCACCAGTTCGGCGACCTGCTCATCGGAGAGGCCGGCCACACGGTGTTGGGCGGCCAACTGCTTGGCTGTCGCCGCAAGCGTGGACTCGCCGGCCTCCTCGGCATTTTCCGGTGGCTTGATCACGTGGGACAATCTTTCAGCCAAGCGCGAAATGGTTGGCCCCTCGCTTAGCGCCATGAGGGGAATGGTGATGGCGAGACTGTTTTCCAGCGAGGTCATAAGCTCGACACCCATGAGCGAATCCATGCCCACCTCGAGCAGAGACCGGTTTTCGTCCATTTTCTCCGGTTCGACCCGAAGGATGGAGCCGACCTCGTCTTTGAGCAGGTTCTTGAGCGTCTGGAGCAACTCCTCGGGTTCGAGTTGCTGCAGTTCGCGGAGCAGGTCGCTGGAGTTTTCCTGGCGGCCGGAACCGGTGGTGCGGAGGTGCCGCAGCAGATCGAAGCGGGGACCGGCGGCTGACGGCAAGAAGCGGGCCAGAGCGCCCCAATCGAGGTCCAGCCAGGCAATTTGCGAGGTGCCATCCTCCAAGGCTTGGCCGAGGAAGCGGAGCGCATCAGCCGAGGCAAGCGGTTGGCCCCCGGTGCGTGCGGCGAGAGTTTCTTTGATCTGCTCGTTACGGGAAAGGTAACCCGTGTCCCCGATCGGACCCCATGAAATGCAGGTGGCGGTCAGGCCTTCGCGCTGCCGTTTCGCCGCCAGTTCCTCCAAGGCAGTATTGGCCGCCACATAAACACTCTGTCCCGGATTGCCAAAGAACGTGGTCGCCGACGAGTAGAGAACAAAGTGCTCGAGTCGGTCCGGTCGGGTCAGGCGATCGAGCAAGGCGGCGCCGGTCATCTTCGGGGCTAGCACCGTTTCCGCTTGGTCCAAGTTGAGGTTCATAATCAGCGCATCGTCAATCACGGTGGCGGCATGAAAGACCCCGCGCAAGGAAGGCATGTCACGACGGATCGCGGAGAGTGCGTTGGTGAGGGAAGACTCGTTGGTCACATCGCAGGGCTCGGCAAAAACTTTGATGCCGCGTTCGCGGCAGGACGCAATAAACTGCCGAGCCGACTCGTCCACCGGTCCCCGCCGCCCCAAAAGGGCCAGAGCCTCGGCGCCTGCGGAGACGAGCCAGCGAGCTGTTTCCAAGCCGAAGCCGCTGAGGCCGCCAGTCACGAGGTGAGTGCCGGTCAAGCGGATCGGTGGCGCGGCCGATGAACGCTCCGGTGCGCCGCACGGGATATCGCGCAAGTCGAGGACCACCTTGCCGGTTTGGCTCGAGTGCTGCATGAAGCGGAATGCATCGGCCACCTCGCTGGCGGAGAACACGGTGAGCGGCAGGGGGTTGAGGATTCTTTGCCGGAAAAGGTCCAGCAATTGGCGGAACCCACGGGCGGCCATATCCTGGCGCAAAGCCATGATCTGGTCGGCATCGACGGCGAAGTAACGGATGTTGTGGCGAAAGGGACGAAGGCCGATGCGGTTGTTCTCGTAGAAATCCCGCTTACCGAGTTCGAGTAGGCGTCCGAAGGGGCGGAGAATTTCGAGATTTTTGGTCACGGCCTCGCCGGCCAGGGAATTGAGGACGACATCGACGCCCTCGCCGTGCGTGACGCGCATGATGTCGTCGGCAAAATCGAGGGTGCGAGAGTTAAAGACGTGATCCGCGCCGAGCAAACGCACGAAGTCGCGTTTGTCGTCGTTGCCGGCGGTGGCAAAAACTTCTGCTCCGGCATGGCGGGCGATTTGCAATGCGGCAATACCGACGCCGCCCGCGGCGCCGTGGATGAGCACGCGCTCGCCGGGGCGCAAGTCGGCCAGTTCCATGAGGGCATGCCACGCCGTGTAGAAAGCGGCGGGGATGGTGGCGGCCGCTTCGAAGGTGAGTTGGTCCGGTTTCGGAATAACCGCCGAGGCGGAGGTCACGGTATGGCTCGAGAAAGAGGCCGGGGCGAACGCGATGACCTCATCACCCGGCCGGAAGTCGCGAACGCCTGCACCGACGGACGTGATGATGCCGGAGCACTCCATGCCGAGAGTGGGTCCGGCAAAGCCCCCTTCCAAGGCCTCGTCCGGCAGGAGTCCCATGGCATACATCACGTCGCGGAAGTTGAGGCCGGCGGCGCGGGTTTCGATGGCCACTTCACCGGGGCCTGGCGTTGGCCGTGTGCGCCGCCTCCAGCGAAGATGTGAGAACGGTCCCGGTGTGTCGAAATCCAAGACGAGTCGCTCGTCGGGTGCCAAACGATGCGTCGCCAGGTGGTCCTCCGCCACCACCCGCCGAACCTGGCGCGAGCGCGCCTTAAGCAGGACTTCGTCTTCCCGATCCCTCGAGCGTAATTCAGCGGCCAACTCCGTGACGCCATCCGGAAAAGTCATGTCGGCGTCGAGGTCGATGCATCGTATCCGCAGTTGGCCGAATTCGTTGCGAGCCACGCGGGCAAAACCCCACAGAGCGGAAGCCATCCACGCGTGGCCTGTTTTGGCACCTACTGCACCGTGCGTGGCAAAGATGATCGGGACCGCGGGGCACTGCTGGGAGACAACCCGCAGGCCGGCGGAAACAGCACACAGCTGGTTCGCCATGTCGCGGGCGGGATTGGTCCGATTTTCGTCCGGGGCCGCGGCAACAAAGACGATGCCGCCTCGGGGGGCGAGAGAAAGCATCTTTTCCCAAAGCGCGGAGGCCTCAGAACCGAACGGGGGGAGCGCCTCCAAGACCGCAATTCCCTCGGGGCCAAGCTTGGTCACCAACTGCTCGGCTAACGATTCGACAGGCGCGTCGAGAGGAATGACCAGAAACTCGAGGGCTTGACCTGCAGCAGCAACGCTGGCGGCCGAGTACGCAGCGGCCAGCGTGAAGTGCGGTGCGCGCTCGTCCTTCCCGCGGACGAAGACTCGCTGGACGCTGGCAAATTGGCGTCGCAGGGTGGCGCTGATGGTCTCGGACTCAGAGAAGGCGCCCGCATCGGACAAAGGAACAAATTCATCGACCCGGGATTTTTCCGGTACGCAGCCGAGGAGCAGTCCCTCCGGCAAAAAGTGTTCCGCCAGCAGTTGGTATTGCTGCTCGGCCAAGCCGCTGGGCGCAACGATAGCATCAAAGAGCCCGTCCCTCGCGGTCACTTCGCGCAGAGTTTGCGGGTCCACATTTCCGTGAGCAACCCCGACCGAAGGGTAGGCAGCCAAGCGATTGACCACGTCCAAGGATTCCGGCGCCTCAGGCAGCAGGACGGTCACCAAGCCCGGAACCTCGTTCATCCAAGGAGCGAGGAAAATCTCTTCGGAAGGCCGCGCTCCGGTAATCCAGAGAAGGCGCCCCGGTCGAGGCGTGCACTCGAGGCAGATGGGGCCGAGGGCAGAGACGAGGAGGTCTTGCATCTCGCGTTTGATCCCCGACTTCGGGAGAGAAAATCCTCCGGTGGAAATCTTGGCCAACTTTGGCAGGAATTCCTCGATGTGATGAGAGCCGTCGAGGATTTCCGCGAGGTGCAAGCCGATCCGGCCGACAAGGGCAAAGCGCGAGGTTTTTTCCGGAAAGTCGGCGACCAGAGCCTGCCAGATCTCGCGAGCGGCTGGCACCTCGGCATCTGCGATGCGGGTCCACGTCCCTGGCTCTTCACCCGGCCGGAGGAAACCGTCCTCGACCAAGATGGCGGCCAAGCGCCGGAAATAGTCCTCCATGCTGGAGGCGACACGCCCAGCCGCAACGCACTCCGGTAAGGAAATCCGGCCGGACTCGTCGGCCATCCCGCCGAGGGTCTCGAAAGCAAAACTCGAGCAAAGGGCCTCCAGCAGGGCATCTCCTTCCAAGGCGTACCGCTTCATGAGGCCGTCGGACGGTGCTTTGCAGACGGCGGAGTTCAGGAGGCTTCGCACGTGTTCGGTTTGGTTGGCGAGGGCGGAAACGGACGAGGGACGCGGACGTTCGATCCAGCGTTGCCCGAGAATATTCGAGCGGTCGTAGGATGGCTTGGCCAGTTGGGCGGCACGGAAGCGGACCCCAAGCGCGGCCGCGACCAGTGCGCCAGTGCGGTCGGTCAAAAAGAAGTCGGCGACGAGCGAACGCTGGCTATGGCGGCGGATGACGGCCCGCGAGGCCACAATATTTATCCCGCGACCGGCCAGATAGAAACGCTCGACGCGCACGGGCAACATGGCCAGCGACTTGCCGTGGTCCCCCGCCAACCGAAAGAGGGCGAAGAGAGATTGAAGCGCGCCATCGAAAGATACCGGGTGGACAAGGTATTTGTCCCCAGGGGGAGTGACCTTTTCGGGCTGGGCGAGTTTGGCGCGGATTTCGCCGTCGCCAGCGTTGACTTCCAGCACGGCCTGGAAGGCGGGTCCGTAGAAAAGCCCCAGTTCGCTGGCTGTGCGGTAGATTTCCTCTGCACTGATTAGCTGTCCGTTGGTCAATGGTCGGGCCACGGGAGCAGATGGCGCAGTCTTGGCCGGTTGCGCGGCGATGTGTCCCGTGACATGCGGCTGCCAAGGGTCCTCGGACAGCCGGTCGCGGCTCTTGATGAGGAAGCGTCCGCTGTGTTCATCCAAGGAAAGTCTTACCGTCTTCGAATGCTTGGCATCGAGCAGCAGGGGAGTGCGGATTTCGAAGTCCTCGATTTGCACCGGCTGATCGGGATGCCGCAAGGCCGCGGCGGCCAAGGCCATTTCCAAGAATCCCGCGGCGGGAAAAACGGCGGAGCCGCCGACCTTGTGGTCATCGAGCCAAGTCAGTCGTGCCGTGTCGAGGTGATTTTCCCATTCCCAAGCACTGCCGTGGGCCCGGTAGCCGAGCAGCGGATGCTCGTTTTCGCCGCCGACCAAAGCGCCACCTTCGACCGTCACAGGCAGAGGGAAGTTCTCGTGCTGCCAAGGATACAGCGGCAGGTCCAAATGCTGGGTCGGACGTCGGCGGAAGACTTTCGGCCAGTCGTAAGCGACTCCGCCGAGGATAAGTTTGCGGGCCGCTCTGCGGAAGTCGGCCAGGCTGCAGGAATCACGGGTTATCAGTCCCGAGGCGTGTCCGTCGATTCGTTTGGGTTGCAGCGTGAGCCGCACGTGGTTGGCCAGCACCGGGTGCGGACCGATCTCGAGGAAGATGCGATAGCCGTCCGCCGCGGCCGCCTCGACTGCCTTGCGGAAAAGGACCGGCTCACGAATGTTGCGTCCCCAATAAGTTGCGTCGGGCGCGTGCGCAATTTTCGTGCCGGTCACCGTGGAATACATCGGAAGCTCCGGCTCGGAGGCGAAAAAGTCACCCAGTTCCTGCTGGAATCGGGGCACAACGCTGTCCATCTGCGGACTGTGAAAAGGGTAGGGGAGTTCGAGTCGCTTGAATTTGAGCCCGCGGTCCGCCAGCACGGCTTCAAACGCGGTCAGCGCCTCGTTGTCGCCGGCCACGGTGACGCTGCGCGGGCTGTTCTCGCCGGAAATGACCACCCCGATGCCGTCCAGGGAAGGGTCGGCTAGGATCGCCTCGACCTCGGGCTGGGCGGCCGACACGGCGGTCAGGCTGCCGGTGCCGCGGGTTGGTTGCTGGTGACTGCTGCGCAGACGGATCACGAGGACAGCCTGTTCCAAAGAAAGTGCGCCTGCGGTCCAAGCGGCGGCCACTTCACCGAGGCTATGCCCGATGACGGCACTGGGGGCGATGCCCTCCGCGGCCAGCATGCGGACCAGCCCGACTTGCACGGCGAAAATCAGCGGCTGGGCGATGTCGGTATTTTCCAACGCCGCCGGTTCACCCTCACCGAGGAAGTGGGGGAGGAGGGAAAAGGGGGCGTGCTGCTGGAAAATTTCATCCACGGCCTCAACCGCGTGCCGGAACTCGCGACTTTCGGCATAGAGCTTCTGTCCCATTCCGACCCACTGCCCGCCGTTCCCGGTGAAGACGAAGACCGGTTGGGGAGCCGCGGGCAGCGCGTCGGCCTCCAGCACGGCGGAAGACAAATCGCTGTCGGCGTAAAGTTGCAGATGCTTGACCAATTCGGTCCGGTCCTTGGCCAAACAAAGAGCGCGCTTGGCCAGGAGTTCACGGCGCTCGCGCAAATGGTAGGCAATGTCATAGACCGCCACCTCGGGATGGGTCCCGGCGAATGCGGCCACCCGCCCTGCCAACTCGCGCAGTGCCTTGGGTGATTTCGCCGAGAGAACAAAGGGGAGCTCCTTCCCGCGGTCTGCCGAGGCCCGCGCGGATTTGCTTTTCTCCACCGGCGGCACAGAGAGCACAAGGTGCGCATTGGCCCCGCCGAAACCGAACGAGTTAATGCCGGCGAGCAACCGTTTGTCGGCTCGCAGCGGGGTGGCTTCGGTCACCACGCGCAGGTTGAGATCTTGGAAATCGATGCGTGGGTTGGCCTCCTCAAAATGCAGGTTGGGGGGAATCACGCGGTGCCGGAAGGCCAGCAGCACCTTCATCAGTCCCGCCATGCCGGAGGCCGCTTCCAGATGGCCGAGGTTGCTTTTGACCGAGCCCATGGGCAGGGGTCGGTCGGGGGGGCGGCGCTTGCCCAAGACATTGCCTATGGCCCACGTTTCGATCGGGTCACCAATCGGCGTGCCCGTGCCGTGCGCCTCGAGGAAGTCCAGCTCCGACGCGTCGATCTTGGACTTCGTGTAGACCTGCTCCAAAAGGTCGGCCTGGGCTTGTCCGCTCGGAACTGTGATGCCATTGGTCTTGCCATCGCAGTTCACGCCGCTGGCTTCGACCACGGCGAGAATGCGGTCGCCATCTTTCAAGGCCTCGTCGAGAAACTTGAGCACGACCACACCGCCCCCTTCGGAGCGCACGTAGCCATCCGCTTTGGCATCGAACGTGCGGCATCGCCCGTCCCTCGAGAGCATGCCCGTCTTGGTAAAAGAAATAAATCCGATCGGATGAAAGTGCAGACTGATGCCACCGACAATGGCCGAGTCGCACTCGCCGAGACGCATGGCGTTGTAAGCTTGGTGAATCGCTACGAGCGAAGACGAACATGCCGTGTCGATGGGCAGACTTGGTCCACGGAGGTCGAGGAAATAAGAGATACGATTGGCCGCGATGCTTCCGGCGTTGCCGGTGGGGGTCTTCGCATCGATCGCCGCAAGATCATCGGCCATGCGGTGGATGTAGTCGAAACTCGAAATTCCAATGAAGACCCCGCAGTTGGAGCCCTTGAGTTTGGAGGCTTTTAGGCCGGAGTCCTCCAGCGCTTCCCAGGTCATTTCCATGAGAAACCTCTGTTGCGGATCCATTTGGGCCGCCTCGCGCGGCGAGATTCCGAAAAAAGCCGCATCGAAGTCCAGAGTATTGCGGACCGATCCGGAGGCAAAAGTGTAGGCCGAACCAGGCTCCGACTTGCGAGGGTGGAGGAACTTGTCTTTGGCCCAGCGCCCGTCCTCGGACTCTGTGACGAGGTCTTCTCCAGCCACAAGGCGCTCCCAAAAGGCATCCCCAGATCCTCCGGGGAGCCTAAAGGACATGCCGACAATAGCGATTTTGCGCGTTTTCAAAGCCGATATTTCTCGAAAAAAAGAATTTGTCCGTTATCCAGTGTGCGGTCGGAATGCGTGAGCTAAGAAGAATCACCCAACACTTTTAGTTGTAGCACATAGAAAAGTTGGTGTCGCTTGCTAATTAGCAATAATGAGTATTATTACTCAGTTATGGCGAGAGGGCCTGCAGGATAAAAACAGGCAAATCCTCAATCTCCAAATCGCGGCGGCTGCTCTTCTGAGGTATAGGTACTTGCGCGAAGAAATCGGTCTTGCCATCGGGCAGACCGAGGACGTGGTAAACTTTCGGCATGCTGGGAAGGTGCTCGCCATAGAGGCACAGGATGGTGGGACGGGCGCGTGTCCGTAGGTGGGCGCGTAGCCGCCCCAGCTGCCGGTCGGCATTCCGCAAGTGGCGCAGGTAAACGGTCAGATCTTGGCAACCCGCGGGAGGCGCCTCGTCATAGAGATCCCGGATATCCTCGTCGGCGACGCTCTCCAAATGCAGCGGCCCATGGTTCTCCATAGTGACGACGAAAAAAAACGACGGATTTTCGGCTGCCTCCAACTCCAGCAATAGTTTGTCCGTCACGGCCGCGTCGCTGATGTAGGGGCCGGCCTTCTGCGCTCCCTGAAATTCCTGGAGGTCAACGAAGCGATCGAAGCCCAAGTTGGGGAACGCCCGATCCCGGCGGAAGAACCTCGCCGGGTGAGGGTGGATGCAGGTGGTGCGGTAGCCAGCCTCGCGCAGAACGGCGGGCAGGGCATTCAACGGACGCCGCGTGACGCAGCGGTAAGGATTGAAGCGGTGAATGCCCAGAGAGGCCGGGGCCAAACCGGTGAGAAAGGCAAACTCCGGCCGCATCGTGTTGGCGCCCCAAGCTGGGACGCTGAGCCGGCCGTGGAGGGCTGCCTCGGAGCAGGCCTTGTCGAAGTTGGCGAGCACATCCTTGCGGATACCCAGGAAAATTCTTCTCGCGTCGAAAAAGGATTCACTTTGGATGACGACAATATCGGGACGCCCTGAAGTCGACTTTTGTATGGCCGGCAGGTGCGTTCGCCGTGTCGGTTTGGTTGTTTTTTCCCGTAACCAGTATTGGGCGATGGAGACCATCAGCCCTCGGCTAGCAACATCCTTTTCCGGATCCAGAACTGGCGGCGGCGCCACGGCCCAGCCAATAGCCAACAGCAATGCTCCGACTAGTGCAGCACCGACGCACCAAACTGAAAAGTCGACCAGAGGTGTTTCCGCCCACCAGCCGACAACAACAGCTGCAATCACAGCCAAGGCAACGAGGGCTGCCCGGCCTAGTCCGAGAAATGGCAAATAAAGGCGCGGGTGTCTAATGGCTTGACTGAAAATACTAAAGTCCGAAAAAAGGAACGGCTCGCGTAGCGCGCGGTATTTCGCATTATTGACTTGGATGATCAGAAACTGGACGGTTAGCGCAGCAAGCATCGCGAAGGCTGGTCGTCGGCTGAAGATGAGAGCAAGGGCCCACAATAGAAAGAGGAGTCCGGTATGCAGGGCGAATGAAGGCCAAGGGCGGCAGACTCCAACGCACGCCGGCCGGCAGAGCTTTTCCATCCGGATCGAGACAAAAGTGCCCGCCGCGATCGCAGCGGCGGGCAGCAAAGCAAGGTTTTCCATGTGGGCGATCAACATCGCGCCAGCTCTTGAGGCGCGATCGCACCAGTCCTGCTGCGTGGGGCCTGCTGCAGAGGCACCTTAAGCAGTAACTCTTCGAGCGGCGAGACCGGGTGTAGGAATCGCGGCGCCCCCTCTACTGCCAAAGCGATGCCTTTGGTTGTAAAGTAATCTCCATTGATGTGGTTCACGTGCAGAAGCACACGGCGGAAAGCATTGTATAAACTCTGGTCCGGTGTTTGCGGGTTGGACCAGAACTCATGGAGGCTGCCCTGGTGGGTGAGGCCCGGCATATTGTAGATTGGATCCGCCAAAGCATGGACAGAAATGCCGCGCCAGATCGCCGAAAGCCCCGTGGTGCTGTTGACCAGAACCACCCCGCTGATGAAGGGAAAGACTTCGGCAAGGTTTGTCGTTTCTAGAAAGCACACGCGGTTTGCTGCCCCCGAATTGTGCGCAGCCACTCGAACGGCGCGCGCATGGTCGTCCAGACCCGGGTCAAGCGGGTGGTTTTTGATTAGCAGTCGCGCATCTTGGGGCGCATGCTCTGCAAAAGATTCCACCACGTGCCGAATTACGCAGGCGACTGATGCGAATTTGGAGTGATGAAGAATTTGCGAATCCCCGTTGAGTTGGAGGGGTAGGAGGAAGACCGGCCCCGCTGAGGACAAAATACGGCGAAGTCCTGCACGGTCGCTTTTGGCCAGCAGTGGAAACTTCGCGTAACGAACCGCCCATCCGGCATACTCGTGCAGAGCGCGACGCGGACGGTGCGTGCGGTAGTGAGGGAAAAGCGCCGGATCCATAGCGCTGGCCAACCGGTAGGCGATGTCTTGGCTTGCGCGCAAGAGGATGGGCACGTTAGTCGATTCCGAGTGGGATCCCGGTGGGAGCGACTTTGCCGCGAGACGATACCAAGCTGGGTCGCGGGGCAGGGGTGAGTTGAGATTGACGCCTTCGCGTTCGACGGCCACCCAGTCGGGACGGATGTAGCCCTCTTCGAACACATGGACCCTCGCGCGATATGAAGCGGCTATAGTGTGAACCTCACGATGGACCGGGCGCATATCCCCGAAAAGAACGACATCTGTGAAGCTCCGCTCACGGAAAAGTTTTTCGTAAAAAGAAGGCAACTCTTGCAGACGTGCGCGGAAGTCCGTGGCTGGGCCAGACCACCACAGCTTGTCGCCTCCGCGAAAATTAACACGGTCGACCTCTGCACCGCGATGGCGGAGGTCTTTGGCCAATTCGCGAAAGAAGGGTGTGGCGAGCCCTTGGAGAAAAAGAAAGCGTTGATCGCGGACGCTCATGGAACAACAGTCTGAGACTTATACAACAACATGGGAGGTCGGGTCGCTAAGAATCGCCTCCAGCATCTGCCGGGTGAGGCGATGTGTCGGAGAAAAGCACGTAAAGCTGGCTTGGAAGTCGCCGCCTGCGAGCGTGAGATCGCCAACAAAATCTAGCGCGCGGTGCCGCGAAAACTCGTCGGGAAAACGCAGGCCCCCGGGCGACACCACACGACCACGAAAAATGGCGACAGCATTGTGCCGGCTGGCTCCTAGGCAGATCGGGTTTGGCAGAAACCGGGTGAAGATTTTGGCCAGCGATGCATCGCGCAGTGAACCGAAAGTCCGAGCCGGCGCAAAGTCCGAGACAAAAGAGGGGCGATCGAAATTGCACCTCAACCAAGGGAGCCTCCCGAACGGTTTAACGTAGGTTTGCACCTCTACGCGAAAATGATCATGCGGTGTGACTTTGACCCACCGCGGGCCGTCGCGAACCTCGAGTAGTTTGACGACCCGTATGGTGCGGCGCGTTTCGTGTAGGATCTCAACCGATCCGGCCAAAGCATCGACAAAGGGCTTGGCGCTCCCGTCTAGCAGGGGAATTTCTTTTCCTACTACTTCGACTGCGGCGTTGTCTATACCGCAGCCGTAAAAGGCGGCCAGCAGATGTTCGACAGTGCGTATTTGCTGCCGCGTTCCATCGGTGAGGCAGGTGCAGAGCGGCAGATTGCGGACGTTGCGCCAGTCAGCCTGGATCGTTGTCGCCGGTCCACGCCGGTTCAAGAGATGAAAAACAATTCCATAACCGGCGGCAGCTGGTTTGACAATGACCTTGGCGCGCTTCCCGGTGTGAAGTCCGCGGCCTTCGAAAATGACATCCCGCGCCACAGTGCCTTGGCGTGTTTCGTGACCGGCTTTCATGCGGAGGCAGGGGGGCAGAATTGTCGCTCCGGCGTGCTCAGCAAGGTATCCATTCGCCGGAGCCAAGCGGCAATGTAGGGGCTGGGGCGCCGGTCGTGCAATTGAAGCGTATCTTGGATCAATGCGTCTGCCAGGCGGCGGGCGGTTTCATGCGGTATCGCCGGGTAGTCGGCGAAATTTATTTTTTGGTTGGCGAGATCGTCCGGCGAGCGATGCTCGGGACTGACACCGAGAAAAGTGAAGATTCGGCGTAGGATAGTAGCGGGTTGTTGATTTATCTCCTCGAGAAAGCCGATAAAAATGTTCTCCGTTGGCAACAAGCTTTCCCAGCGCTGAAGGTTTTCCGCATAGCGCGAGTGCCGGAGGTTTGCCAGCCTCTTGAGAAAAGAGGAGTCCGCTGATGCGGCAACGCGGTGAGTGCCTTCTCCACCGAACCGCTGATCATGCAACATGGCAAGATCCGACCACATCCGGTCAATCGGGTCGCGCAGTAAGTAAATCAGCTTGAGTTGCGGCATCCTGCGTCTTATAGACGCGATGGCTCGCCGAGACGAAACTGCGTAACGTGGAGTCGCTTCGCCGCAGATCTGTCCCTCTCCCGGGGTAAAAAGCGAACGATACCACCTCCAGTGGCGCGGCAGGTAGTAGTAGCGCTTATACCAATCGGCAGTCTGCTCTCCCCGTTCTACCTTGGCGAGGTCGCGTCTCAGGCGGTGGCGGGTCCAGTGCCGTACGGACCGGTAAGGAGCGTATCGCAATGCGGCGAAGGGCAGGGGGCGGGGCAGATCGAAGAAATGAATCTCTTTCTCCGGTGGTAACCAGATCTGCGGGTGGGTGCGGAGGTTGCGGTCAAGCCATGTTGTGCCGGCTTTTTGCGCTCCAATGATTAGGAAGTGGGGATACATCACAAGAGGTAACGTGTGGCTTTTGACGAGTAGCGAGATGCAGAACGGTCTTCGCGGATTATGGCGATGCAGTTGTCAACAAGGCCTTCTCCAAAAACTCCTCCACCAGAGCGAAGTGTTGGGGCCAAGTAGTGGCTTTGAAAGACTTAAGGCGTTCCATTTGGGCTTGGCGCTGAGGCGAGGAGTCGGCGGCGTATGATTTCACCAACTCTTCCCAGCGCATACCGTCATGCGGCTCAGCGTAGTCCGGGATGTCGCCGGCGAATTCTTGGATGGCGGGGAGTGGTGAGCTGACCACCGGTGTGCCGAGGGCGAGTGCCTCCTGCACGGGCATCCCGAACCCTTCAGCGTAGGATGGCATGAGAAGGGCGCGCGCGCCTTCGAGCAGAGAGACAACCTGCTCGTCGCTGGCATTGCTGATTTCGAGGAGGTGGGGGTGAATGGCTTCGCAGCGCTCAAGCATGTCGACCACCTGCTCGCACTCCCAGCCGCGGCGTCCGACCACTACCAACTGCGGAGTTTGGGTTCCCAGCTTTTTCGTCAGATGTCGCCAGAGCGCAAGTAGAAGAAGATGATTTTTGCGCGGTTCGATAGTTCCGAGAACGACGAAATACGGAGCCCTCAGACCTTGTTTCAGAGTTGTGGTGATTGCCACGGGAAGGTTGTGGCCGAGCGGTGCGACAAGAAGCGGCGGAACCTGCAGCCTCTCCTCTTCGGCGAATCGACAGATAGCGGACTTGGTACAGTGTGAGTTCGCAACGATGGCAGCGCTGTGGCGTAGGGTGAGTCGCATGCGTATCTCGTGAGAAATTTTCTCCCTCGGGCGTTGGTATTCGGGAAAGTCGATAGGAATCAGGTCATGAATGAAAACAACAGCTCTGAGTCGGCGCGATGTGACCCAGCGCCATGTTGCATCCTGTCCGAGCCAGACATGCGTTGGCACCAATACAGTTTCGCCAACACCGACGGGGCGACGTGCCAGCCACCACTTCATCAAGGTGTTTCCTCGCTGCGCTATGCGGCTTGCTGGTGCGCCCGCGTGCCGTCGCCCTTCAAGCAAATGACTCAACCACGGAGTCGAGGCCAGTTCCAGTAGTCGTTGGCCCCGTTTGGCACATAGTTTACCCCCTCGCTTCATCACCCATCGCACATATTCAAGGTTTACCCGGTCGATGCCGGTGAGAGAGACTTTGGTCAGGTGCCGGTAGAGTAGCCGCGTGATATCAGCGTAAAGCATCGTTTTGTTAGGGACCGGTTCGACGGCCTGCTTGGTAATGGAATGTTTGAAGGCTGTCGCTAAACGCCTGCCTCTGCTAGTCGAGAAGAGCGAAGAGAACTTGCGGCACGAGGCGCTTGGTTTTGGTAGCATGCTCTCGCAGGGCACTCTCAGTGCAGCGCAAATTCACGATTATGCCGCGGCAGAAACGCCGGGTGTGGTTGAGGCGGTGGCAATGCTGCTCTAATTCCCCGGGGCGCGGGTATTCCCAGTATTGCAAGAGAATAAGATCGTGGATGATGACAAGCATTCGAAGTTCAGTGCGGATACATCACCGCCTTGTGTCTCCGCGCCAGAGCCACGAGCGACAAGGAGCCGAGGATCGATGCATTCCGAGGGGGCGGGTGCCCCAGCGGTGAGGAAGAGTAGGGCCGCTCCCGGGGACCCCGAGCAATTACGTCGTTGTGCCCGCGTGGTTCAGTCGGGTTACTCTACGCCGGCTTCGGGCTCGCTTTCTCCGGCAGTCGCGTTTCCCCGGCGGCGTGCGCCCGGGTCGCTCAGGCGCAGGATGATGCGCTTGCCGGATACAGGCTGGCCGTCCACTTCCTTGCTCGTCGCTTTGATGGTGAAAACACCCAGACCGGGGACGCGGAGCTTGCCGTCTTGCACAGCTTGTATTTCCGCGCGGAGAGATTCGTAAAAATAGCGTGAGGAGGTCTGATTCCGTTTCAATTTCAGATTTTGCGTCTTTTTTGGTTTTTTCATAGCTGGGTCGGTATTTGTCCTGCACTAGCTTGATGGCAATGAGTCTCTATGAGTCAGGAGCCACTGTTCAAGTGTAAATCTATGACGATTGGATGTTACCTCAAGAGGTTCTTGACTTCCCAATGTGGCATCTTAGCAGGCATTACGCGAATGGCGGGCCAAGAGGGAGAGGCAAGGCAATCCATCTCAGTCTAATTCAGCTTTTTATCGTCGGGCCGATGGCCGGCAGGCGCTTTCAGGTTGAATGCGCGTGCGCTGAAGTCGTTTTCTGGGTCGCTTGCGAGTTCGCCATTACGGAATCGGCGATTTACAAGGACATCTCTCGCCGGTAAATGAGAGTTAGAGGTTTGAACTCGAAAATCATAGTCATGCGCAAGCGCATATTCCTGCACATCGGACCCCACAAAACGGGGACCACTTCAATACAAGCGACCCTGCGCTTCAATAGTGAATATCTCGAGTCTTGTGGCGTCTGTTATCTCCCCGTTGGCTTGGGCCCAACCCCCGATAGGATTCACGGGCAGCACAACCTCGCGTACGAAATTTGCGGGGACTACCGGTTCGATCCGGACGGCGCGACATGGAGAGAGGCGCTGCGGTTCATCGATGAGTCCCCTCATCGGGCCTTCATCATCAGCTCCGAGGCGTTTTCGACCTGCGATGTTGGAATGGTGCGTCGCTTGGCGGATCTGTTGGCGCCTTATGATGCGACGGTTATCTACATGCCCCGCAATCACGTGAACGTGATAAACTCCATTTTTGGTCAAAACGCAGCGAAATGGAATACTCGGAACACTAGCGATTGGTTCAAGCGGCGCCTCATAAAAAGTATGACCTTTTTACACGCTCCTAAGGTTGCTCCTTGGGTTGAGACATTCGGGTCCGCGGCGCTCAGGTTTCCGGTGTTCGAGCTGGAAAAAGCTAATCTCGCTGCGGGTATCTTGCGCATCACGGGATGCGAATTCGATCCCTCAATGGTTGAGCAGCGGCGCATGAACGCGGCTCGCAGACGTGCTCACATTGCAGTCAACTTGGCGGTTTGCCGTGCGCTAAATGGCCTTATTACCCCGGCTTTCTACAACATGTGCCTAGCCCCCAAGCTGACGCTTGTCGCTGAATGTCTCCCTTCAACCCGCGAAAAGAACTTTTATGTCCCTGCCGATCTGACTGCAGCGCTAGAGCAACCGATCCGGGAGGATGTCGCTCGCCTGCGCTCCTATGGTGCGGTTCTTCCGCCCGATAGCTACGATAACCTTCGTATGGAGAGCCCATGCGAGGTGGAGGAACTCGCGCCAGAGATCGGTGCCATGCTAGCGGCCATGTTGCTCAAAGCGCAGCGCGAAATAATTGGTGCCCGTATCGCTGGTTTACCCAAAGCGAAGCACGGGAGTCTAGGGGCCCCGCTCCAACGCAAGATCGACGTGATCGACGCCGCGCTGGCCGGCTTGGGATCAGCCAAGGCGCATGGAAAGTCCGGCTCGCAAATGACGAGTGGGTGAAATGCCGGGATGGAAACGCGGGTTGACGAGGAGAAACAAGGCGCCAGTTCTTACGCGTTGGCAAGGAACGCCGAGAGCAGCTCAAAGTGGCTCTTCCACAGTGGATGTTTGTGGCCCTTCATACGCTCAAGCTGCATGTTCCGCCGGCGCGAATCCTCTGCGGCATAGTTCAACACGGCCTGCAGCCGTGCTTTTCCGTCGTAGGGCTAGATGTAGTCGGCGATGTCACCGGCGTGTTCGATGATCGCGGGGAGGGGGGAAGAAATCACCGGCACACCCAGAGAGAGGGCCTCCTTCACGGGGATTCCGATGCCTTCGGCGAGAGAGGGCATGAGAAGTGCCTGCGTGTTCTGCAGTAGCGTGGCAACTTGTCCTCCGCTGGCAGTGCCGATCTCGTGCAAATGGCGGCGGACCGCCTTGCAGCGCTTGAGCATGTTGACAACCTGCTCGCACTCCCAGCCGCGCCGGCCGACGACGACAAGATCGGGCACGATTGACCCCGTCAAAGTTCGGGGCATCTCCCGCCAGAGATTGAGCAGAAGGAGGTGGTTTTTGCGCGGTTCGATCGTTCCGAGCACGACGAAGTTAGGGCGGCGAAGTCCTTGCGGCAAGGCGGTGCCATCGGGGACGAGAACATCGTGGCCAAGCGGCGCAACAAGTAGAGGGGCGCAAGGGAAGCTTGGCCTCGGCGGCGTGCTGGAAGAGAGCGCCCTCGGTGCAGCGAGAATTGACGATGATACCGCGGCTGAACCACAGCGTATGGTTGAGTCGCTGGCGGTGCCTCCCTTTTTCTCCAGGGCGCGCATATTCCGGAAACTGCACGGGGATCAGATCGTGCACGCAGACAAAAATCCGCAAGTCCATGCGGTTGCACCAGCGCCAAGTGTCGCCGCGCCACAGCCAGGAATGGCATGAGACGAGAACCGATGAGCTGCGGGGAAGCGGGCGCCTCACCGCCAGTGTTCCCAAGAGGACGCCGAGGCGCCCGACATCGGTGGGGCCTGAAGCTGCCTTTGCGGCGCGCAGGAGTAACTTGGGCCAGCCCGTGCTCGATCAGGCGCAGAAGCTGGGCACCCCCGCGCAGGCACAAGGCACCGTCGCTGCCATGGGTCCACCTTGCATACTCAAGCGTGACCCGGTCCACGCTGGTATGCGGTGTACCCTGCAGGTGACGCCGCAGCAGGCGGGTGGTGTCGGAAAACATGCCGTTCGTTGAATACGATTTGGCCCACCATATAGGCCGCTCGTTAGCACAGCGAGGGGGAGCATTTCTTTAGCGGACCTGTCGTCGCTAGCTGGAAATGCTGCGTCTCACGAATGGCAAAACCAACCGAGCGGTCTGGTTCAATTGCCGACCGGTGCAGATGCTTGTTCGGGTTGAGCTTCCTCTTGGGGCGCGGCCACCTGCGCGGGTGGCTGTGGCGAGGCCTCCTGCTGACCTTGGCGCGCCGCCAGCATCCGCTGAAGATCCTGCTTTGCCGTCGGGAACAACGAAGAG
>Ga0247831_1004165_pt1 | contig 19764 bp, 13 predicted proteins | sample LaCruzMarch2015__9_FD_192406 | JGI IMG/M metagenome (GOLD analysis project Ga0247831, IMG submission 192406) | Freshwater microbial communities from meromictic Lake La Cruz, Castile-La Mancha, Spain - LaCruzMarch2015_1m | ecosystem: Environmental > Aquatic > Freshwater > Lake | place: Spain... | reverse complement strand
GTAATGAAGTTATTATCATCATCGAGGGGTAATAATAATTACGTGGCAATGAATAATAATATGAGTCATCTTCTTGCTATTATTCGTGAATTGGATGGTACTACTACTACTACTACTACTACTACTGGTAAGAAGAATACCAACGAACTAAAGGATGATGATACTGCAACAAATGATATTGATGATGTAGTAGGTGGTGGTGGTGGTGGTGGTGGTGGTGGTGGAACACGACGATGTGCCGTAGTACATTTATTAGGATTCAAATATCGCAATTATTATACTACTGCCGCCGCCGCCGCCGCCACCACCACCACAACTGCCACTACCATGGATGTGTCCAATAATGGGGGGGATGGACATGTAATATTTTCACCACCTCAATCACTACACCTATTAGTTGCCTACCTATCGATCAACGGTGTACTTGATCCACATGAACTTATACCTCATCTGACTGCTACTACTACCGTTTCTGTTGTCCCGATGACGTCAACGACGAAGAAGACAAATACCACGGCAACATCTCTATTACAGCAATATGTTACCTACCGGATTGCATATATTGAGCATCTTAAGAAATTAGGCGTTGTTTCTTTAAATTCATCATCCAAGTCCAAGGGGATGGGGGATGACAATAATAATGATAAGAATAGCAATAGCGGCAATAATAACAACAGCAATACATTGACCACCACCTCAACGACTGCTGTAGGAGGAGTAGGGGGGGGAGGAGGTATGGACAATAATTATTCTTCATTCTCCATCGAGGGTAGTGATCCTGTCATTGCAATATTCCGTGCCTTATTGGCTGTAGGTGGCGAATGGGATACTGCTGTTGCGTTCTTGGCCCATGCGGCGTATGGATCGGAGTTGGTCAACACGGCAAAGAATAATACTGTCAATGGTGGTGGTGGTGGTGGTGGTGCGGAAGAGGAGAATAAAATGCAATCGGCAATTGATTTGGTTGTACAAGCTGCATGTACCTTGTCCGAAGGTGTGGCGGAGGATGTTGTGGCGTGGGTAGACAGTGCCATTGATAATATTGTGCTAGTAAAGGACGATAACGAGAACACCAAACTGTTGTCAGAATTATCCTCGCGTCTACTCGGACCCCTAACGGCACTTGCCAAAAGTGGCAGAATGTGTTCATATCAGAATCTATATATTAAGCTTTGTCGTATATATGGTATATATGCACAAAGACTTTTCAAGAGCAATGATAATCAACCCATGGTGTTTACAATTGATGAGGATACAATGTCAGTACTTACAAACTTTCTTGTACCAACATTATCCGTATTCTCACCAAATAATACTACCCTACCTGATGAGTTATGGTCAGTTCTTAGTAATTTGCCATATGATGTCCGATATAAGCTATACTCGACATGGCGTCGTCCTGGATTGGAAAAGGTGTCACTAAGTGTCATGTCCCCCAAGGACATTAAAACTGGTAATGTCTTAAAGCCATTGGCAAATATTGAATCAGAAATTCAAACCGGCATTCGCTTTCGAAAGGTATTCAGGCGAATATCGAAGGAAAATATTGCTATCATGGGACGTCAACTGGCTCAAACATCACACAATAATCCATTAGTTGTATTTACGGATATTCTAGACAAAATTGAGAGCTATGATAATATGATACTAATGATGGTGGACACGTTTCAATTCATTACAAAGCTTGGACTTGATGTAATTGGATACTGTCTATTAGTAAGTTTGGGAGGTGGAGAGGATGTTGGCCAAAAGAATCGCACAAAGAGTAAGTAAACTATCTTTTAATATCGGAATATATATATATATATATATATATATATATATATATTGAGAGAAGATTTAAATTAATGCATGCCGTGTCGTCTTTTCAATGAATATACACACACAGTGGGAGGGTTAAATACCGAACAATGGCTATCCTCTCTGGAGACATTTACTGGAGCATTTTATAAAAAGTTCCCCTTCGTAGAAATGCGTGGTATTCTCATGTATATCACAAAGCGTTTAAAAGACGGTCATGCATCAGAACTGGGCATTCTTAGTAGCCTCATCAAGACAGTTGGTGGGTATGGTTTTGTGAGTTATGATTCCACCTCATCACTATCAGACTTGCAATTAGACGGTCGTCGAGGAAGTCGTCTTCTGAAACGTGAAACTTCATCATTCGGAGTCGTAGAAGATATAAATCGTGATGCATCACACCAACTCAGATCAATCTTACAGGGTAATGACTTGGGTGTTATAATCCTAATATTGCTATCACAGATTCGTGCACGGGTATTATTCTCAAAAGCATCTGAAACAGTCAAGCAGCATGTAAAAGTCATTGGGAATTTATACGATGAATGTCAGGCTTTGTTGTGCCTTTTATTGGAATATTTATCAGATTCGTCCGATGATTCGACAGCTAAAGAGAAGTTCACACAATCAATGCCGTCTCTCAGCAGTCTTAGCACTAAGTATGGTGTAGAGACGGCTGTGGCATGGATGCTCTGTAGGCCCTTTGTGAAACCTACATATCTATCATCCTCAGCATCTACTGAACAGTTGATTATGTTTCCTGAAGCTGCCATGAAACATATTACACCAACTATGTTTGAGACTTTTTATTCTCTTGCAATCTATGACATTTCGTGTCCCGAGGAGCGTTACACATTAGATATTGAGCGTTTGAAGAAGGATTGTGATCGACTTATACAGCTTCAACAAGGTGGAAACGCTGCAAGAGGTCAAATGTCTGCATTAGCTGCAGCTGCAGCAGCTGCTGGAGGCACTTCCGATCAAATTCGCCAAGCAACAGCGTACACTCAAACTCATGCCGCACATTTAGATCGGTTGAACGGAAAGGTTGATCAATTAAGCAACGACTTTCAACGCCAGTTGAAGCGTTGTAATCTAGTGCTATCAAAGTTAGAAGCACAAAAGAAATCATTGATGGGGACTGGGACTGACGATGGCCCGAATAAGTCACTGTTTGCATCTGCTTTCGTGACATTCTGTATCTATCAACGATGCTTTCTCAGCCCCGAGGATTCATTGTACTGTGCTCACTTTGTGAAACTTCTTCACAAAATTAAAGTGCCGGATTTTCCAACACTAGAATTGATTGATATTATAGTCAATGCTGTCATTGGCAGTTTGTACTGCATGACTGAGGATGAAGCAGGAAATATGGCAATCTTTCTGAATGAAATATGGAAGTCGGTGAACTCTTGGAGGTATGATAATGATGCATTTGCATCAGAGCTGAAGGATACGGTAAGCCTCTGTACGGCGTTCGTCTACCTCATTTTCAGTATGTTTCTACGTACCATTCTCACTATTCGTGGCACTTGCTTATTTTAGCCTGGCTCTCAGCTATCGAAAGAATTTGCTGAAGAAAAAGGTTTCGAACATCGTGGTATCACCCACGATGATTATAAGACTCTTTACAATCAATGGCACAAGAAACTTGGCACTGCCACTATTGGCTGTCTCGAATCAGCCGAATACATGCACACCCGTGCTTCCCTCATTGTTCTAAGCCGCATTGTTGCAGTCTTTCCCACCCAACCTAAGATTGGCGAACGCATTATTAAAACGCTCGCCCCCCTGCAGAGTGAAGACAATGAAAGACCCGACATTCGTGCGACAGCTCAGGGCTATTGCTCACAGCTAATGAAAGCTCGTGATGAAGGAATGTGGAAGGAAGAAAGTATTGCAGTGACAAGAGCACGCCAGCTAAGAGAAAAGGTGAAAGCAGAGGAGAAGAAAAAGATGCTTGCTCAGAAGGATGAAGAAATGAAGAAGGAGTCTGAGAGTATATCGAGACAACTAGGCGATGGCGGCAGAGACAATTGGAGACAGGATAGGCGCGATGGAAGAGACGAAAGAGGACGGCATGGTGGGCTCTTTGATTCGAGGAATTCAAGGGTACGTAAATTATAGAATGAATATGTTCGCCATTTCATGCGGTCACACCTCACGATCAACGTTTCTTCAACTTTCTTGTTTTGTGTAGGCATCACCTCTCAATGTCGCTGCACCGGCCTTTACACCGAAAAACAGAGTAGAAGAGCTGAGGGAATCTCACACCCGCTCTACGGAGCCACGAAGACCGGGGGTGGATCGAGAAGGATGGGATCGTGATAGAGGCAACAGGCAGGGAGAGAGTAGGGATGCACCGAGTAGAGGCGAAAGGAGAAAGCGTAGTAGATCTCCAGAACCAGGTGAAGACACGGAGCGATCGACACAAAAACGATCACGTGGCGACGTTAATTGGGCACCACCTCGTCGATCTGTTGGCTCTGATCAACAGCCAAGTAATGCCAGTGGGGGTGCTGGAGGGACGCGCCGTTCTGAAACTCGTTCGAGTAGGTATTAAGCTTATGAGTAAACTAATGCATCACTAACAAAACAGCGAACATTAGATAATTGAATCTACTACCCTAAACGAAACTAATAATGTGGAGCATACGTATATTTAAGCAGACAACTCAAGTGAAGCCAGGATAATATGCTTAACGTGCATTTTTTAATGGTTGGTCCTAACAGCAACAAATGGTGGCAGCATGCCTACTACCTGCTGCACCTTATCCTAATGATAGTAATAATCGGAATACCGAAATAAAAGCGACAGGCTAGACAATAGCTTGGCTCCCCCATAATGGTGATAAAGGCATATCCGAGAGAAGCGGGGTATGCCTGTTCATCTCAATATAAATACCTTCATCTGCATCTTTGACCACATAACTGTTGCATGCAAGTGTGGCTAATTTTTGCATGTCATACTGAAACCACCATGATGCCGGTCCTCCCTGCCAGACACTATAAGCTTCGATTATTTCACCCGTCATTGCAAGACCTTTCTCTAAAAGTTGAGAGCCCTCCTCCATATGACATGCCTGTTGGACCCGTGATCCATTACGAAGTGTGCAATCTTTTTCTATCACGATTTTAGCTAGTTCAAAATTGCCTCTGGTATTCAAGTGACACACAATGGATGCGCGATCGATTACACAGCGATCACCCATGAATACAAGATCGGGCTCGGTCATAAACGGATCGGCACCTGAAAAAATAAAAGTTGAGAGCATGGATTTGGAGAAATAGCAACATCAGTTACAAACAAGAGGCTCACCTGCTGGATATAAACAACAATCTTTTCCAATGTTTCCACCATTCCATTTGAAGAATGACGACATAAATCTAGTACCACACAAAAAATCCATCAAATTCATATGTGAGAATTCTCGTCCATTGGCAATCGTTTGGTATAGCTCCCATCTCTGCAAGTAGGAACTTGTATCGTAGTTATATCTACCCTCCAGTCGCTTGCCCATCAGTGTCCATTTGGCAGTCAGCTCCATGACAATCCACAATATTACGCGAAGTAGATGGGTCCAAAGATACATTAGCAGTATTGTGACATACAGCACGCCAGCAGAAAAGCTTGTGCCTTCATAGTCGCGTAATGCAAAGGACCACCCATATAAATAAGCAGCAGCGGCGTGGATCCCCAGCAGAAGAGGGACTGCGTGAAATATTACGATAAATGACTTGACCATCCACGTGAATATAACGAGCATTTCTAAAGTCAAAACAAAATAAGATGCATTCCTCATGTAAAAAGCTTTACCGAATGGACGCAAGGTCGAAGAATCTCCTATCATCGGCAACTTTTCCAGTTGGACATCGGATGCCATAATGCGGCCTTCAGACTCGAAGCTAACACCTTTTTCGAGACAGCTGGCCTCACATCCCTTCGAGCCAAGCCAAACGCTACCCTCCGGAAGATACCGGCCTTCGGGACACAGCGAGTTTGACGCAAGCACGGCATTTTTGCCGATGACGCTTCCTGGCAAAACTACACAATTATCTGCTACGTTGGATCCAGCACAAAGGATAACTTTTTCACATGAATCAACAGTCGCGAAGAGAATCGCCGACCTCGACCCAAAGACAACATCGTCTCCTATTTTCAGTAAATCGAATTCACCCGTAAATGAGGGTTGCTGACCAGGCCAAAAGACTAGTCATGTGTAAGAATGATGATGTGATCGTCAGTCAGTCTCGAGAAAGATGATAATTTAAATGATGTGATTACTTCTTCTTACCTCGCTTCCCCACCTTTGCTCCAAGTAGCCGATACAAGACGGAAACCATTTCATAATGACGACCAATGAGATCAGTGACATTTTGGATCCTGTCACGAGTAAAGAGAGTTGATGTCATGGTATGTCGAAGCAGCTGCCAGTTGCTAAACGTGTTTCTAGGGCCGGCATGGAATCTGCCAATGACAACTTTCTTCACAATAAGTGCCGCGATCATGTAGAAAAACGGAGAAAGTAATGCTCGTGCAAGGGCGATCCCAATGTAGAACGGAATCCGATGCGGATCCGCTAACCATTCAATCAAATCACTCAAGGTAGTAAAGTTTCGATCGTGGGTATCCTTGAATATAATCATCTTGTATATGACAAAGAATGGTGGAATCTGAGCGACGACATTCACAAGAGAAATAATTGGCCCTATCATGAGAAGCTGCATCCACATGGGTGGGCCAGGGAAGCATTTTCGATTCCAACGAGCATTTGTAATATCCAAAGCTATCGCATCGTAACTTGAGGTTACCGGACCAAGATGGCAGTTGTCTGGGATGCAGGTGTACGGTGCGACAATTGACTTGATGCCCAAACTTGAGTAGTTCCCCACCTTGACTGGCCCGAGTATCATAGCTCCATTATCAACACCAAACCCTCGTACTGTGGAAACCTCAATTGCCGCCTTTTCACCAATCTCAACAAGATCGAATTCTGCCACGTCGGCGTCAGCATGTACACGAGCACCATTCCCGATCTTAGCTCCAAGCATACGATAGTACATGGCCATTAGGGCATCGTTCGAGCTCCAAATACCTTTACCAAAGAGCTTGCGCATAACATCTACAATCCACCATCGCAAGTAATACGAACCCCATATAGGATACCGACCTGCCCTGTAGCGTCCAATGATAATCCATTTAAATACCACAAAAATCAAGGGAGTTATGGTGGCCCAAATAATTTGATAGACGAAGGACGTTATAACAAATCTTTCTAACAATCCTAACCCTAAAAGGTTACCCGGGATATGATTTATGCTCCACACCAATGTTAGTAAGAAGAGAAGGTATCTTGAAACCTGATAGATTGGAAACACTATAAACAATGGAACAAGTTGAAGCACGGCAGCCCCGAACGTGTTCTGAGGAGCAAGACGATTAGTCTTAAATGGCGCTCCATGATCAGACACGCTTTTGCTATCATTGGAAATATCCTCCGATGTACTCTTCGTAGATATTGACGGTGATGAGTCCTTGCGTTGGCGCTTACATATGAGCTTGGCCATTTCAGTGGGACTGGCATGCTGAAATACCTCCGAGCCACTGCATGCTATTGAGAATGATTTGCGTATTTTACTGGCCAGTTGAGAGGCCATCATGGAACTACCTCCCAAATGAAAGAAGTTGGCGTCAGGACCTGGAAGATAATCAAGGTCTAGAATTTCGGTAAAGAGATGTTTCACACCCTGCACGGTAGGATCGACAGATCGTGATGGATTTTCCTCCTGAAGTATTGTAGCAGATGCATCTGTCATATTGGGAATTGGCAGAAGCTTGGAAATTAGTGATGCTTCGTCAGTCATTACAAAGTGAGAAGGCACAGAGTATCGCGCCATGCACTTAATCGCCGTCTTGAGTGCCTCCACTCGATTAATATTGACCAGATAGCACACGAAAGCAAACTTCCGTCTGGAGTGTGGTACAACGACTAGACGTTGATCACCGTTTTTTGCCAAGAGTGCCGACAGTTGACACTCAATGTCAATGGCATACAAATTAACCCGATGTGCTCGGATAGGGACATCAAGTGCAGTCCCTTGCGGTGGGCACATGGCCTCGAATGTCCGTTCGGTGGTATTCATATCATCCGATAGTTCAGGCAATTGTAGACGTGCACCAAGCTTCACACGTAACAGCTTGTTAGTATGACTCTTGGGGAGAGAATCCATAAACACTAGACACTGTGGCCATTTAGGCGCTGCGAGTCGTTCGCCAAGGAATTCATGCAATGTTGACAAGTCTATACGTGGTCGACCGGCCTTCATCACAACGACAATACCCACAACCTCTTGTAAGACATTGTGCAGTGCGCTAAAGGCAGCACAGGCAACAATATCTGGATGACTCATTGAAGCCTCCTCGACTTCCATCGGACTGATAATTTCTCCACCTCGATTAATAACCTCCTTCGATCGGCCGGTAATGAATAGGTATCCATCCTCATCTAAGTAACCCAAATCACCAGTATTGAACCACCCGCCTTCCAAAAAGGTTTCGGGTGTTGCTTCGTCGGAATCATCATTTGCAATTTTGCCATATCCACGAAAGCACGGTTCACCTCTAACACAAATCGTACCCTCCTCGCCCGGCAATAATGGAACGAGCGTCGTGGTATTCAGTATGGCAAGTTCCGGCCCCACGGCCACACCCGATGTGCCGGTCTTATCGAGACGGTACGTCGAGGGCGGGGATGTTATTGGCATACATTCCGTCATCCCATACGATGGTAATACCGTGGCATCGAATACATGTAGCATCTCCGTGGCCAGGCTTGGTAATAATCCCCCGGCAGCGTTGGCAATCATACGTAACTTTAATGAACATTGTCCAGATTCACTTATCATACCCTCAAGTTTACCAGTTTGCAATATAAGTTGATGCATCGTCGGTGCGGCATAGTACCAAGTAAAGGCACGTTTTGCCAATAATGACCAAAAGATGGATGGATCGAATGACGGACAGCATATAACGCACCCACCCGAGAAGATGGGACTAAATACCTGCCGAACTATTCCCCCAACATGAAATAATGGCATCAAGTTACAATTCACATCACTAGGACTAAGATCCCAACTTAGTGCTATAGTCGCGGCGGCAGTGAGCATATCCCCCATGATGTGTGGTACTAATTTCTTATTCCCCGTCGTGCCCGATGTGAATAGTACCAATACCTCATCCTTGGCACTGTTCGGTTCCGTGGATATTACTCCGGTATACTTGCCATCATTCCTCCGTGACAGTGGTAACTTGGGCGCATCATACGTCAATGAACCCTGACGATCGGCCATCGATGGCGATTTCAAACTGACCCTATCGAATTGTAACGGATGCGGCAGTCGCGTCGATTGGAGACTGAATATCCCCGCCTCCTCGGGACTCGGGACCAATCCGACGAATGGGATGCCCACCTTGGCGGCCGCGTCCTCGACCGTGCGAAAGGCGGACCAATCGCGATTCGGCGATGATCCACTCACGTTGAATCGATCCGCATCATTGCCATTGCTGCCGCCGTTGGTTCTGATGAAATTGCCACTCGTATTATTGTTGTTGCTGCCAAAGTCGAATGCAAAGACGTTTCCGCCCTCTCCGTCTCTTTTATCACGACCGCGCGATGCCTTCGTCGAATTGCCCGGCGCGACGCGTCCGCTGTACGGTCCGATGACCAACGTCGCGCCGCATCGCAACAGGTCGGCTTCCAATTCCGACGTGGCGCCATTGGCGCTCAGCGGGACGCAGCTCGCCCAATGCGACGTGGCGAATATGGCCAATGCCAATTCCGGACCGTTGGGCAATACCAACGCGATGCGATCGCCCTTCCCGAACCCGAGCGAATGCAGCGTGGGCCCGTAGTCGCGGACGCAAAAGTCGCGTATGCGCTCGTGCGTCAATGGCGCACGGCCGTCGATCGATGCCAATGCGAGTCGTGGCGCGTGCGCGCTGGTCGTCAGTGGCCCGAGCGGCGTGGGCAACGGTATGGCCGAGCAGAACGTGGGGAAGGCGGGTAGTATCGCCTCGGCCACGTCCCTGCCGACGATTTTGCCGGATGGTTGGAGGAGGTGCCGACACGTTGCCAGGAGCGGAACGTCGATTACGCGTCCATCCTTGACCATGGCTTTCTCTCAATTTATGATTTTAATAAGCGTGTGGTGAATATTATTTGTTCTCGTCGTCGTTTTTGAAGGATTGTTATATTATTTTAGCCTGCTAGCATCGGCCGTGGACACGACGACAACATTATTGTTCGATAATGTACCGTTAGCAACGGCACGTGTGGTGGCTTGCGGGCCAATGCGATCGTATCGCCACGTTCGTCAAAAAATACCGTTTCGTGGCCGGCCGAAAAATTATTGTTCTCCGTTGCAGAAGTGGCCCTTTGGTGGTTTTCGTTTCTTGCTGTCGTTTTGACAATCACAAGAAAATGAAGAAGGTCTGACCGTCTCCCGGAAGCCCAATCCCTTCTCTCACGACTTTAGATCATGGCATCATCCTCACCATCATCAGCGTCGTCGTTGGCAGCACCAAGTAGTAATAGTGGCAAAAATCCAATCCTACTGCTAGCATATCTAACCATCGTGGCCTTATGGATCGGTGCACAAACGATCAATATACATTACGTAATTAACATCCTCGCGCTGGTCACGGCGATACTGTACGCCTCGTGTCATTTGTCGCTCACCTTGCGCGAAGAGCAGGCATTGGCGCGGGGGGAGGTGGACCCTTCGGCTCCTTTAGTCGATGGCAAGGAAAAAAAGAATGATGAGGAGGAGGAGGAAGAAACGACGGGTCCGCCACAATACGAAACGCTCCGTTTGGGCGAGGCGATGCAATTCCCACTGCTCGGCTCGGCGTCGTTATTCGGTCTGTACATGGCATTCAAATATTTCGACAAGGATACCGTCAACTTGATCATTAGCTTTTACTTTTGTCTGGTGGGATTGGCGGCGTGCACTTCGACATTGGGGCCGATTATCGAATACACGACATTCGGTAGTACCACGCGGCGGTACGGTAAGACATTTAGTTTGAAACATCCATTGCCCAACTTCATCGGCGGACCCAGTCCGTGGATATACGAGTTGGATTGCAGTACGGCCGACGTACTCGCATTTATTGGAAGTTCGGTCTTCATAGCGCGATACTTCGTTACCAAACACTGGACGTATAATAACATACTGGGGATATGTTTCTGCATACAGGGCATCGAACGATTCAGTTTGGGGACGTATAAAATTGGCGCCATATTGCTAATCGGGCTATTCTTCTATGATATATTTTGGGTATTCGGCACGGACGTCATGGTCACGGTGGCCAAAAGTCTCGACGGGCCGATCAAATTACTATTCCCCCGTTCGATTGTGAAGGATGTCGTGTCTGGTAAAATTGACATGTCATTATTGGGACTCGGGGATATAGTATTGCCCGGATTCTTCCTTTCATTATTATTGAGGTTCGATGCACATATGGCAAATGTGCCGGCATTCCCAACGAACGTACACGCCGCGTTTGACAAGCCATACTTTCATTCAGGATTGGTGGGGTATATTGTTGGATTAGCCACTACGTTATATGTAATGATTGGTGAGTGTTTTTATATAGTTTAGTTTTCAAACATTTTTGGAAATATATATATATATATGTCTTTTATGATATTATAAATGTTGAAATTAATGTTTGTTAATCCACACACACATATATATAGTTTGGGAAGCAGCACAACCAGCCTTACTTTATCTTGTACCATCATGTTTGGGCAGCTCCCTTTTGTGTGCAATTGTACGGGGGGAGTTAAAGGAATTATTTGCTTACTCAGAAGAAGAGGAAGAGGAGGTTAAGGATGACGAAGAAGGGGAGAAGGATAAACAGGATAAGAAGGACGACTAATAAAGAGAAGATAAGTATTTGCAGGCCGCGCAGTGCGGGGAGATATATTGGATGGTGGTATTCGGCCTGAAACTTTAAACGAAAGCAACATACAAAAAAAGAAACCAACCTCTCATCAAAAAATTCTTCTGGTGTGATAATACAATTGGGGAGACAATATAATTTTGTGAGCTCTATTTAATGGGTTGAATCTCACAAATAAGTTGAGGAATGAAACGACAGTCAAACTAAAATTAGGGCGTCATATAACATTTATTTGATTAAAAATGTTTTCCATAGATATTAAACACAATATTTTTTTTACGACCCCGCCCCCAATTTTTGGCACGCCCATCGTTGTTGAATACCTTTTTTTCTCCCAAGCACAAATATATTGTAATGTATACGCCACACTTCCCTCTTTTATACCCATCCCTCCAATTCTCTCCCTCATATCCCCCTATTTTCTCTCACTTCCGTCGTCCTTTCTTCTGTGTCGCAGAAGGACTGCTCGTATTCGTCGATGCCGACGTCTTATCCTCATGTTGTATTATCCCATGCTCCCCCGTTGCTGACGTTCCCGCTGCGGCCGCCGCTGCTGCCTGCTGCTGCTGCACATTCTGTGCTACCTGCAATCGAAAGCATAATGCACTAAATCCCTCCATTAATACCTTACATTGATCGGCAGTAACGGCTGTAATATCCACCGTACGTTTAGGGAATATTAATGCAAAACTTTTATGTGCATTCGCCGCTTCGCACTTTTGTCGTAATATGGGCGATCCGGTAAACATTGGATTATCAGGGTCTGGACTCCATGCATGCCGGACCTCCCTACATGTGGTTAAATCTAACTTTGGTGGGCGTTTAGACGAACTGGGTTCGCCGAGTGCCGGTTTCCATGACAATGATCGTCCATCGGGATGTACGTGTAAGATGCGTAATCGACTTTTACACCATCGCGAACGTCCGTGTTTAACGACGGTAATACCACATCGCAAACGCGCGACGAAGCAACGTACTATAAAGTCGGAAGCGTTGGTGCAGCCCGTGGCCGGTTTAAATGTAGATAGGAGCAGTGGCATACGTACCTCGTGTGTTTGTGTCGCAGTCGCCGTGCCTAATGAGACCGATTCATTCCCTCCCCCCCCTCCTCCAATTCCTCCTCCCATTACACCTATACCAGTATAGGCAGCACCAATCATCCCTACTTTCATTGTAGTAGTAGTGTTGTTGATGTTGTTTCCACCGCCCGTTTGCATCCCTCCTCCTCCTCCTCCTCCTCCTCCTCCATATGGAGCGTTGTTGGTATAATTTGTATTATTTTTAAAGTTGGGGTAACCCTTTAATAATGAGTTTGGTTGATTACTCCTCCCCCCCAACCCCAACCCTCCTCCTCCGCCTACTACTAATCCATCCCCGTCCACATCATCCTCGGTGGCAGCAGCAGCAGTAGTAAAGAGATTAGTTCCAATAAGCATCGACCCCTCCTCCAGCACTCCTTGTTGTTGCTGTTGCTGCTGCTGTCCTCCTAATAATTGTTGTTGTGGGCCGACATTGGGCGGCAATAGTAAATATTCTTCCTCGGCCGATCGAACATTTATACCCGGATCGCTGTTTCTGTCGCCGTAATCATCATCATCATCATCATCATCATCATCCAAAATATTGATATTATCATCATCGTTATTATCATCATCATTGGTATCGTTGTTGTTGTTGTTGTTGTTGATGTTGTTACTGGTATTGCTGTATTGATGATCATAATACTTTCGACCGCTGACGACATTAGAGGACGCTAATGCCATTTGATTGTTGTTGTTGTCTTACGTCTGTTTTTTTTGTGGACATTTTTCATTTCTTATTTTCTTATGTACGTAGGAACTCGTACCTTTCTCCTCCATGAATAGAATGAGATTCACAAATGAAAAAAAAACAGATAAACGAAACCGGTGTATTGGTGATGTTCAACACTCCGTTGAGTATATATAAAGAGGTGCAATAGGACAAGAGCTTGGTGAGACAATAGGGCAGTGCGGCGTTTTACTCCTAGTTTCGTATTATTTCGTAGTGGTGTAAATCATAGTTAGGTATTCTCCGGAAGAGGAAATTTTTTTCTCTCACAAAAACGACATCAATATACTATGAAATATTTGGAGGATTCTCGTCTTACTCAATTAACATCCGACTTGACGGGGGCTGTATTAAATACCCGTGGTTCTGGCGCTGGTAGTTTGTCATCGTCTGTCGGTGTTGTTGGCGGCGTCGGTCGAGGACGGCGAGGCGGCAATGCGGCCGCTGCCAAGGGTGGGAAGAAAAAGCGTGGTGGGGGTGGTGGCGGTAATACTGCTACTGCAGTCGCTGCATCTACTGTTGCACCCACTACCACTAGCGCGACTGGGGGGAAGAGTAAGAAGAATACTAGTGCAGCAATATCATCAACGGCCACATCGTCAATAGACTACGGGTCATCATCGAACTACGGTAGCTCCTCCTCGTACTACAATACATCCTCCAATAATCGTTCCTGTCGCGTAATGTATGGCCGAGTCGAAGCGTACACTACCAAACGTGCCGGATCGGATAAAAAAACGGCCCATGCCGTGGGGGAACGATATGCGAATGAAATGGAACGGTTGAATATGGCCGTGGAGGAATTAAAACAACGACATCGGTCGAATAGTTTGTCGCACAACAACAACATTGGCAATAGCGATAGCAATGAGCAGGAATCGGAGGTATCCATGACAGAGTTAAGGAATAATAATAGAAGGAGGTCGAATTCAGTCGGGTCTACGCAACAAAAACAACAACAGTCACAGGAGCAGCAGCTGGGGGACAGTCATGACAAATCGGCAATTATTACCGACACCCCGACTACGGCAGCAGTAATAACAGCACTACCATCTCTCAAGGAGGACATATCAGATGCAACAAAACGTGATCGACCATATAGGGGTATATTACGTAAGGCATCCAATAAGAAGAAAGGTCGTGCCAATTCGGTTGACATTATTAATACCAATTCGTCAACAACAACGTTCCCATCGTCATCATCATCATCGACGGGTGTGGGGGTGTATTCTCCAATGGACTATCTCAATAACAACAACAGCGATAGCAACAACAATAATAATAATAATGATCTCAATACTCAACCACTAATCCCTCAACCATCTCTATATCAATCGACACTTGTTGGTGGTAGTGAACAAAAGTCGTCCATCGAGAATAGTAGTAGTAGTGGTGGTGGTGGCGTTAGTAGTAGTAATAATAATAATAATACTGTCGGTCCAGCCATGATCACGCGTCGATTAATGACCGATTTGATATTAACGATGAACGCGAGCTTTCCGGATTACAACTTCGAGGATGCCCAAACTTGCGATTTTTGTACATTATCGATACACGATGCCATGCGTCACGTTAATGATAAATTGGGAGAGTTCGCATCCACGACGGATGTTGGGCGTGACTACTTGCCCCGGTTCTGGAGTGCGTTGGATGATGTATTATTCGATGGATTGATAGATTGTGAGGTATATTCCTATGCACCCAAATGTAGTTCCGGCGATGATCCATTTGAGTTCTTAACCATGAGCATGACAACTCATAATATGACGACAATAACAACAACAACAACAACAAGTAATAATGAAGAGAAGAAGAATGATATAACTCCTCATACTACTGCTAAAACTACAGCTGCTACTAATTTTTATCCTGGAGTAGTAGATGTGGGAGGAGGAGGACAGTATGCATTCGGTATTGATGGTGATATAGTATTGAATGATAACAATTTGTTATTACTCGATAATAGCAGCAGCAACAACAACAACACTATTAATTTGTCGACTAATCAAATATTATCACCAACATCAACCAACAATGTACAACATGACACGGAACCACCCCATGTTACATTATGGTCAATGAATTACTTCTTCGTTAGTCGGAATAAGAAACGTATTGTGCTATTTGCATGTGTCCAAACAATGCGTACACCACAAGATGATGATAGTGGTGGATATGATGAGTATGATGACTATTACGGGGAGAATGATTTAGTATTCGACGAGGCACGTCGTGAGGAAGAGAAATTATTGGTAGACTATAGTAATAGTAGTAGTAGTGTTGATCGTCAATCACCAGCAATGAGAGGTGGTAGTAATACTAATGGAATATTATCATCTTTATCTCCAGGACGTGATACCGAGAGTGTAATGAGCGTATCAATGATGGATGATGATAATACAGATTTAGACGAAGGGAGTGTGGATGTGGATGATGGGGATGATGTTGATCGTTCATCCCATGACTTCGACACTGGTACTATGGGGATGAGTGTGCCATCACAGATTGCTTCATAAAAAAAACATTGTCAAAAGGGTAGAGGGCCTTTGTACTCGTTATTTTTTTTTGCCAAAGCTATAATATGAAATCAAATCAAATGCATTATTGGTTGTGGACAAATCTTGTGAAAGAGTTCATGGGGGGTGGGGGCGAACAAGGCTGTTATTCTTTTTCATCTCATTAAAAATTATTGTATTAAACAAACATAAATTATAGCAGTTCATAAAGCTCATATTCATTTTTCATTTTATTTTATTCACCTTTTCCGTTTCCCCCCTGCGTGTTTTTGTGTTCATTAATGAACTCTCATCAAACTATGGGGGGGGAGTGCTTCACAGGTGTGTGTTTTTTTCTAATTTACCTAAGCTCATTTTAATGATATGATCTTATCTAACAGATGGCAATGCCTCCCCTATCTTACGACAGACTTACTGCTCACTCTTCTCCTCGAGCCGACTACCTATAAAATTGTCAATCGCTTTCTTGTCTTATGCTTGTCTCTGATGATCTAGGATTTGGATGACTTGTATGCTTCTAATCCGACAGATCAAGCTCTGAAGAACATTCCGTATCTAGAGCATACCACAACGATTAGTACAGACCGATGATTAAGTAGGTCTCGTACAACTACACATGGCAGCCAACCTCTAAGACTTTAAGCCATGCATGTACCCAGTTTGTTGCCTGCTCACACAGTCATGTCCAAGCCTAACAATGTCAGCACTCCGTATGATTCCCCATTGGAGGTATTCATTAGAGACTCATATTTCCTGTTGTGATAGTACTTTGTTGTGTTATGTCAAGGAGTGATTTGCCGAATGTACTGTCAAGTATAAATGTACTCACAAGGACAGTGAGTACCACTAGAGAAGATGATTCAAATAAACATGTCCATCCAGAAGAAATAAAAAGAAAGATAAAATTGAAATGTTGAACATGGCGTTAATAATATATGTTTGATATTTTCTTACCACCAAGTATGTCCATTACAACCTGTATTGTTGTACTACTGTGTGCTGGATCAATACCGACATATTGTAATATCAATGGCAGTATTGCACCCAAACATACACTCGTAAAAACGATGACAATTAATGCTAATGTAATAGCCAATGTTTCTGGTAGGGGTGTATGAAAGACCGACGCACGTATATATCCGGCAATTGCCATTATAAGCGATAGGGCCATTGCCATACGTAATTCACGTAGTAGAAATCGATTCCTAGTTTCGACAATTTCGATTGCTGCCGATGTTGTTGAAGTAGTAGATGTTGTTGTTGTTGTTAATGTCCCCAATGCCAAACCGCGTATAACACGAACAGAGGCTTGATTACCGGCATTCCCCCCCGCCCCCACCAACATGGTTAAAAAGTATATAATAACCGGATGCTTCTGCAATAATTCTTCATTGTTGGATAATATAAATCCAGAACATGACTGTAATGCCAATAATCCCACCAGCCATGTAGCACGTGAATGCAGTGCGGCAATGAAGGATATATTTGGCTCAATTGGACATATCCATGAATTAGTCTGTTCGTCGAATATACATTGATCGTCGTCGTCGTCGTCGTCGTCGTCGTCGTCGTTGTTGTTCGTACCTGCTACTACTTTTGAACGCAGTTTTAGTTGAAAGAACGAACTTTCTTCTTCAAAATTTTCAATAACTATTCTTGGAGGTCGTTCCTTCGTTGCAGTATAAATGCTACGTTGTCTCTTACCGAGTTTATCATTCTGTTGTTGCAATAGCATAACCTTTTTCCGTAGTGCTTCATTTTCTTGTTTGAGTATTGTGGTAATAGCTTCATCATTGTCGTCGTCGTCTGTTAAATGTTTCTTACTCCTAGCGCTAAAGAGCTCACCGTCTTCCTCTTCCGACAGCAACGATGATGATGCAGCAGCGAAGAGACGCAAAGTGTCGCTAAAGTCGTCGTCGCCGTCGTCGTCGTTGTAATCCACGTGCCGTCGTTGTTGACGCCATCGCTTCTGATTCGTACGCAGAGGTGATGATGATGATGATGATAGTGATAAAGGCCACGACGAAGAAGAAGAAGAAGGTATTATCGCAGACCACGACAACGATGCAGACGATCTACGATCACTGTTCAGAGAAAAAGAAGGCAACGTCATCGGCTTCATCGGCGGCGATCGACGCAAGGAGAAGGAGGGGGGTGCTATTGAAGTGATGAATGCTGCTGAATCCATGTCCTCCTGTTGCTGTCGGGTGGGGCCTAGGTTGATATGAGGTTCCTTTGATTTTTTAGGCGGGATAATTTTTGGTTATGCATTTATGTAGAAATGCACACTCCGTACAACATTTCAACATCATACATTTCAACATCATACACATCATCCATCTTTACATATATATATTACTTCTTCGTTCCCATCTTTTTCATCTTTGACATATAATCACAATATTCATCAATTAGGACAGGCCATGCACTCTCTCCTTCATCGTAATTACTCAATGTCTCCTCATCGGGATATTCGTAGCTAAAATCTAAGTAACTGCGCCATTGATCGAGCGTAATCTTCGAATGTGTTTCAGCCGTCGTGGTCTCTAGGTAGGCACAGAAGGAATCTAAACGTTCATGCGTAATACGTCCACTCCCGGTAAGACAAAGTCGAAGTAAGGCGATGGCCAAATCTTTATCCAATGTCTTGTGTGTGCCCGCACGATTGAATTGGAAGCAGAACTTTTTTGTGTGTGTGTTTTTGTTGTTGGTGATTTGTTACGCGGCAGCAGCAGCAGCAGGAGAGGAAAAAAGGTAATATATATGGTTCATGGAGGCACAGGTAATAAATAGTCATGTTAGTGACACACACACACACGCGAGATGTACAAAAATATAAAAAAAGAGAGGTCGTTGGGTATGATTTTTTTTTCGTACCTTGTAAAAATCGCCAAATTCCTCACGGTCCATAAATCCGGTATCCAATTGGGGTACGAATTTCTTGAATTTATCGATGCCATCCAACGACAATGCGTGACAACCCGCCATCCACTCCTCCTTTTGTATTTCGGCGGGTTTTTTATTCGCCCCGAGTTTGTAAAGTAGCACTAGCACGCGCACGTCCTCGATCGGGTCCAAATTTAATTGTTCGCATAGTTTACATATCCCTATATTCATATTATTACCGATATGTGTAGTGTAGTGTGTGGTAAAAAAAAGGCAGTAAAACAAAGGATTTGTCGGGTGTTGTAATGTTTAAAATTGTTAATATACAAGTAATCACACAAAAATGTTGTGCTCACACATTCACAACAAGAAAATATAAAACCTCACCTTCCATACTGGCCGTGGTGGGATTGTCCTCGTCGCATATCCCTTCCCATAACTCCTCGGCCTTGCTTTCGGTACTCGTCGTGGTAGTCGACGTTGTCATTTTATCGGAGGACGTTCCCGGACGTGATCCCTTATTCTTGTTACTACCACGACGACTGCTACCATTGCCTGGTGAAGAGGAGGAGGAGGAGGTCCACATGGTTGTACTAGTTTCGGCCTTGCGTTTCTTTCCGCCGGTAGGCATGGGGGTGGAGGAATAACAAGGGGATGGAGGATCAAGGAGGTTTGAAAGTTCCCGCAAAAACAATCCCCCTCGATCTCCGTCAAATCTCCCTCGTGGCATGGTGGTGAGCCAGGCCGAAGTTGATCCGCCCCAGACCGACATTCGTCGGCTCTTTT
>Ga0247831_1004157_pt1 | contig 19786 bp, 14 predicted proteins | sample LaCruzMarch2015__9_FD_192406 | JGI IMG/M metagenome (GOLD analysis project Ga0247831, IMG submission 192406) | Freshwater microbial communities from meromictic Lake La Cruz, Castile-La Mancha, Spain - LaCruzMarch2015_1m | ecosystem: Environmental > Aquatic > Freshwater > Lake | place: Spain... | reverse complement strand
CGGCGCAGTCGGCGGAGAAGTCGACCGCAAGCAGCCAGAGCGGCTTGCCATCGGCGATCAACCGCACCGCAGTTGCCGCAGCGGCGATGGTCTCGGGTTCGCTCGCGGAGGCTGGCGTTGCCTGCTCGGCGGTTGTCGACCTGATGCGGCGTAACAGCAGATGATCCTGCAGCATGACGCGCAGGCCGTCTTTACGTTCGCCGTCGCCGTCACTGCCGCGCAGGATGGCCAGCGCAGTCGTCGGCGTGGCAGGCCTCTCGCCAGCCGATGCAAGCAGCTGGCGCGAAATGATCGTGAAATAATCTCGCTTGGCGAAGGTGTGCACGACATCCTGCATGTGCGTGACGCCTGCCAATGCGACCACGTCGGCAGCGAGCCCTGACGCATCGCGCCCGCGCTTGACCACGTCGCGCCGTTCCGCGCCAAACGTCGTGCGCCAAGCTTGTGCATCGTCTTCGGGCGGGCGCCGCGCGTCGGTGGCCGCAGGCACCGTCGCTGCGGGGGCGAGGGGAGATCGCCGGGCTGCGAAGCCATCGCGCAAGCCGTCGCGCGAACGAAGGTTCCACACCGCGATCGTCAGCGTGCCGGGCTTGCGCGGCGCGGCATTGGCCAACGGCGTGCTCGACGCCGCATCAGACGTCGCCGGCGGCGGGTTTACCCCGCCCTCGGGTCCGCCACGCCAAAGCATTGCACTGCCCGCCGCCAGGATCACAGCGGCCATGACGCCCAACGCGATTGCCCGCCGGCTCATGTCGCAACCACCCACATGGTGGCCTAGTCCGCGAGCGCGATGCCGAGTTCGCTCTTCACCCACGCCGCGCCTCGGTCGAGCGCCTTTTCGAGGGCGTCGAAGGCGGCGTTGATATCGTCCTCGCCGATGATCAGCGGCGGGCACATCGCGACCGTATCGCCGCCGACGGCGCGGCAGATCAGGCCTTCCTGTTCCGCGAAGCCGACGACCTTCGGCCCGACCGCCTGCTTTGGATCGAAGCTCTGCTTGGTCTTCTTGTCGCGGACGAGTTCCAGCCCGCCGATTAGGCCGACGCCGCGCGCTTCCCCGACCAGGGGGTGCTCGCCGAGCGCCTTCAACCGGCGCTGGAAGGTCGGCGAAACCTTGCGCACGTGGCCGACGATGTCGATGCGCTCGTAGATCTCGATCGCCTTGTTGGCGACGGCGCAGGCGACCGGGTGGCCCGAATACGTGAACCCGTGCGCGAACACGCCGAGCTTGCGGCTTTCGTCGAGCAGCGCCTGATAGACGTGCTCGGACACGGTGATGGCGCCGAGCGGCATGTAGGCCGAGGTGATCGCCTTGGCCATCGTGACGGTATCGGGCTTGATGTCGTAGGTCTCGCTGCCCCAGAAGTTGCCGGTCCGTCCGAAGCCGCAGATCACCTCGTCGGCGATCAGCGCGATATCGTGCCTGGCGAGCACCGCCTGGATCTTCGGGAAATAGGTTCTCGGCGGCACGATGACGCCACCGGCGCCCTGAACCGGCTCGGCGATGAACGCTGCGATGGTGTCGGGATCCTCCCGCTCGATCAGTGCCTCGAGGTTGGCTGCAAGACGCGTCGCGAAGTCTTCTTCGCTCTCGCCGGGCTCGGCCGAGCGCCAGTGATGCGGGCACTCGGCGTGGCGCGCGAACGGCAGCGGCAGATCGAAGTCGGCGTGGAATACCGGCAGCCCGGTCAGGCTGGCCGAGGCCAGCGTCACACCATGATAGCCGCGCACGCGGCCGATGATCTTCTTTTTCGCCGGCTTGCCGCGAGCGTTGTTGTAGTACCACTGCAACTTGATCTGGGTGTCGTTGGCTTCGCTGCCCGATGAGGTGAAGAACACCTTCGACGTCGGCGCCGGCGACAGTTCCTTGATCTTCTCGGCGAGCTGGATCGCCGGCTCGTGGCTACGTCCGCCGAACAGGTGCGTGAAGGAGAGCTTCTCCATCTGCGCCCGGGCGGCCTCGGCCAGTTCCTGATTGCCGTAGCCGAGGCCGGTGCACCAGAGCCCCGCGAGCCCCTCGATATAGCGCTTGCCGTTGGTGTCCCAGACGCTGACGCCCTCGGCGCGATCGAGGATGAGTGGGCCGCCCTGGCGGTGCGTGGCGAGGTTGGTCGTCGGGTGCAACAGTGATTCGACGTCGCGCATCGCGAAGTTGGAAAGCTTCTGCTGTTGCATGATCGCCTCGCCGTGCGGTTTGAGTGTGAGAGTCTGAAGCAAACGTTGAGTCTTGCTGATGGGTCGTGCGTTCGCCCCATTCTGCAGCGAGGCTACTCTCGAATAGAGCGGCTGACAAAGCCCGAAGCCGCCATGCAGGCGAGAATTGCACCGGCGGTCGATGTCCGTTGCCCGACTTGCTGCCGATCGCTGGCCGGCTTGCGCGGCACAGCGGCGATGCAGTAGGCCAATGGCATCGTCTGATCCGGCCTGCCGACCGGCGACGTGGCAATCCGCGAAAGAAGCCTGATGCAGCGCATCGACGAGCAGCCGCAAAGCCGCGCCAGCACATGGGCCTTGCGGCTTGCCGTGTTCTGCGCTGCGCTGGTCGTCGTCACGGTCGCCTTCCACCGCCTGTTCACGATGCCGACGCCGGTGGCGCTGAACCTGTTCGCGCTGGCGTTCGCTGGCGCCGGCCTCGCACTGCTGCTGGCCTGTGTGGCGCTCTACGTCACCTGGGGCACGGGCGTGCGTGGCGGCGCTGCGGCGATCGCCGCGATCGCCGTGTCATGCGGGCTGCTGGCATGGCCGGCATTCTTTCTGCCGGCGGTGTTGAGCCTGCCACGGCTGGTCGATGTCTCGACCGATATCGTGAACCCACCGCCGTTCACCCGCCTCGCTGTGCTTCGGCCGAAGGGCGCCAACTCACCAGTCTGGCCGGGTCGGAAATTAGCCGAGCGCCAGCAGGCGGCCTATCCCGACATCTCGCCGCTGTATCTGGCGCGCCGCCCCGACGACGGCCTGGAACTCGCTCTCGAGGCGTTGCGGCGCCAGAAGATGACGATCGTGTCCGAAACCCGCGATCCGGCCGGCGGTGGCCTGATCGAGGCGGTCGAGCGCACCCTGGTGCTCGGTTTCGCCGACGATCTCGCCGTGCGTGTCTCGCCGGACGCCATCGGCAGCCGCATCGACGTGCGTTCGGCGTCGCGCTATGGCCGCCACGATCTCGGCCGCAATGCCGAGCGCGCCCGCCGCGTGCTCCAGCAGATCGTCGCCCGTGCGCAGGCGACCGTGCCGGTGACACCCGGCGAGCGCGTCGCCCGCGCCCGATCGAACATCGCCAAGGGCCGCGGCAAGGACGGCAAGACACAGCAGGTGGGATCCGGCCGGCCTGCCTCTACGTCGCGCGCAGAGCGCTCGCAAACCCGACGGGACCGTCAGCGGCGACAAGACCCTGACGAATGAGGTGCTCGACGTGCGCCTGCACCGACAGCGAGGCGGCCTTCACCAGACGGCTGTCGATTTTCTCGTATATGAGCGCGACGATCGCCTCGATGGTCGGTTTGCCGGCGCGGATCGCAGCGAGGATCGCCTGCTCGCGCCAGCGGCGGTGCACGAGATAGGCGCGCACGACCCGGTGCGGCTCGGCGATCTCGCCGCCGTGGCCGGGCAGATAGAGCTTGTCGGTCTCGCCGCGTGCGATGAGCGTTTCGAGCGCTGCGTAGTAGTCGCCCATGTCGCCCTCGGGTGGGGCGACGACGGTGGTATTCCAGCCCATGACGTGGTCGCCGGAGAATAGCACGCCGGTGCCGGCGAGGGCGAGGCAGAGGTGGTCGGGCGCATGCCCCGGCGTGAAGATCGCCTCGAGCGCGAAACCGCCGGTCTCGATGCGATCACCGTGGCGCAGCACCACGTCTGGCCGGAAATCGGCGTCGACGAATTCGCCTCCTGATGGGCCGATCTTCATCACGCCGGGATTTTCGGCGGTGCGGCCGTAGCCGGCGACCTTCGCGCCGGTCGCGGCCACGAGCGCGGCAAGGCCATCGGTGTGGTCGCGATGCGTGTGGGTGATGACGATGTGGCTGACCGGCCGCCCGGCGATGGTGCGCACCAGCGCATCGTGGTGAGCCGCATCCTCGGGACCGGGATCGATCACCACCAGCGTTTCGGTGCCGATCACATAGGTGTTGGTGCCCTTGTGGGTGAACACGCTCGGGTTGTTGGCGACAAGGCGCTGCACGCGGGGCGCCACGTCGACCGGCACGCCGTAGGCGAAGACCATTTCGGTGTTGAAGGTCAGCTTGGTCATCTCCCTCTCGCCTTCCGCGCCTCTCGCGCCCTATGTCGATCTTTCGCGCCACCCAGACACGCAACAACTTCCGCTGCATGTCGTAATTCGTGCCAGTCGGCCTGTAAGCCGGGTTCTGTCTGGAGGTCACCCTCCGCGACGGCCATTCGTCTGGGGTCGCCGTTGCCGGCGCCCTCGAGCAACCAACCCGGGTGGCGTGCCCGGAAACAGGCTCGCGGTCCACCCGCTCGCGCAGGTCCCCGCCGGCCACCCCTATTTGGTCTTGCTCCTGGTGGGGTTTACCTTGCCGCGGCCGTTGCCGGCGCGCGCGGTGCGCTCTTACCGCACCCTTTCACCCTTGCTGCCACGGCCTTGCGGCCGCTTCGGCGGTTTGCTTTCTGTGGCACTTTCCCTGGGGTCGCCCCCGGCGGCCGTTAGCCGCCACCACGTTTCCGTGGAGCCCGGACTTTCCTCCACCGGACGCCGAGGCTCATCGCCAGGACGTCGGCAGCGACCGTCCGGCCGACTGGTCGGGGGAATAGGGGGGTAACTGCCGGGAAGGTCAAGGCCGGCCGGGCCGGTTGACCAGGAAAATCCCGGCGGCGATAAGCGCGAGCGCGCCGAGGAAGCGCCAGCCGAGCGGCTCGTCGAGCACGACATGGCCGGCGAAAGCGCCGAACACCGGCACCAGGAACGTGAACGCTGCAACCTTCGAGGCGGCATGCCGCGTGAGCAGCCAGTACCAGGCGACATAGCTGACGAAGGCGACGACGGCGCCGGTGTAGGCGAAGGCGAGCCACGCCGGGCCGTTGGCGAGATCGGGCGCCGGCTCGCCGAGCAGCAGCGACAGAGCGACCAACAATGGCGCCGACACCCATAACTGCCAGCCGAGCTGCATCTCCGGCGCCACTGACCTGAGCGCCGTGGCGCGCACGATGATGGTGACGCTCGCCCAGCCGACCGCCGAGCCGAGGCAGAGGATGTCGCCCAGCAGCGATCCAGCGCGTTCGCCCGTGGTGGAGGCGACCAACCCCTCGCTCACCGCAAGGGCGAGACCGGCGAAGGCGGCGACCAGACCGAGCACCTTGTTCGTGCTCAGTCGGTCGCCGGGAATGAACAGGTGGGCGCCGATCGCGACGAGAAACGGCGTCGCATAGAGGAACAGCGCTGCACGCGCCGCCGTCGTCCGCGCGACGCCTTCGTACAGCAGGTAGAATTCGACGGCGAAGATGACGCCGAGCAGCAGCCCGAGGCGGCCGGTGCCGGGGGACAGCCGGATCGGGATGCCGCGCGCGAGCATCCAGACGATCAGCAAGCCACCGGCAAGCGTCGAGCGCAGCCCCGCCTGGAGAACTGGCGGGATCGCCTCGCCGGCAATTTTCACGGCGACCTGCGTGCAGCCCCACACCAGGCAGCAGGCGAGCACGACGGCGATGCCGGTCGTATCGAACGGCCGGGTGGCGCGCTCCGGCAGGCTGGTGGAAGTCACGCGGCTGGTCTCGGCGGCAGCGCAGCCAGCAGCCGCTCGAGCGTCACGAGCGTGCCGGCATCGGCGATGGCGTCGACGCGCGCGGTGCGGAAGTGGCGCTGGAATGCGGCGATCACATTGCGGGCGGGGCCATCCAGGATGCCGTCGGTGCGGGTCTCGTAGCCGTAGGCCACGAGCTGGCGCTGCAAGGCGCGAATGCCGGCTTCGTCCATTTCGACCGATGGCGCGTCCGCCGTCACCGCCTCGGGCGCGAGCCAATGGCCGACACCTTCGCCGGCGAGCCACGCCCAGTCGAAGCGCTCGCCGGGATCTATCTTGCGCTGCGGGGCGATGTCGGAATGCGCGAGCACGGCTTCGGGCCGTATGGCATTGCGGGCGATGATATCGCGCGACAGCCGAGCGACCGCCTGCATCTGGCGCGGAGGGTAGAACGGCAGGCCGAACTCGTGGCCCGGATTGTCGATTTCGATGCCGACAGAGGCCGAGTTGATGTCGGTCTCGCCGTGCCAGCTCGACAGGCCGGCATGCCACGCGCGCTCGCTCTCGGCGACCATCTGCACGATTTCACCGTCGGAGGTGATCACGTAGTGGCAGGAGACCTTGCTCTCGGGCCGCGACAGCCAGTCGATCGCCTTCTCGATGTCGAACAGGCCGGTGTAGTGCAGTATCAGGATCGAGGGCCGCCCGGCGATTCGGCGCGGCTCGATGTTGGGCGAGGGGTGCAGTCGGTCAACGAGGCTCGTATCGGGCTTCAGGCTCAAAGGCCGCGCTCCTTGGCGATCTGGTCATAGGCGGCGTTGATGGCGGCGAGTGTACGGTCGGCCATGGCGATGAACTCCTTCGGCAGGCCGCGCGCCATCATCGCGTCTGGATGGTTCTCGCGCACCAGCTGGCGATAATGGGCCTTGATCTCGGCGTTGCTCGCCTTGTGCGCCACGCCGAGCACGATATAAGGATCTTCGGGATCTGACACGAACAGCGCGCGGATGGCGCGGAATTCGGTCTCCGAGTAGCTGAAGATGTGGGCGACGCGGGCGAGGTAGATCTCCTCGTTGTCATGCAGCACGCCATCGGCGACGGCGATGTGAAACAGGCCCTCGAGCACGTCGCGCTTCATCGCCGGATCGTCGGCGAGCAGGGTCGCGACCTGGCCCGCGTAACTCTCGAATCCGGCGATGTCTTTGGTCGCGAGTTCGAACAACCAGTGCACCGAGCGCTGCTGGGCTTCGTCGACCGGATAAAGCCGTTCGAACATGCGCCGTTCGAGTTCGACGACCGCGCCGTCGGCCTGCGCCATCTTGGCCGATAGCGCGATGACGGCGGCGGTGAATGTCGCGCCCTTGGCCTCGCGCACGGCTGAACTCGGCGCTGCGTGGTCGCGACGCACAAGGACGTCCAGTGCGGCCCTCAACCGGCCGCCCTCCGTGAGCCCGATGGCTTCCCTGATCTGCTGCCACACCATGGGTGACAGATATCGCTATTTGCGGCCACAATGAAGTACACAGTCGCGCGACCGTCGGCGCCACGAAAATCTTGCAAGGGGGCGCCGAAATGAACCGATCGATCGAGGCTCGGGCGCGTGGCGTGCCCCCGGTGGTCGGATCGCCGGTCGAGGGGCTTGGGCTCGGCCTCCTCGCGGTACTGCTGTTCGGCTTGACGCTGCCCTTCACACGCCTCGCTGTCGCGGGCCACGATCCCTTGTTCGTTTCCCTCGGTCGTGCCGTCCTGGCGGCACTGCTCGCCGCGGTGGTGCTCGCCGTCATGCGCCCGTCGTTTCCGCCGCAGCCCTTGTGGGGACGATTGCTGCGCTACAGCCTTGGCGTCGTGCTCGGCTTCCCGCTGCTCGCGACCCTTGCGATGAAGCACGCCCCGGCGGCCCACGGGGGTGTGATCCTGGCCGTGCTGCCGCTCGCCACGGCGATGGCGAGCGTGCCGGTGGCGGGCGAGCGGCCTTCGCTGGCCTTCTGGCTGTGGGGGGCTTTGGGCAGCGCCCTGGTGCTCGTCTACGCGGTGATGGCGGGAGGGGGAGCCGGCGGTCTTCATATCGCAGACCTGTTGTTGTTCGCGGCGGTGGCGAGCGCGGCCTGGGGCTACGCCGAAGGAGGCGTGCTCGCCCGCCATATCGGTGGCTGGCAAGCCATCTCTTGGGCGCTGGTGGTGTCGGCACCCGTCATGCTCGCCGCCCTCTGGCTGCTCGGCGGCCCGATCAACTGGCAAGCCCCGGTCTCGGCTTGGGCCGGCTTCTTCTACGTCAGCATCTTCTCGATGTTCATCGGCTTCTTCGCCTGGAACCGCGCTTTGGCGCTCGGCGGTATCGCCCGCATCGGCCAGCTGCAACTGCTGCAGACCTTCGTGACGCTGGCGGGTGCCGCACTGCTCAACGGCGAACGTGTCGGCCCGCTCGAAATCGGCTTCGCCGTGGCGGTCGTGGCCGTGGTTGCCGCCGGTTGGCGGACCCGCGTCGGCACCCGGTCACCCGCCGCTGTGCCGGGCGACGACCGACGTTCAGGGTGATGAGCGACGCAAGTGTTTCGCCCTCGACGATGATCTCGCCGGCTTGCCGTGTCTATGGCCGGTGTTACGTTACGAACGAGCTGCGCAGACAACTCTCGCGCCTGCCGAACCAGCAAATCGGCCGCGGCGTCTCGGGCTATAACAGGGAGGAATTCGCCACCATGATCCGGATGATCTTTCGCCGTCCCACGCGCGCGCCAGTTACTCTGGCGCTCGCCGCGCTGTCCCTCACGGTTGCATCGGCCCTCGCGCAAGCAGCCTCACCCAATGGCACGTGGCTGCGCTCGAACGGCGCCCACGTCGAGGTGTTCGACTGCGGCGACGGGCTCGGCATGAAAGTGACCAAGTCACCCGACGCAGCGAAAGTCGGCAAGCAGATCATGTGCGGTGCCAAGACCACCGCCGCCGATCGCTGGGAAGGCAGCCTGCTCAATCTCGAAGACGGCCAGACCTACAAGGGCATCGTCGAACTGAAAGGCGGCGCGCTGTCCCTTTCGGGCTGCGTGCTCGGCGGCATCGTCTGCAAGACCGACACCTGGTCGCGCGTGAAGTAGCCGATCAATCCGTTCCAGCCGCCACGTCCATCCGGCGGCGGCGATTGACCTTTCCTGCGACGCTCGATAGCTGAACATCGGGCGTCGCCGGCATCGTCGCGTCGTCCTCCGACGAACCGCGATGCAGCGCCATCTGGGCGCCGGAAAGGACGAGATGAGCACGAGCACGCCCGCCGGCCGCTGGGATTTCTGGATCGACCGCGGCGGCACGTTCACCGACGTCGTGGCCCGCGATCCGCAGGGCCGTATCCATGCTCGCAAGGTGCTCTCGGAGAATCCCGGCGCCTACGAGGACGCTGCTCTCGAAGGCATCCGCCAGTTCCTCGGCCTCGCCTCCACGGCGCCGATCCCGGCTGAGCGCGTCGCGACGGTGAAGATGGGTACCACCGTCGCCACCAACGCGCTGCTCGAGCGAAAGGGCGATGCAACCCTGCTCGTGATCACCAAGGGCCTCAAAGATCAGCTCGAGGTCGGCTACCAGAACCGGCCGGACATCTTCGCCAAGAAGATCATCAAGCCCGAGATGCTCTACACCCGCGTGATCGAGGCCGACGAGCGCGTGCGCGCCGACGGCACGGTCGAGCGGGAGATCGATCTCGCAGCTCTGAAACCGCAGTTGCAGGCGGCCTATGCCTCGGGCATCCGTGCGGCCGCCATCGTGCTGATGCATGCCTACGCGTTTCCGGCGCACGAGCGCGCCTTGGCCGACCTCGCCCGCGAGATCGGCTTCCCGCAGATCTCGGTCAGCCACGAGGTCTCGCCGCTGATCAAGATCGTCGGGCGCGGCGACACGACGGTCGCCGACGCTTATCTGTCGCCGATCCTGCGGCGCTATGTGGAGCGTGTGTCGAAGGCGCTTTCGGGCGGCGGTGCGACGGCTGGCGCCGCTGGTACCGCGCCGCGCGTGATGTTCATGGCGTCGTCCGGCGGCCTGAAGGCCGCGAGCCTGTTCCAGGGCCGTGACGCGATCCTGTCGGGTCCTGCCGGTGGCATCGTCGGTATGGCCGAGACGGCACGGATCGCCGGTTTCGAGAAGGTGATCGGCTTCGACATGGGCGGCACGTCGACCGACGTCTCCCACTTCGCCGGCGAATACGAACGCGCCTTCGAGACCGAGGTCGCAGGCGTCCGTATGCGCGTTCCGATGATGCGCATCCACACGGTGGCGGCCGGCGGCGGCTCGATCCTGAATTTCGACGGCGCGCGTTTCCGCGTCGGCCCGGAGAGCGCCGGCTCCAATCCTGGCCCCGCCTGCTACCGGCGCGGCGGCCCGCTCACCGTCACCGACGCCAACGTCATGGTGGGCAAGCTCAAGGCCTCGTTCTTCCCGCAGATTTTCGGGCCGGGCCGCAACGATGCGCTCGACGAGGCAGCGGTCCATGAGGCATTCGCCAAGCTCGCCGCCGACATCGCGAAGGCGACCGGCGAGACGCGCGCGGTCGAGGAGATCGCCGACGGCTTCCTCAGGATCGCCGTCGAGAACATGGCCAACGCCATCAAGAAGATTTCCGTGCAGCGCGGCTACGACGTCACCGAGTACGCGCTCAACTGCTTCGGCTCGGCGGGCGGGCAGGCGGCTTGCATGATCGCCGACACGCTCGGCATGGAGACGGTGCTGATCCATCCGCTGTCGGGCCTGCTGTCGGCCTACGGCATGGGGCTCGCCAACATCCGCGCCAGCCGCGAGCAGTCGGTCGAGGCGCCGCTCGATCCAGCCACCATGCCGGATGTCGAGACGCTCGGCTTCGCATTGACCGGCACCGCGTCCGACGAACTCGTCGCCCAGGGCGTCGCGCACGAGGACATCGCCACGACGACGTGGCTGCATCTCAGATACGACGGCACCGACACCGCGCTGCCGATCGTGCTCGACGAGCCCTCGATCATGCGCCGCGATTTCGAAGCCCAGCACCTGCAGCGCTTCGGCTTCGTGTCGCCGGAGAAGCGCGTGTTCGTCGCAGCGATCGAGGTCGAGGCGGTCGGCGGCGGTGCACGCCTCGTCGAGGCGTCGGTTGCCGACGTGGCCACGCACACGCCGGACGCTGCAGAGACGGCGCGCTTCTTCTCGGCCCGCCAGTGGCACGAGGCGCCCGTCTACCGTCGCGAGGCGCTCCGTCCCGGCGCCACGCTCGCTGGCCCGGCGCTCGTCATCGAGCCCAATCAGACCGTCGTCGTGGAGCCCGGCTGGCGGCTCGACGTGACGGCGCACGATCATCTGGTGATGCGTCGCGCCGAGGCGCGCGCCCGCGAGCGGCTCGGCGCCAAGGCCGATCCCGTGCTGCTCGAGGTGTTCAACAACCTGTTCATGTCGATCGCAGAGCAGATGGGTGAATCGCTGCGCAACACCGCGCAGTCGGTCAACATCAAGGAGCGGCTCGACTTCTCGTGTGCTGTGTTCGACGCGGACGGCCAGCTCGTCGCCAACGCGCCGCACATGCCTGTGCATCTCGGCTCGATGGACAAGAGCGTCGAGACCATCGTCCGCGAGCGGCAGGGCACCATGCAGCCCGGTGACGTCTACATGCTGAACGCGCCCTACAACGGCGGCACGCACCTGCCCGACATCACGGTCATCACGCCGGTGTTCGCCCCGCGTTCGTCCGAGATCCTGTTCTACGTCGCCTCGCGCGGCCATCACGAGGACATCGGCGGTCTCACCCCCGGCTCGATGACGCCGAAGGCGACGCATATCGATGAAGAAGGCGTCTACATCGACAACTTCAAGCTGGTCGCAGAAGGCCGCTTCCTCGAAGCCGAGACGCACGAATTGCTGTCGGGCGCCCGCTATCCCGCCCGCCGACCCGACAAGAATATCGCCGACCTCAAGGCGCACGTGGCGGCCAACGCACGTGGCGCCTCCGAACTCGGCAAGATGGTCGGCCACTTCGGCCTCGACGTCGTCAAAGCCTACATGGGTCACGTCCAGGACAACGCCGAAGAAAGCGTGCGCCGGCTGCTGTCGCGGCTGGAGGACGGCCACTTCCGTGTCGAGATGGACCAGGGCACGCACGTCGAGGTGACGATCACCGTCGATCGCGCCGCGCGCACGGCCAAGGTCGATTTCACCGGCACCAGCCCGACGCAAGCGAACAACTTCAACGCGCCTGCGCCCGTCACCCGCGCCGCCACGCTCTACGTTTTCCGCGTCATGGTCGACGAGCCGATTCCGATGAACGCCGGCTGCATGAAGCCGATCGACCTCGTGATCCCCAAAGGTTCGATGCTGGCTCCCGAGTATCCGGCAGCCGTCGTCGCCGGCAACGTCGAGACCAGCCAGGTGGTCACCAACTGCCTGTTCGCGGCGATGAAGGCGATGGGACCGAGCCAGGGCACCATGAACAACCTGACCTTCGGCAACGATCAGGTGCAGTATTACGAGACGATCTGCTCGGGCTCACCGGCCGGCGACGGCTTCGACGGCACCTCCGGCGTGCATGTGCACATGACCAACACGCGGTTGACCGACCCCGAAATCCTGGAGCTGCGCTATCCCGTGCTGCTCGAAGAGTTCTCGATCCGGCGCGGCTCGGGCGGGCGCGGCAAGTGGTGCGCGGGCGATGGCACCTACCGGCGCATCCGCTTTTTGGAGCGCATGGACTGCGCGATCCTGTCGGGCTTCCGCAAGGTGCGGCTCTACGGGCTCCAGGGCGGCGAACCGGGCCAGCTCGGCGAGAACTGGGTGCGCCGCAACTCGGGCCAGCTCGAGCGCCTCGAAGGCTGCGACCAGACCGTGCTCGAAGCGGGCGAAGCGGTGGTCATCGTCACGCCGACGGGGGGCGGCTTCGGCAAGGCTTGATGGTTGGGCGGTCTAAGCCGCCAACCGCCTCCACCCGGCACGACACGAACGCTTTTGGCTTGTCGTCCTGAGATCAGACCCCGGCACGATCACGAGATCGTGCTGGCGGCCGGCGGCCAACTGGGCAATCCGTTGGCGCGGTTGACGCAAACGTCAATTTGTGGCGCTTGCTCTTACGCTAGGCTGGTATGATCGTCGCGCTGAGCTGATAGGACGTGTCCAGCGGCAGGCTGCGGGCTTCGTGGGAGGAACTTCGATGGAAGGCGTCTTGCTGTTCTCGATTGCCGTCGCGGCGCTCTTCATCGTGACCATCCGGCGCGCGCCGCTCTGGCTTTGGGCCGGTGTCGCCGCCGCGATCGCCCTCGTCTGGCAACTGGGCCTGCTGCCGGATGGCTGGCCGCGCCCGTTCGACTGGCGCGCGGTGCTCGCCTGGGCACCCGCCGTCCTGCTCGCCCTGTTCGCGCTGCCCCCGATCCGCCGGGCGCTCATCACTGCCCCCGCGTTCCGTATCGTCAAGGGCGTGCTGCCCAAGGTCTCCGCCACCGAGCAACAGGCGCTCGATGCCGGCACCATCGGCTTCGACGCCGAGTTGTTTTCCGGCAAGCCCGATTGGGACAAGCTCAACAGCGTGCCGCCGATCGTGCTGACCGACGAGGAGAAGGCGTTCCTCGACGGACCGACGGAAGACCTCTGCCGCATGATCGACGACTGGCAGGTGCGCCACGCCAACCGCGAAATCCCCGAGCCCATCTGGGATTTCGTCAAGCGTCACGGCTTCCTCGGCATGCTGATCTCCAAGGCGCACGGCGGCCTCGGCTTCTCGGCGCAGGCGCAGTCGCTGATCCTCGGCAAGATCGCCTCGCGCTCGCCCGACGTGGTCACCATCGTCATGGTGCCCAATTCCTTGGGACCCGGCGAGCTGATCGAGAAGTACGGCACAGACGCGCAGAAGGAACATTTTCTGCCGCGCCTCGCCAAGGGCCTCGAAGTTCCCTGCTTCTCGCTGACCGGGCCGACCTCGGGCTCCGATGCTGCCACCATGCGCGACGTCGGTTATGTGACGAAGGGCCAGTACGAGGGCCGCGAGACGCTCGGCGTCCGCGTCACGTGGGACAAACGCTACATCACGCTCGGCCCCAAGGCGACGCTGGTCGGACTCGCTTTTTATCTCCGCGATCCGGACAACATGCTCGGCAAGGGCGAGGACGTCGGCATCACCGTCGCGCTGATCCCGGCCACCTATCCGGGCGTCAATATCGGCCGCCGCCACCTTCCCTGCGGCGCCGCGTTCCCGAATGGACCCAATTGGGGCCGCGACGTTTTCATCCCGATGGAATTCCTGATCGGCGGGGAGAAGATGGCCGGTCAGGGCTGGCGCATGCTGATGGAGTGCCTCGCTGCCGGCCGCGCCATCTCGCTCCCTTCGTCCGCTGCCGCCGGCGCCAAGTCGATGCTGCGCTTCACGACCGCCTATGGCCGCATCCGCAAGCAGTTCGGCCTGTCCGTCGCCAAGATGGAAGGTCTCGAAGAGCCGCTCGCCCGCATGGTGGAGACGGCCTATGTCAACGAGGCGGCGCGTGCCGTCACCGCCGCGATGGTGTCGCGTGGCGAGAAGCCGTCGGTGATCTCCGCCCTCATGAAGTACCAGACGACGGAGCGCATGCGCCGGTCGGTCAACGACGCGATGGATCTGCACGGCGGTCGCGCCATCTGCGACGGACCGACCAACTACCTGCAGTCCGCCTATCAGATGGTGCCGGTCGGCATCACGGTCGAAGGCGCCAACATCCTCACCCGCACGCTGATCACCTTCGCGCAGGGCGCGCTGCGGTCGCATCCCTACCTCTACGACGAGATCAAGGCGGTGCAGCACGCCGACCCGGCCAAGGGCCTCGCGGCATTCGACCGCGCCTTCGCCGGCCATGTCGGCTTCGCCATGTCGAACGTGTTCGGCGCGTTGTTCCATAACGTCACCGGCGGCATGTTCGCCGGTGCGCCGGCGTGGGCCGGTGACAACGCGGTCTGGTACCGCCAGCTCGGCCGTTCGTCGCGCAACTTCGCCCTGGTCGCGGACCTGACCGTCGCCCTGCTCGGCGGCGGCCTCAAGACCCGCCAGAAGATCACCGGCCGCCTCGCCGATGCGCTGTCCGAACTTTACCTCGCCTCCTGCGTGCTCAAGCGCTTCGAGGATGACGGCCGTCCGGCCGGTGACAGCAAGATCGTCGAATTCTGCATGCGCGGTTGCCTCGACCGCTTTGACGACGCACTGCTCGGCGTGATCGAGAACTTCCCAGTGTGGTGGGCCCGCGGCCTGATGATGTGGCTGGTATTCCCGCTCGGCGGCCAATATCGCCCGGCTTCGGACCAGCTTAGCCACGAGGTCGTGCGCCTGGCCATCACGCCCGGCGAGGTGCGCGACCGCCTGACGCGCAATATCTACATCTCCAAGGATCCGCGCGACCCGACCGGCGTTCTCGAAGTTGCGCTCGAGAAGGTCACAGCCGCCGAGGGCGCGGAGCGCAAGCTCGACCGCGCCGTTCGCGCCGGCACCGTGCAGCGCTATCATGGCGTCGACTGGATCGGCGATGCCGTGACCAAGGGCGTGCTGACGGCAGACGAGGGCACGCTGCTGCGCGAGGTCGAGGAGTTGACCGCGCGCGTCATCGCCGTCGACCATTTCGACCCGGCCGAACTCAAGCCGAACTACGTGAGCCTCGGCCACAACTCGCGCCTTGGCATCGAGGGGGGCGAGCGTTCAGCCGCCGAATGACGAAAGCCCGCGCTGCGCGGTCGCCGCAGTGCATCGAACGACAGGAGGCCACGATGGCCGATACGACGAGCCACCCGATGCCCCTCGATCTGAAGGACTGGCGCTATTCTGTCGACGGCGAAGGCATCGCCTGGGCGATCTTCGACCGCGAGGGCGAGAGCACCAACAGCCTCGGCCGACGTCCTCTCGAAGAATTCGGCCGCATCGTCGAAGCGGTGGAGACAGGGGCCAAGGCGAAATCGATCCGCGGGCTCGCGATCCTCTCAGGCAAGCCCAAGGGCTTCATCGTCGGTGCCGACATCCGCGAGTTCGAAACCCTCGACACCGAGCAGAAGGTGATCGACGGCATCAAGCCCGTGAACCTCATGCTCGATCGCATCGAGGCGATGGCGGTGCCGGTCGTCTGCGGCATCCACGGCGTCTGCCTCGGCGGCGGTCTCGAGTTGGCGCTGGCCTGCCATTATCGTATCGCCACGCGCGATCCCTCGACCCGCGTCGGCTTTCCCGAGGTCAAGCTCGGCATCTTCCCGGGCTTCAACGGTACGGCCCGCTCCATCCGTCAGGTCGGTGCCGTCACTGCCATGGGCAATATGTTGACCGGCTCGATGGTCCGCGCCAGCGTGGCCCGCGCGTTAGGCTACATCGACCAGCTGGTCGAGACGCCGGACGCGCTCAGATGGGCCGTGCGCAAGGCGATCCAGCAGAAGCGGCGCTCCAAGCCGGCTGGTGGCCTCAAGGCGGTGATGGCGAAGGCGCCGCTGCGCACCGCGATGCTGGTGCCGAAGATGCGCGCCGAGGTCGCCAAGAAGGCACGCGAGGAGCACTATCCGGCGCCGTATCGGCTGATCGACCTGTTCGCCAAGTACGGCGGCTCCTACGACGCGATGAAAGCCAACGAGACGCGTGCCTTTGCGCCGCTGATGGTCTCCGACACCTCGCGCAACCTGCGCCGCGTGTTCCGCTTGTCGGAGCAATTGAAGGCGCAGGCGCCGAAGGGCCTCGATTGGAAGCCGCAGCGCGTGCACGTGATCGGTGCCGGTGTCATGGGCGCCGACATCGCCGGCTTCTGCGTCGCAGCCGGCATGGAGGTATCGCTGCAGGATCTCTCGAAGGAGGCGATCGAGAAGGGCATCAAGGCGCAGGGCCGCCTGTTCGCCCGCAAGTTCAAGACCAAGGCCGAGCGCGATGCCGCCAAGGCCCGCCTGATCGCCGATCCCGAAGGCCGCAACATCTCCCGTGCCGACGTCGTCATCGAGGCCATTGTCGAGAAGCTCGAAGTAAAGCAGGCGCTGTTCAAATCGCTCGAAGGCAAGCTGAAGCCCGGTGCCGTCATGGCGAGCAACACCTCGTCGATCATGATCGAGGACATTGCGGCGGCGCTTGCCGATCCGGGCCGCCTCGTCGGCATCCACTTCTTCAATCCCGTCGCCCTGATGCCGCTGGTCGAGGTGATCCGTGGCACCGGCACGCGGCAGGGCGAGGTCGACAAGGGCTGCGCGTTCGTCGCGGCCATCGACAAGTTCCCGCTGGTGGTGAAGAGCGTGCCGGGCTTTCTCGTCAATCGCGTGCTGGCGCCCTACATGTTCGAGGCGATGAGCCGCGTCGAGAAGGGCGAGGACAAGGAGAAAATCGACGAAGCGGCGAAGGCCTTCGGCATGCCGATGGGACCGATCGAGCTCGCCGATACCGTCGGCCTCGACGTCTGTGCCCACGTCGGCCGCATCCTGAAAGGCGGCGTCGGGGGCTCGAAGCTCGACGGCATGGTGAAGGCCGGCAAGCTCGGCAAGAAGTCGGGCGAAGGCTTCTACACCTGGAAAGACGGCAAGCCGGTCACTACGCCGGCCAAGAAGTTCGACAAGGCGGAATTGGATAAGCTGGGCAAGGCGCTGGTCGCCCCGCTCATCGAGGAAGCTGAAAAGTGCCGCGCCGAGCGCGTGGTCGAGAGCGCCGACCTCGTCGATGCCGGCGTGATCTTCGGCACCGGTTTTGCGCCGTTCCGGGGCGGGCCGCTGCACTACAAGGCGTCGCTCGGGGGGGCAGCGGCTGGCATGGCCGAACAACGCGCGGCAGCGGAATAAGCAGCCTCGACAGACGTCGGAGGTAGCGTGATGGATGAACAGACGACAGTGGCAAAGCGCGCCGACACCCGCGCCGAAGTGATCGCGATCCTCGAAGCCAACGCCAAGGCCATCCGCGGATTCGGCGCGACGGCGCTGTACCTGTTCGGCTCGGCCGCACGCGACCAGATGGGCCCGGACAGCGACGTCGATATGTACATGGAGTACGATCCGGAGGGGCCGTTTTCGTTCGTCGAGCTGATCGACCTTCAAGAGCATCTGAAGCGAGCGCTCGGTCGCGAGATCGGCCTCGCGACACGGGCGGGTCTGCATCCGCGCCTCAAGGCTCATATCGAAAGCACTGCGATGAGGGTTCTGTAATGGCCGGCCCGAATCCTGTTCGCGTCGTCGTTTTGGACATCTTGGAGGAGATTGATATTGCCGAGGAAGCCTTGGCGGGCCGCTCTTTCGAAGAAGCTGACGGTGACCGCGTTGCCCGTCGCGCCATCGAAAGATGTATTGCGATCATATCAGAGGCAGCTCGAAGAATACCTGACGAAATTCTCGACCAGTATCCGGCAGTCCCATGGAAGAGCATCAAAGGCGTCGGCAACATCATCCGGCATGACTACGATCATATCGATGCTCGCATCATGTGGCAGATCACGACGAGTCATCTGCCGCAATTGAAGCAGACAATGAACAGTCTGCTCGCGATCCTTCCGACAGATTAGTGCGCTTCCCAATCAAAGCGATCAGGAGCCCCACCCAATGACCCAGTCTATTCGCCGTGTCGCCATCGTCGGCGGCGTGCGCATTCCCTTCTGCCGCTCGAACACGCTCTACGCCGACCTCTCCAACCTCGAGATGATGACGGCGACGCTCAATGGTCTCGTCGACAAGTATCATCTCGCCGGCCGTCACATCGACGAGGTGGTCGGCGGTGCCGTGGTCTCCCACTCCAAGGACTGGAACATCGCGCGCGAGGCCGTGCTCGGCACCAAGCTCGCGCCGTCGACGCCGGGCATCACCATGCAGCAGGCCTGCGGCACCTCACTGCAGGCCGCCATGGGCATCGCCGCAAAGATCGCGACGGGCGAGATCGAGTGCGGTATCGCCGTCGGCTCCGACACCACGTCCGACAGCCCGATCGTGTTCTCGAAGAAGTTTTCCAAGCGCTTGATGCAGGCCAACCAGCAGAAGGGCACTTGGAACAAGGTCAAGGTGTTCCAGGGCCTTTCGCCGTCGGAACTCGCGCCGCAGCCGCCGACCGTGTCGGAGCCGCGCACCGGGCTCTCGATGGGCCAGCACTGCGAGCTGATGGCGCAGGAATTCCACGTTCCGCGCGCCGAGCAGGACCAGCTCGCGGCCGACAGCCACAGGAAGGCTGCGGAAGCCTATGCCACGGGCTTCATGGACGATCTCATCGTGCCGTGCGCCGGCGTCTTCCGCGACAACAACGTGCGCGAGGATGCTTCGGTCGAGAAGCTCGCGACGCTGAAGAACGCGTTCGAGAAGTCCGAGCGCGGTACGCTCAGCGCCGGCAACTCGACACCGCTCACCGACGGCGCCGCCTGCGTGCTGCTCTGCTCCGAAGAGTGGGCAGCCAAGCACAGCCTTCCCGTGCAGGCTTACCTGACGCACTACCAGACGGCGGCCAACAACTTCGTCGCTGGCGAGGGCCTGCTGATGGCGCCGACCATCGCCGTCTCGAAGCTGATCGACCGCGCCGGTATGAAGCTTCAGGATTTTGATTTCTACGAGATCCACGAGGCGTTCGCGGCGCAGGTGCTGGCAACACTGCGCGCCTGGGAAGACCCCGAGTATTGCCGCCGCGTGCTCGGCAAGGAACAGCCGTTGGGTTCGATCGACCGCGCCCGGATGAACGTCAAGGGCTCCTCGCTCGCCTTCGGCCATCCGTTCGCGGCCACCGGCGCGCGCATTGCTGCCAACCTCGCCAAGCTGTTGAGCATTCACGGCGGCAAGGGTCTGATCTCAATCTGCACGGCCGGCGGCATGGGCGTTGCGGCCATCATGGAAAGTGCCAAGGCCGGCGAGATTCGCGCGGCGGCGTGAGGCGCCAGCGTGCGACGACGGCGCATGAGGCGACGACTGGGGGGACATTTACGCAATGAGGATAGTTGCCATCCGCGACGCCGTCGCGCCGATCCCCTCGCCGATGCGCAATGCGGTGATCTCGTTCGATCGCATGACGATCAGCGTCGTTGCGGTCGAGACCGACGTCGTGCGCGGTGGTCGCCCCGTCGTCGGTTATGGCTTCTGCTCCAACGGGCGATACGCGCAATCTGGCATCATTCGCGAGCGGCTCGTCCCGCGCGTTCTCGAAGCCGACCCCATGACGCTTCTTGATGCCAGCGGCACCA
>Ga0247831_1004156_pt1 | contig 19786 bp, 9 predicted proteins | sample LaCruzMarch2015__9_FD_192406 | JGI IMG/M metagenome (GOLD analysis project Ga0247831, IMG submission 192406) | Freshwater microbial communities from meromictic Lake La Cruz, Castile-La Mancha, Spain - LaCruzMarch2015_1m | ecosystem: Environmental > Aquatic > Freshwater > Lake | place: Spain... | reverse complement strand
CGCATGCGCCTACGTTGGCGGAATTTTGACTCGCCCTAATCCCAGCGAGTAGTTCTTGTGTTGCACCGCCGCCAACAGAGATGAATTTCAACTCCTCGTGTGGTACGGATGGTCGCACGAAGGCAATTAAGCTCCCTCACATGCCAACATGGCATCATTACTTCCCCCAACACCCTACCATTGAATGGTACAAGGGGTCTGCGCGTCCATCGAAGATTGGCCGCCGAATGTTCCATTGATATCAATGAGATTGCAATCCTGTCAACAGGGGTGGGGGGTGGAGAGGAGGTGTTGTGGGATACACAACAATCAAATTTAACTGCATGGGGACGAGTGATGTGGGAGATATATATTTTTTACTTGCGAGCACTTTCAAAGAGATATATATCATACGCAGCAAAGGTTTTATTATCAATATGAAGGATATACTCGGACAGACAGAAGGATACTACTCAACAACCTAATTATGAATATGATATGATCGGTATCGGGGGACATGATGTTAGGCAAAGACGTAGTGACGCCTGAAGCTGAAGAAGATGCATTTCATGTTATTTTATTTGAACGCAGAGAGGTGCCATACGACCAAAAGTATGTAATCGACGCTGCTGCAGCCGATGCCACCAACAAGACAATACCAGAGGCCGTAATGGAAGACATGGAACCAATTAAGGGTTTGGGGGTTAGGGGGGGTATAATGTGTTAATTAATTAGTTACAGCCGAATAATTGTCTAATTCTTACACCCCATAACGATAGTAGTTTGCAGGCTGTGGCATGATGACAACCAAACCAAGCGCACCACATATCATCTCCATAGATGATGTGGTGGTGACAGCAATGTGCTTACTCTGGGGTGTTGCTGACGCTCCAACGCCACGGTGGCACAACAAATACCAAATAATGTATGTCCATCTACAATATAAAAATTCCTTTTGCTTGGCTGGAATGTAAAACACACCATGAAGAAGGATAAGACAGGGGCAGGGGAGGATTGTAGTAGCATAAATATTACTAGTAGTTGTAAGATTGTTAGAATGTTGTGTAGTATTGTAGTAGTAGTAGCAGCAGCGTAGGACCAGTAATATCATGTAGCATGATGTAATCATGTACTAGTGTTGGTACTCATGTTGAGGTGGGTTTCATTGTCCAGGCCAGGCATTATGAGATACATAATGATACCATGTTTAGAGTAGCCATGCTGGTTCTTAGCCTCAGCTACATACTGGTGGTAGACAGTCTAGCCTGAAGCCTGAGCGGACATGATGAGTACAAACCTCCACCTCCTGGCTGTAACAGAAGTGTGTTGCACTCACTCACATGTTAGCTCACAGCATAGATATATAAAGTACCCCAATCTATATATAATATAATTGACTTGATATGTGTATAAGTGGTTTGAGGCAAAATTTACAGCCTACTATTAGTACCATCACCATCCTGATTCCTGATCCTGCCACTGCCAAACACCAAACTTGGCCATGGCTATTGGTGGAGTAAGGACACACTCATTCATATGACTGCCCACCTCATATAAAGTATGTCAAGCGCTTTATATATGTATGAAGTGGATTGGTATAAGTATGAAGTGGATGAGAGGTCCCAATCATTACATAACAGTATTACATGTAAAAAACCAACACTCTCTTTTCACCAAACCTGCCACTCAGCACTCAGGGAGGTACCAGTAGAGTAAGGACATACTAATATGACTGCCCAACACATATAAAGTATGTCAAACACCTTTCATATGTATGAACTGGATCTGGTATGAGTATGCAGGGGATAAGAGGTCCCAATCATATCCTACAGCATGTCCCCAGTGAGAACCCCACTCAAAATCCTACGACTGGCCCACCCCCTCTTGGAGTGATGATAGTATGGTGTTGTGGCATTATGGCTGCCAGCCATGGTTGAAGGCTTTTAAACACTTTCTATAGGTATGAAGTGAATCTGGTATGAGTATGAAGTGGATGGGAGGTCCCAATCATATCCTACAGCATGTCCCCAGTGAGAACCCCACTCAAAATCCTACGACTGGCCCAACCCCTTTTAGAGTGATGGTATGGTATGGTGTTGTGGCAATATGACTACCAGCCATGGTTGAAGGCTTTTAAACACTTTCTATAGGTATGAAGTGGATCTGGTGTGAGTATGAAGTGGATGGGGGGTCCCAATCATATCCTACAGCATGTCCCCAGTGAGAACCCCACTCAAAATCCTATGACTGGCCCAACCCCTTTTAGAGTGATGGTATGGTATGGTGTTGTGGCAATTGACTACCAGCCATAGTTGAAGGCTTTTAAACACTTTCTATAGGTATGAAGTGAATCTGGTGTGAGTATGAAGTGGATGGGAGGTCCTAATCATATCCTACAGCATGTCCCCAGTGTGAACCCCACTCAAAATCCTACGACTGGCCCACCCCCTTTTGGAGTGATGGTATAGTAGGGTGTTGTGGCATTATGACTGCCAGCCATGGTTGAAGGCTTTTAAACACTTTCTATAGGTATAATGATGTAGTGCACCCAGTCTGAAGTGGTTCCTAGCCTTGACTTAGTCATGGTGGTGTGATTTGTACCCAGATAGGGGCACCAGGCCAGGACATGGCAGTGACATACTATGGACAGATAATATACCCATAGGCCTATTCATTGCAATAGAATGTGATTGAATACCTTCTATATATCTAATATAGGTGTGAGAGTGTTTCTGAAGTGGTCCAAGGCCACTACCACAGCATACTCACACCATTTGTCCCAGCTGGGTGCTGGGTTTTAGGTAAAACTCACCCAAAAACAGTGTATATATGTCAATATTATGGCTTTACCTCATTGACAATGTTATTTTATTGACTAATCATACTTAATAACATTATATTAATGATTGATAATGATCAAAGTAACATTATTGAGGCACCAGAGGTATATAAGTCCATCCCCACTCACTTCCCGAGTAAAAACCAACGACAAAATGTACCTGGAAAAAAAATGTCGACTTTGACACCTTTGATGGACATGTTATGGTCAATTATATTGAACCAAACTTGCAGGAAATCATATTCGGACCTATTAGAGTAGGTTTGATCACTCAGAAACAATTTTGGGACCATTTAAAAAATTGCCATTCCTGGGGCCTGACTGTGGTAGTGGCCTTGGACCACTTCAGAAACACTGTCACACCTATATTAGATATATAGAAGGTATTCAATCACATTCTATTGCAGTGAATAGGCCTATGGGTATATTATCTGTCCATAGTACTATGTCACTGCCATGTCCTGGCCTGGTGCCCCTATCTGGGTACAAATCACACCACCATGACTAAGTCAAGGCTAGGTACCACTTCAGACTGGGTGCACTTCATCATTATACCTATAGAAAGTGTTTAAAAGCCTTCAACCATGGCTGGCAGTCATAATGCCACAACACCATACTATACCATCACTCCAAAAGGGGGTGGGCCAGTCGTAGGATTCTCAGTGGGTTTCTTACTGGGGACATGCTGTATAGGATATGATTTGGACCTCCCATCCCCTTCATACTCTTACCAGATTCACTTCATACCTATAGAAAGTGTTTAAAAGCCTTCAACCATGGCTGGCAGTCATAATGCCACAACACCATACCATACCATCACTCTAAAAGGGGTGGGCTGGGTCGTAGGATTTTGTCGTGGTTTCTCACTGGGGACATGCTGTACTAGGATATGATTGGGACCTCCAATCCACTTCATACTCTTACCAGATTCACTTCATACCTATAGAAAGTGTTTAAAAGCCTTCAACCATGGCTGGTAGTCATAATGTCACAACACCATACCATACCATCACTCTAGAAGGAGTGGGCACAGTCGTATGATTTTCAGTGGGTTTCTCACTGGGGACATGCTGTAGGATATGATTATGATTAGGACCTCCCATCCACTTCATAATCATATACCAGATCCACTTCATACCTATAGAAAGTGTTTAAAAGCCTTCAACCATGACTGGCAGTCACAATGCCACAACACCAAACCATACCATCACTCTAGACAATATCATGGGATTTTGAGTTGGTTTCTCACAGGTGACATGCTTTAGGATATAATTGGGACCTCCCATCCACTTGTTAGGCTAAAAATCTTGCTACTACTTATAATATTTATGCTACTACTATCCTCCCCTGCCTCTGTCTTATCCTTCTTCATGGTGTGTCCTACATTCCAGTCAACAAGGGCCATGGCCATGAGGGCATGCCAAGCATGCTGCTATCATCATCTCCCTCACCTTCTCAGAATCCACCCCCACCACCCCACCCCCTCCTACACTCAATCAACCTCGGTTAATTCATTGCCCCAATACAACAAAATAATAGCTAGTTGTTACAGCGACAGCATAGATAACAGTAATTAGTAAATGAATCAAAATCATGTTGTATTAACAATTAACAAAAGAGACAAAGTGCTCTCTGTATCAACAACTGTTGCCTCTAATTACAATGCATCCGTGAGTCTCAATTTCTATATTTTGTCGTATCGCCTCATCGTATCATCGTTGCAATTCTATCTCGTCATTCACGGCTGCTACTGTATCTTCCTCATCATCTGTTACGGGGCAATGACCAACTAATTTTGCAGTATGCAGTATCCCACATCCCACGTCTGTTTTTGTTGTCCGCGCCTAGCCAAAGAGCTGATTGTGGTTGTATTTCTCCCCGGCATCTCATCATATACACGTACATTCGTACAAATTAATGATTCCTCAGTATTTGGTATATCATTCTACCTTGTCAAGTTGATGTTGAGTCCAAGTTGATCCTTGGCAGTGTCCTCTAGTCCCTTTTCCTCCTTCGAGGCACGGTATGTGTGCTGATGCCTCATATGTTATGTCAACCGAACAGGTTGTCGCCGTGCACAGGCCATGTAGCCAAAGCTGCTCGACGATGGGGCAAGTAGCACACCACCATGACAACAGTGTGATAGGGCATTGATGATTCTCAACCTTGGTCTTGCCGTAGTCCGCCGCCAAAAAAAAGATCCCGGGAAGACTCTGGGACCCCTCTACCACAATCATACAGAAATGCAGTAGCTGAAGGCCAAAGTTTTTTGATTGTATGGGATATGATGCAGCCATTGCAACATCATGAACACCCTTGGTTGTACTAAGAAGGAGGCATGGTCGTTCTTTAGGCAGATGGGGTATGAGGCGGTTATTGCAAAGATTATGGCTGAGCATAACTACACGTACGGCAAAGTAGCAAAGACCATCTTTGGTCAGCGTGGATATGATGGAGCCATCACCAACATCTAACATCAAGAACGCTTTGGCTTTGGGCCAAGATAATCTTTGCCAAGATGGGCTATGAAGCCTAGTACGTAGTACGTTTGCAAGGTCATGACCGAGCGTGACATCTCCTACAAAGTAGCTAACAGTTTCATTGGGAAATCGCTTTGCAAAGCTAATTTGATTGCTATTATGGGGATCTTTGATTGTACCAAGGAGGAGGTGAGGAGGATTCATGGTAGAAGGTAGAAGAGCAAAGGCTGGATTGAGTGCGAGGCAACTTGTGATCAATGGTGTAAAGCAATCTGTGACCAGATTGAGAGACAATCAGGCAAGCACAAATGCTGCACGAAAGCTAGATGTGCTCCGTGGACTACCTTCTCTTCCAACAAAAAGAGGAAACGATCCAAAACCATTTCCAATACATAACACCCCTTTCTTTACATATCTCTGGGATATCATGTTAGCGCCCATTTCAGCAGCTGGTATGCACAGACATTGTTGCAACAGATGAGGATAGCATGTCTGTGCAATATCCTGGCGGTCGCGCTGCTATATTAGGAGTTATTCACCACCATCGCTTGGATACCTCATTTAATTTTACTCCAGAGATTTACTCCAGGATTGAGTCCCAGAAGGGCTCTTTTGCCTTGTGTTGTGCTTGTGTCTTGTGTGCGACTCATGATTCAAATCAATGAGGTTTTTGGAGTAAATTTTTTCCCATACAGTTCCACTAGGAACTCGTGCTCGTGGCTTCTTGACTTATGTAAAGAAAATCAACCTATGGATTTCACGGTATTAATAGACTCATCAAGACATGTGCTAACAGGCTTTATTGTCAGAATTTCCCTATTACGTCACCAATTGGTGACATATGGTACCCGTCAGTGGGCGATCTTGGAGTAAATCGGCCCAAAGTTATGTATTGGAGTGGAAATGGTTTCGGACTCGTATCGCTTTCATATGTGAAAGAGAAACACCTTGAATGATGCAATTGCAAGCATTCAGGGGTTGTCAATGATGAATATAAGATTGTAGGATCTGATAGGACACGTACTTAGCATACCTCACCACTCACCACAGAGCTTTCAAGACTGATGATGCATGCAATGAGGAGGAATTTCATCGTCAAGAGGCCAGAAATCGAGGATGAATGCATTGCTGTTCATCATCGAGTGGTGAATGAATAAAATAATGTTGCTGTAATATAACTAAGAGCAAACTTTTGACATGATCTCCAGGCTTAATTTCTGCTTAGAACGTTATGTATCCACTCTTAATATAACCTGTTGCCCCTGAAAGGCTCGCTAGAGAGCAACACCTAGCGGCTTACCGTGGAGGAGAAATTTAGTGGCAGACTTACTTAAATTGTAGTTTGCTTTTAGTACTATGAATTCTTGATATATGCAATCCCTCTTTGCTGACTAAAAATTTAAAAATGAAATAATACTGGTCTTTACAACCTCTCCTCCTCTTTATGATATGTACAGATTTGGAGACGATACCATCAATCATACTATCGAAATCACAAATATATCGCCAACCATATTCTGTTACCTGCTGAAATACATGTATGGACGTAAAGTCTCAGAGAATAAAATGAAGTCTCATGCCAAGGAGATCATCGACATGGCGGATAGATTTGGTGTCTGTGGTCTAAAACTTGAGGTAGAAGCCTGCCTTGTGAAAACAACAACCTTCACAGTGGAGAATGTTATGGATCACCTCCACTTTGCTGACATGAAGAATTGTGCGCTATTGAAAGAGGCTATTCTAGACAATAAGGTTGAGGTTATCACCAAGTCTTGGATAACCACCTCTGTGGTTGTCATTTGCACTTCGATGGACTAGTCCATTTCTTCCGTCACTTCATCTCTAGCGCTCTGTTTGCTGTACGTTGTGGGCAGCAGAATGGAGCTCGTCCTACCAGGATTGGCAAGAGAGTTCGGGGCATGGTTTTACTTGCATTTGATAAACCCCAATGATTTGTATTTGAGTATCATTGGCGTTGATCCAACAGTTACTCTACTGTAAAGTACAAACTCAACTCCTCCAACCATCGTCAGAGAGAAAAGAATCCCACCGAACAAAAGCCATCATCTTTGTTTACTGACCCAACCCACTTGTTTATCTCAGATAATACTTACAAGTAAACTTGAAGGGAGTTTCGCAGTGAATCTTTTTGTAGAAAACGTTGAACGGACGAAGAAGGTCTGGCCATGAGACAGACATTTATAGGCTTTCATGGGAACAATGATCGAAGCAAGTCATGCATTCATACATCAAGTCCATGTTGCTGCCATCGCGCGAGCAGCAGGACGACGGGGAAGGATCGACAAACGAAGTCGACGAATCCATCGAAGTGGAAGTGGACCTAATCGCGTCATGTGCACCTTACAACTCCTACGCTTCACATGGCGATATCGCTTCTGTTGTAGTTATTTGTAGTGAGTCGAGATCAGATAAGAACTTTGATGCAGACCCAACATTGGACGAGAGAGATGGTGTGTGCGTACACTCCGAATACGTCAAGGAAGAGTGCATTGAAGATTGCATTGCTGACGAGTGCATCCTCGAGGAGGTTCACAATTACGTTACAGAAGTAGTGGCAATGGAAGACAAGAGAGAGGTAGACGACGTAGTTGCATACATAAATGAAGCGTTGGACGTAAAGGAAGAGAAAGAATGCATCCCTGAGGAAGCCCAAGAGCAGGATATCATAGATGAGTCGTTGGAAATAAAGGAAGATATATGCTCAGTAGTGGAGGTTGTAAAGGACGATGAAGCAGTCACAGACATTACGAGTCTCGTTAAGGTAGATCAATTGGAGGATACCAAAGCGATGTTTACCACACCACCAAAACCTCGCTCCCGAGTGCGCGAGCTTATGACGGTGTGGCAAAAAAGCGTTGTTGATAAGGAGAAGGATAAGGAATGCACCGAAGCTGAAGGTGTAGATGATGACAATGCAGTCGCAGATATTAACGAAGAATACATCGTTGAATCAGTGCAGCAGGAGGATACCAACGTGCAGAGCGTTGTTCTAGAAAAGAAGGAGGAGAAGGAATGTTTTCAAGTTGAATGCATCTCTGGGGATGGTGAGTTAGGAAACAAAATGAAAGGCAAGCAATCCATGACAATTGATTGTATATCTCCCATGACAGTTGATTGTATAGCGCAGTTGGAAAATGATATGATCGAAATTATCGACGAGAAAAGAGCTGATAATTCATATCTCGCCGAGCAGCTAAAACTCTTCAAGGCCAAGATAGTGGGCCTAGAGGCAGAGAACCGATCTTTAGTACTGAGTAGCGAGGAGAATGCCCAAGTTGTCTCATTGCTGGGTGAAGAAATTGCAGAAAAGAATGTTATGATTGATAAGATGAGTTTAGATATTGTCCAATTGAGTTCAAAATGCGATGATATTTCATCAACGAATGCTGATCTCATCAAAGTGAGATCAGCTGAGAATACCGATCTCACTGAGCAACTTCGACAATCCAAGACTAAGAATGAAGGGCTTCACTCGGAGGTTCAAAACTTGGTCAAAGTTATATCCATGCTGGGCGAAGAGGTGGCAGAAAAGAATGCTATGATTGAAAAGATGAATGAAGATATAGTTCAAAGGAGTACAAAATCTGATAATATAATATCTACATATGCTGATCTCATCAAAGTGAGATCAGCTGAGAATGCTGATCTTGCAGAGCAACTTCGGCTCTTCAAGGCTAAAAATGATAGACTGGAAGGTGAAGTGCAAACCTTGGTCGCCAACAACAAGGAGAATGTCAAGCAGATATCCTTGCTTGAAGAGGAGTTGGTAGCTGCGAAGACAATGATGGCCGAACCAATCGCAGAAATATATGGCAAGAATGAATTATTTGAAGAGAGATCAGCGGAGGTTGCTGACCTCTCTGAGCGACTTAAAGTCTCTTGTGCCAAGAAAATCGAGTTAGAAGCAGATATTGCCAATCTCTCTGAGCGTTTGGAACTAGCCATGACAAAAATCAATTGGTTCGAGGAGTACGTCGAGTCCTCTTCTTCCAAGATTATCGAGCTGGAGGCGGAGAATCAGACTTTGCTAAATTATAAGGAGGATATCATCCAGGAGATAGCCGTGCTTGAAGATGATTTGACTGCCAAGATGATTGCAATTGACGAGATGAGTGCTGACATCCAAAAGAAGAATGCATTGCTGGATGAGAAGTCAGCGGAGATTACAGTGCTCTCAGAGCGGCTTCATGAATCTACGACCGATAAGTATGGCCTTGAGACAGAGATCAAATCCTTGGTCGCCAGTAATAAGGAGCACGTTGAAAACATCTCTACGCTCAACAACGATTTGGGCGCCAAGATGATTGTTATTGATGAGATGAGTGAGAAGTTCCAGTCCAAGATTGCATTACTCGAAGATAAGTCAGTGGAGATCGCTGACCTCATGGGACGATTTAAGCTATCCGAGGCCAAATGCGATGAGCATAAGGTAGAGATGGAACGCTTGGTCGCTATCAACGAAGAAAATAATGGGAAGATTTCCTTATTGGAAGATGAGAATGCTGATCTTACTGATCGGCTTCAGCGCTCTAAGGCCACGAATAAAGGTCTAGAGGCAGAGATTCAAGCATATGTCACGGTCAAGAAGGAGACAGATCAGCAGATAGCCGTGCTTGAAGATGATTTAGAGGCAAAGAAGACTGTGATTGACGAGATGAGTGCTGCCATCAATCAGAAGAATGCATTGCTAGAGGAGAAGTCTGCTGAGATTGCTGATATCTCTTACCGGCTTCAAATTTTTGCAGCTGAAAAGCATGGTCTCAAGACAGAGGTCGAATCCTTGGTCGCAAGCAATGATGAGCACGTTAAGAATACCTTCAAGCTGAATGAGGACTTGGCGGCCAAGGCAATTGTGATGGATGAAATGAATGGGAAAATTCGGTTCAAGATTGCTTTATTAGAGGAAAAGTCAGTGGAAATTACACATCTCAATGAACAACTGAAACTCTCCGAGGCAAAATGTGTTGATCAAAGGGCAAAGATGGAAGATTTGGTTGCCATGAACGAGAAAAGTTATGGGCTTACCTTCTCACTAGAGAATGAGCTTGAGGTCAAGGAGATGGAGATTGCGGATCTAACAGAGCAGCTTCAGCAGTCCCAGGTAGAAAGTGATAGTTGTCATGCAGAGATGAAAGCCTTTGTTGCTACCAGCAAGACGAATGCTGGGCTGATTTCTTCACTGCAAGATGAACTAAAGTCCAAAAAGATGAATCTTGAAGATGTTACAAATCGCTTACTGCAGTCCCAGGTTGATGTTGATAAGCTGACGGTAAAGATGGAAGGCTTGGTTGCGATCAACGAGAAGAATGTCGGGCTGATATCCTTAATGGAGGATGATCTCAAGGCAAGGAAATTGACGATCTTGGATCTTACAAAGAAGCTTCAATCTGTGGAAATAACAAACATCAAGGAAAGACTTAACTCAACTGGCTGCCCTGCTATCCCTTTCTCACAAGTTTCTTCACTGGATAATGAGCTTGAGGCCGAGGCGATGAAGAATGAAGAAATGACATCAGGTATCCGTCAAACAAATGCGTCATTAGAAGAAAAGTCAGCTGAAATTCTACTGCTCACTGAACGGCTCAACCTAGCCATGAATGAGAATAATGAACTCAAGACGAAGGTTGAAGCCCTGGTCGCCAGCAGCAAGGAGTATGTCCAGAATATCTCCACACTCAAAGAAGAATTGGAGACCAAGAAGATAGAGATTCACGAGACTAATACTTCGTTGGTTGCTATGCATGAAGAGTCAGCAGCAATTGCAATTCTCATGGAGCAATTTCAGAAATCAAATGCCAGCGTGGAAGGGCTAAAGGGAGAGATGCATCGATTGGTCGCAAGCAACAAGGAGTATGTGAACAAGATGTCTTTGCTTGGAGATGAAGTGATGGCCAAGCAGGTAACAATTGATGCATTAAATGTGGAAATCCAAAACATACACTCAACATGCGAGCTTACGTCCTTGTTGAACGAGTCAAAAACATCGAATGACGCGATGCAGCTGGACCTTAGCAAGACGAGTAGGAAGAGCAAGAAGGCGACCACTGAGCTACATGGCCCTCTGTTGAGTATGCCAGACTTGCTCATCGATGAGAAATCCAACAGTGACAAGCAGCTACAGGAGATGGTGATGGACAAAGGGGTGGAAGACAAAGTACGACTGTATGAGCAGGCCCTTGGGGAAGCCAACCCTGAGATTTTGGAGAAGAAGAAGAAATACAAGATCTTGTCACGTTCCTTGACAAAGCCGTGGAGGAAAAATGTGAATAAGAATTGATGAGGATGTGGCCATGTGAATAGGAAATGAAACGTTTGATTGATATGTCTAAAAGTGTAATTTTTGGCATGAGGTTCTGCCCTAGAATAGTAGGTAGTGTAAATGTGATTAATACTGTAAAAAGTCTAGTTCCTAAGATCAAATTACTGTATGTCTCCATCTAATTCTACTGTGACAATGAGATAACGGATTTCTCCTCTAGTACTAACTTTCCTATTGCGGGTGTATACATATAATTGGATTGGTTTAAACACTTTACATCGGGATATGCGCAGTAATTGCACTGTCCTTATGAAATGATACATCCGTTTTGCTCTTCCACTTCGGTAGGAGAATTTTGGTCTCTTGGCGTACTCCCTTTTGACGTCTCCTTTTCTCCCGAGTGGCCTTCTACTTCGACAGTAACGGCATCTATACTGATCCCAACGACTGATACCGTGGATTCGCAGGATACATAATCTGAGGAATCACTTCTCCCACGCACCTTGGCTGTATAATAAAATGATGACCCTCGAAGCCATTGACCGTATCCCAATCCCAGCTCGTCCTCATCCGTCCTATCCCACGACTCTAATCTCATAGGCTTCAACTTCATGGTACTATGAGACAACCCTCTTCTCTTCTGCTTAAGTGGCCGCGACGCCTCATTTCTGTATGGCAAGCTGATGGTCGCTGCCGTCTCCAACATCACTCACTCAATCCCCTCGCGTTTTGAAGAGAGTGTCTACGATAGTCTTGTGCCTCGAAAAACGGCTTTCAATTCCTATGTAGGACGATTTTAGTTATTGAGCGTTGACTCCAACGGTCCGAAATTCCTGAGTTTGAAGGATGAGCAGAAACCCTCACAAAATGAGTGCATCTAACAAGCATTGTATGCAAATAACAAAAATGGCATTTCATCTAATCGAGTAAAGCCATGCCCTCCTACATCAAGTCCATGCTGTTGTCGTCAGCGAACGAAAAACAAGACGACGGGGAAGGATCGACAAGCGAGGTCGACGAATCCATCGAAGTGGAAGTGGACCTAATCGCATCATGTGCATCATCCAACTCCGACGCATCTCATGAATATATCGGCTCTGTTACTGTTTTAAATAGTGAGGCGAGATCAGATAGGAACGTCGAAGTAGACCCAACGTTGGACGAGAGAGATGGTGTATGCGTACACTCCGGAAAAGAGGAGACGATCGTTACAGTCGAGACTGCACAGGGCGTTAATAATCCGACTGCGAACATTGAGGACAAGAAGAATGGATCCGTGGATGAAATAACAGAGTTGAAAAGTATTCTTAACAAGCAACTTCGACTCGTCATGGCCAATATTGAAGATCTCGACTTGAAGAACCAAAATGTAGATTCGAGCATCAAGGTAAATGTTCAGGAGATGAATTCGCATGAGCAGGGCTTCGCGTCAACGAAGATTATGATGGATGCACTGACAGTAGAAATGAATAAACGGAATGCATTGTTAGGGAAACAATCATCACAGATTGCTCTTCTCACTGAGCAACTACAGAACTCCATGGACACGAATGAAGAACTTGAGGCAAAGTTCTTGAGCTTTGTCGTCGGCAACAAGGAAAAAGTTCAGCAAATGTCAGCACTGGAAGATGAGTTAACGGACAAGATGAATATGATTAATGAGATGAGTGCTGATATTGAACACAAAAATGAATTGTTGGAGGAGCAGTCAAAAGAAATAGCTCGACTTCAGCTATCCGAGGCCGAGAGTGTCGGACTGAAGACCGCGGTCGAGTCCTTGATCGTCAGCAATAGAAAAAGTGTAGAGCAGATATTTGTGGTTGAAGATGATTTAGGAGCGATGGAGACGATAATTGACGAGATTAGTATGGACATTCAACACAAAAGCATATCATTAGAAGAGAAAACGATCGAGAATATTGAATTGACGGAGAAACTTCAATCAAAGACAGCTGAGAATGCTCATCTCGTGGCGGAGGTACAAACCTTGCTTGCTACCAACATGGAGAATGTCTTGCAGATATCTCAACTAGGAGATGATTTGGATGCTAAGACGATTGCGATTGATGAAATGGCTGCGGATTTGACCGCCAAGAAGACTCTGATTGACGAAATGAGTGCTGACATTCAACAGAAGAATGCATTGCTGGACGAGAAGTCGGCTGAGATTGCAGTGCTCTCCGAGAAACTACAGCTCGTTGAGGTCATGAAAGATGGGCTAAAACAGGATGTCAAATCATTGGTCGCCGCAAACGAGGATGCCAGCAAGCAGATATCCTTACTTGAAAAGGATTCTGAGGCTAAGCAGATTGCGATCGACGAGATGAATGCTGATATGAACGACAAGATTACATCACTAAAAGAAAAGTCAGCTGAGATTGACATCCTTATGGAGCGTCTTCGGCTATCCGAGACCGAGTGTATTGATCAGAGGGCAGAGATTGAAGAATTGATTGCCAGCAAGACTGATATCATCCAGCAAATGTCGATCCTTGAAGATGATTTGAATGCCAAGAAGACTTCGATTGACGAAATGAGTGCTGTCACCAATCAGAAGAATGCGTTGCTAGAGGAGAAGATGGCTGAGATTGCAGTGCTCTCCGAGCGGCTTCAAGTATCTATGACCGATAAGTATGGCCTTGAGACAGAGATCAAATCCTTGGTCGCCAGTAATAAGGAGCACGTTGATAATATCTTCACATTGAACGAGAACTTGACAACCGCGAGGATTAAATACGACGAGACAAATGCGGTTGCTCAGTCCAAGATTGCATTACTCGAAGATAAGTCAGTGGAGCTTGCTGACCTCATGGGACGATTTAAGCTATCCGAGGCCAAATGCGATGAGCATAAGGTAGAGATGGAACGCTTGGTCGCTATCAACGAAGAAAATAATGGGAAGATTTCCTTATTGGAAGATGAGAATGCTGATCTTACTGATCGGCTTCAGCGCTCTAAGGCCACAAATAAAGGTCTAGAGGCAGAGATTCAAGCATATGTCACCGTCAAGAAGGAGACAGATCAGCAGATAGCCGTGCTTGAAGATGATTTGGAGGCAAAGAAGACTGTGATTGACGAGATGAGTGCTGCCATCAATCAGAAGAATGCATTGCTCGAAGAGAAGGTTGTCGAGATTGCTGATATCTCTTACCGCCTTCAAATATCCATGGCTGAAAAGTATGGTCTCAAGACAGAGGTCGAATCCTTGGTCGCAAGCAATAATGAGCACGCAGAGAACATCTCTACGCTCAACGAGGATTTGGCCACCAAGACGATTGTTATTGATAAGATGAGTGAGAAAATTCGGTTCAAGATTGCTGTGTTAGAGGAAAAGTCAGTGGAGATCGCTGACCTTTCAAGACGGATTAACGTTTCCAAGGCGGAAAATGATGAGCGTCAGACAGAGATTGATATGAAGTCAGCATATATCAACGATATCACAGCGCATCTCCATCAAGCTATGGCCAAGAGTGGCGAGCTGACGGCGACGGTTGAATCGTTGATTGCTAGCAACGAAGAAAATGTCCAGAAGATGTCGATCAATGAATATGATTTGGCCAAAAGTAAGAGTGAAATCATAGAAATGAGTGCGGATATCCATCACAAGAATGAGTTGTTGGAAGAGAAAGCACTTGAGAACGAGTCCATGCTGAAAAAATTGCAGGAATCCAAGACAGAGATCGATGGATTGAAGTCAGTGGTCGAGACATTAATCGCTAGTAATAAAGAGATGTCGACGATTGCACATGTAAATTGTTCAAAGGATCTTGATAATATTGAATTCACACTCGAGAACATGATTGAACAAAATAAGACACTGCAGATTCAGGTCAAGGAACTCAGCTCTATCAACAGTGCAACAAAAGAAAAGAATGATGAATTAATTAAAGAGGTACAGCGATTGGAAACTCTACTCGCCGATGAGAGGTCTGTCCACGATACTACGAAGACGACGTTGGATTTAGCCGTCAGTAAAGTAGAAGATTGTGCTGTGAATGGCACGGCTCAAACAACCGCCAAAGCAGAAATGTTGGGGGCGAGTATTGTAGATCTTGAGAATTCTCACACTGATGACGAAGCCAAGGAGGACGCTCAAAACAAGCATGTATTATTGCAGGGGACAAATGAGCTCTTCAACGACAAGGTTATTGGCCTTGAGGCACTGGTAGAGAGCCAGCACGATCTCATGGAGCAGTTCCACTGCTCCAAAAAAGAGAAGGATGAGCTTAAGTCGGCAATGCTAGATTTAGTCGCAAGTAACGAGGAGAACGCCCAAGTTGTCTCGATGCTGGGCGAAGATGTGGCAGAAAAGAACTTTATGATTGAAAAGATGAACCAGGATATCGTTCAATTAAGTACGAAATGTGCTGATCTCACCAAGCAACTTCAACGCTACACAGCCAAGAATGAAGAACTTGACTCGGAGGTTCAAAGCTTGGTCGCCAATAACAAGGCTGCACAGCTCTTCAAGGCTAAAAATGATAGACTGGAAGGTGAAGTGCAAACCTTGGTCGCCAACAATAAGGAGAATGTCAAACAGATATCATTGCTTGAAGAGGAGTTAGTGGCTGCGAAGACAGTGATGGCCGAGTCGATCGCGGAAATCAATGGCAAGAATGAATTATTGGAAGAGAGAACAGCGGAGATCTTCGAGCTTACTGAGCAACTTGCAGTCTCTTCTGCCAAGACAATCGAGCTAGAGGCGGAGATTGCCAATCTCTCTGAGCGTTTGGAACTAGCCATGACAAAAATCGATTGGTTCGAGGAGTATGTCGAGTCCTTGGTAGCCAACAGTAAGGAGAATGCGCAGCAGATCTATGAGCTTGAAAATCAAGTGACAACAAAGAATATTACTATAGACCAAATGATTGCAGCTGTAGACAACTTAAGATCTACGTACAATGAGATTGCGGCTGAGTACAACGAACTTGATGAAAAGTTTACACTCGTTGAGGCTGAAAGAGATGGTCTTAAGCAGTTCATTCATGATCTTGAGATGATAAAAAGCAATTATGCAAGCAAGATTATGACTTTACAGCGACGGTTCAAGGAACTCATTGATGCAAACGGCAGACTCAAAGAAGCCAAGAAATCCATGAAGAGACAGAACACCGAGCTACTGGCCTCTATGGAGGGAATGAATAAGATACTGGAAAGTGAAAAGGCTTTGACTGCTGCGATCATCTCAACAATGCAAAATGAAACAAATATTCTCACGGATCGACTTCAGCTCGTAAAGACTGAGAGGGATGGTTTCGAGGAGGCGCTTCAAACCTTGACGGCAAGCAACATGGAGAGTCTCCAGCAGATTACCTTGATCGAAGATGATTTGACAGCAAAGAAGACAATGATTGACGAGATTTCAGCATCGTTGGAAGCAAAATCAGCAGAGAACACTGAGCTCGCGAAGCAACTTCAGCTCTTTACTGCCAAGAACGATTTGTTCAAGACGGAAGTTCGATCTTTGGTTGCTCGTTTTAAGGAGGATTTGGCAACGAAAACAATTATGATTGATAAGTTGACCATATCGCTCGAGGAGAAATCAACGGAGAACACTGAGCTTGCAGAAGAATTAAAGCAGATTAAAGTCAAGACTGATGTATTCAAGGCAGATGTTCGAACGTTAGTCTCTCTTACAAAAGAGAATGTCGTGCAGATGAGTGCACTGGAAGATGAACTGATGGTCAAGAAGAGCATGATTGGAGAGATTAGTCAGGAGGTGACAAACTTGAACATAATGTGTGAGAACATGACGGCCGAGAACACGTCGCTAAATGAACAAGTTGAACTCTTTAAAGCTGAATGTTTGGGATTTAAGGCCAGAATTGAAGACCTCGAATCGAATATCAAGTATTATGTCAAAGAAGTGCAGAACCTTGCGCTCTCTCTTGAGCTCGCGGTCAATAAAGTCAGCACTACTGACGATGAGTTGAGCCAAGTTACTTATGCCCTTTACATTGAGAGGCCTAATGACAACATGCAATTACACGAGATGAAAAAAGGCCTGGAGCATTCGGTAAGGAAGTGTGAGGCCAAGATTACAGAGCAGAAAGGAACGATTGATGATTTGTCGAAATCTCTCGACAACGCCAGGGTAGAAATTCGGAACAAGAACGCAGTATTGGAAGAAAAGACTGTTCAGATAAAAGAATATTTAGATGTCGTGGAGCAGGTTCATTTGTCGGATTGTGGAGTGGGTAATTTTTGGACTTCGGCAGAGTAGACTTGTATTGTTGCTTTATTGTTTGTTTGTAGAATAAGACAGGGAATAATAAGATCGGCTAATATGTATGATGGTAGGATGTATGTAGAAATTCTAGAATAGGCAGGGGCACGCAGGCCAGGGAGATAGCATTTTTTGTCTTTCTCGCTAACAGATAGAAACCGAAGAGTTTGATGCCGTTGAAAGTCACTCGTAGAAATGAATCGCCTACAACATGAATGAGCACGATATCCAGGACTTCTTTGCTTTTCATCCGGTTTCATTCTGAGATATATTGCAGGCGTAACAAATTAATCGTTCAATTGCTATCCAATCATCCAAGGGCACGACAACAGAACTTTTATCATTGCATTGTTGCCTTTCTTTCGCCCGTCGCGTCCCACTGTACCCGAATTCATCATATGCCATGCCCCGATTCTCCTTCTTTGATGTAGGGAGGACGAGCTCCGCTCTACCGTCCAACACCACCACTACCACCACTTACGAAGTCGACAAATTCATCGAGGTGAAGGTGGATGTGGACCCGGTCAAGTGTGATATAGATGATCGAGACGATGTCTGCGTACTCTCTGAACGAGATGCGATGGTGGATGAGCGAGATGATATATGTGTGCTCTCTGATATCGAACAACTCGCAGAACAGCTTCGGATCGCCATGACTACGATTGCTGGTTTCGAGACGGAGAGCGAGGAAAACTCCCAAGTTATTTCAATGCTGGGAAGAGAAATAGCGGAAAAGAACGGCATGATTGAACAGTTGAGTGAAGATGACAATGATAAAAACATATCACTGGCGGCGAAATCAGCAGAGATTGCTGATCTCTCACATCAACTTCATTTGAAAACAGCCCAAGTCGATACAAAAAATGCAGATATTACTAGTCTCTCTGAGCAGCTTAAAATCTCACAGGACGAAAATGGTTGGCTCAAGACAAAGATCAAAGCGTTAGTCGCAAGCAACAAGGATAGTGTCGAGCAGATGACCAAGCTGGAAGATGATGTTGAAAGCTATAAGAATATGATAAACAAGGAGAAGGTGGAAATCCACGGATTGCAAGAATCGCTAGAAGTGAAAATAGCGGAAAGTACTGAGCTGAAAGAGCAACTGGAACTCATCCAGGCCAACAATCAAGATCTTGTGAATGCAGTCGAAGCCTTGATTGCCAGCACCAAGGATAACGCCCAGCAGCTGTCTGTACTAGAAGCTGATTTGGAAGCCAAAACAAAAACTATTGACAATATGAGCGAGGGTATCCAACATAAGAACAGATTATTGGATGAGAAAGCAGCAGAGAATGGCGATCTTACAGAAAAACTTCAAGAATCCATCGCTGAGCGTTGTGGGCTCAAGATAGAGGTCGAGGCCTTGGTCGTTAGCAACGAGAATCTCGAGAAGATCAATATGGCGAGTGAGAAGAAGAATGCTGAGTTGTTGGATACTGTAGAATCTATAAGCAAAAAAGACAACGCCAAGGCAGCTATTATTGATGGGATGAGAACAGAAATCCAACAGAAAATTGCGTCGATAGAAGAGAGAACGTACGAGAATATTGGACTGACGGAGCAACTTCAATCAAAGACAGCCGAGAATGCTCATCTCGTGGCGGAGGTACAATGCCTGCTTGATACCAACAAGGAGATCAACCAACAAATGTCTGCAATGGAAGAGAATTTGATTGCCAACAAGATTAAGTTTGATGCCATGAGTGCTGAGATCGCATTGTTGGAAGAGAAACCAGGTGAGATTGCTGTCCTCACACATCGGCTTGAACTATTCACGAACGAGAGCGAAGTACTAAAGAGAAAGATCGATGAGAAGATTGTTAAGATTACTGACCTCACTGAGAAACTTCAGCTGGTTGAGGTCATGAAAGATGGGCTAAAACAGGATGTCAAATCATTGGTCGCCGCAAACGAGGATGCCAGCAAGCAGATATCCTTACTTGAAAAGGATTCTGAGGCTAAGCAGATTGCGATCGACGAGA
>Ga0247831_1004152_pt1 | contig 19801 bp, 14 predicted proteins | sample LaCruzMarch2015__9_FD_192406 | JGI IMG/M metagenome (GOLD analysis project Ga0247831, IMG submission 192406) | Freshwater microbial communities from meromictic Lake La Cruz, Castile-La Mancha, Spain - LaCruzMarch2015_1m | ecosystem: Environmental > Aquatic > Freshwater > Lake | place: Spain... | reverse complement strand
CCCTTCCACCGCGTCAATGGTTGCTAACGTCGAAGCAATGTTTCCGGCCACCCCAAGATTGCTGCAGTGCACATGAAGCGGATGCGATAGTCCGATCGCTTCTACGGCGGTAGCCAATGATTTGAGTATCTGGCGTGGGGTTATCTGGAAGTGGATATGCAAATCATCGACGTCCAGACTGCGCTGATTGAATTTGAACGCGTCGATCCCTCCTGCATTTACCACCTTGACCGCACAACACTGATGCGCACGAATCATCCAAGCCACGTAATCGTTGATTTGCTGCTGCGGTACGCCACACCGGATCCAATCTAATAGCAACCGATCATTTCCCATCAGCAAATAACCACCGGTATCGAGCCACGGCGTGTCTGCCATCTCTGCATGCGCATGCCTTGCATTGGCAGGCAAAACGGCAGGTTCGAAACAGGCCGTATACCCCATTTGCAAATATCGCCTGCCCGTTTCCAAAGTTCCCGGCACCGGCGAACTGAGGGGTGCGATGGCTTCATGGCGTTCGGCAACCAACTGAGTCGACGAACGAGAATTCTGTACCAGTTCCGGAAGTAGCAACCTTGCAACATTGACTTTGCCACCACCAATATGCGTATGCAAATCAATCCCACCCGAAACGACTAGGCAGCCGGAAAGATCGTAGCAAACCGCCCGACTTGCAACCTTATCAGATGCTAAAGAAACGCTATCCTCAGCAATATTGGGGCCCTGGAGCAGCACATTGCGAATCTCGGACTTCCCAACGCCATCCACGCAAAGCGCATTCTCCAAACGAATCGTCATCGGCATAACTTCTCCAGCCAATCCGCTGCGGAATGTCCTGGAATACACTCTGGTTGAGAATCAACTCGAGCGACAATCGCTTGATCGGCTCGAAACATGTCGGCTGTGACTTCGGCACCCGCTATCGCACAAGGGAACATGCTGGACGTTGCGGATATCTCGATGCATGGAATCGCCAAACCCGCTTCGACCTGGTTTTCAAGAAAAGGGTGCTCTGACACGGTCTCGTCAATCAGTACGATTGCAGAATTTCCCGTACGAGCCCCCGCAGATTCAATCCATTTGGAATAGATGTACAAGCTTGGGTCATAAATGGGCTCCCCTTCTTGAAAACGAATTCGGCCCGGGAAGCCTGTCAGCCAAGTGCACGCTTGCTGGAAAGATCCCTCCAACGAGCTCAATACTAATCCGGCGCAACGCGTTGTTTCGTTCTGGCCAGCGATCCACTGCATCAAGCGTTCGATCCACAAGTCAGCCTTGGGCATGCGAAGGCTGCTTGCCACCCATAAGACTGCCGTGTACCGCGATTGCGCAAGTCGCCCCATAAGATCCGAACGCGATGGCGTTTCCACCTTCGACCATTGCGCCAACGCCGCTGGGATGCTCTCCAGTTTGCATGGGATGAACCATGTGTCCATTCCAGCTTGCTGCCATCGCTGTTGGCTGGATTCACTAAAATCACCAAGGAGCAGCACTGTTTTCTTCACACGGTTCGACGGATCACTGGAACGAAGCATCTGCGGCAAACGGGGGTAACCAGAAAGCACGGAATCATCGCCAACCACAATCAATAGGTCTGCATGATCGCGCGCTTCGCCAAGGGAAACGGAATGCACGCCGTTGCGCTGAATGGGAAGTATGTTCTTGAAAGCATGACCTCCTTCCGCACAATCCATGGTGGCGTTCAGACGCTTCGCCAACCTAATCGCCGAACGCGCGGTCTGCACACTCGCGATGCGCCCCGTTATCAGAATATGTTCCGCGGCCTGAAGCAACTTGGTCGCCGATTTGATTTGTTCCTGCGGAGCCTTTTCGCTGGAGGCTAACTTTGTTTTTTGAAATCGCTCTATGGCATTCAGTGCGTTCGCTCGAATGCCACAGGGAACACTTTGAAAGCTATCCTCGTCACAAAGCAAAGAACAAAAAGGACAGATCATGGTTTAAGCCACAAGCGCTTTGAGAACCAAATCCGTGATCGCAATGGTACCCAACGATGCGGCTCCGCGCGGAACGAGATCGGCGGTTCGATGCCCTGCCGCTAGCACCTTTTTCACGGCTGTCTCAATAGCTAAGGCCTCTTTTTCCAAGCCTAGAGAATGCCGGAGCAACATGGCGGAAGCGAGAATGGTTGCAAGCGGATTCGCGATGCCCTTGCCGGCGATATCAGGAGCGGAACCATGGATCGGTTCGTAAAGACCAGGACCCGATGAGCCCAGCGATGCACTGGGCAACATCCCCAGCGAACCAGGCAACATGGATGCTTCATCGGTCAAAATATCGCCAAACATGTTGCTGGTCACCACCACATCGAAGCTGGTCGGCCGACTTAGCAAGTGCATCGCCATCGAATCGACTAACACCACGTCGTATTCCACCGTGGGAAACTCTTCCTTCATAATCCTGGCTGACACGCGTCTCCATAGCCTTGACGCCTCGAGAACGTTGGCTTTGTCGACCATCGTCAACTTGCCTCGCCGCTGCACTGCCGCTGAAGCCGCCATCCTGACAATCCGTTCCACTTCGGACGTTGTGTAAACCGCAGTACTAAATGCGCGTTGTTGCCCATCTGGCAGCTCTTCCAGACCGAATGGACCAAAATACAAACCGCCGGTCAATTCACGAAAGAATAGGATGTCGGTCCCCTCGATAATATGACGTTTCAATGGGGAGGAATCCAGCAACTCATCGAACGTGACAATGGGCCGCAAATTGGCGAATAACCCCAGCTCCTTACGAATCTTCAACAAGCCGGCCTCTGGTCGAGTCTTTGCGTTAGGATCGTCCCACTTCGGCCCACCGACCGCACCCAGCAAGATCGCATCCGCATTTTTACAGGCCGCTGTTGTTGCTTCCGGTAATGCTTGCCCTGTTTGGTCGATCGCGATACCGCCAATCAAATGACTCGAGAAGTCAAACACATGCTTGAACTGAGTCGCAATCGCCTCAAGAACCCTTACCGCTTGGCCAACCACTTCTGGGCCAATGCCATCCCCCGGAAGCAAAACAATCTTGGAATGCAAAATGAAACTCAATGTGCGAGAAACAAATAGAATTTGGACCTGGTCGCTTCGCCATGTCCACCCAACGTTGGCATTCTAAACGCCCTGACTCACTCTGGCGAGCATGGTAACGCGGGAATCTTCATTCGAAACGCTAGGATGAACTCAGCCTATGTGAGCCTTCGACCAGCATCACATCTGCTTCTTACGGACTTGCTGATGGAATACTCGTCCAAATGCATTTCGTTGAACAGCAATACCGTTCCATGAAGCACTCCGTTGTCGTGATTTCGTTTCACCGTCAGCCGAAGGCGTACGTGAATGGCAGCAAGTACGCCTTCGGCTGACTGTTAAACGACTCATCCAACAAGCCCGTACTCGACGGGAGAATTAGACAGTCTTCTGGCCGCTCGCACTATGTTTTCGCAACCAACTGCTCGCTGTCACTTTCTCGGCCATCAATAATTTCACAGCCGAGACAAAAAATGAGCCCGGGATTTCCCGGGCTCTGAAATTGACTCGGATTTCCTCTCGCAGAAGCGAGACACAGCCGAATTACTGGAAAGACTTGCCACAACCGCAGGATTTGGTTGCGTTTGGATTTTCAAACGTGAAGCCTTGTCGCTCCAAGCTCTTGTGCCATCCGATCACTGCACCATCCAATAGCAATGCACTCTTTTTGTCGACAACCACTGCAACACCGTGTTGGTCGTAGCGGCTGTCTTTGTGCTCATCGAATTTATCGTCAAAACTCAAGGAATATTCAAATCCCGAGCAGCCACCGGCCACAACGCCCACGCGAACAAACGTATCTTCTGTCAAGTTACTTTCTTCGTGTGCTCGCTTGAGTTCCAAAGCCGCTTCTTCTGTTACGTTCACCGCCATTGCAAACCTCAAAACCATGATATGAAAGGGTTTACGTCCTCGGGCCCGAATCGAACTCGACGACGTTTTAACTGGATCGACTTGTTATGCAGTATAATACGCTCGACAAGGTCATTGCGGCAAGCCAAAAACGGCTTTTCACAACTCGCTAATACTGTTATCCTATCACGCCCAAACGCTACGTAGGCGTCAGGATGACCCCTATTTCCTCGAATTCTTCCTCAATTATGACAAAACCACACCGAAAACTGAAAAAGGCAAATCACGGGCAAAGAGCGGCGAACAGCAAGGCTCGCAAATCCAAGCGTCGTAAGGTTCGAACCTAGTCCGTGGTTGCTAAAGATTTCATAATCGATCCGAGTACGCTGGATTTCAGCAACATCGTTGCCGACATTGAGCAGATTCGTAAATACAATCCTCAGCGGTTCGAGATGGAGCAACTCACAGCGATCGTCTACGAAGATCCTGTTCGAGTTGCTTGCGTCGGCTACAAGGACGTGACCGACCAAGAATTTTGGGTCCGCGGGCACATGCCTGGCATGCCTCTAATGCCTGGTGTGGTCATGTTGGAGGCAGTCGCTCAGGTTTGCTGCTATTGCTCCCACAAATATGGGCTGCTCGGCGATTCGATGGTTGGTTTTGGTGGGCTCGAAGACGTCCGCTTTCGTGATCCCGTGGTGCCCGGCGATCGATTGATCGTGATGTGTGAATTGCTTAAAGTGCGGAAGCCCAGATTGATCGTCTGTCGATTTCAAGGGGTCGTCGGCCAGAATATTGTCGTAGAAGGAACGCTCAAGGGAATTCCTATCCCCGTCGAATACTTGGCCGCCAAAGGGGCAAAGTAATCGAAGGGGTAAGGTAAGCTCAAGGGAAAGGCTGAACGACCCTATTCGCGATTCATGAACTCGTGCAGCGGATCCTTCTCTTCGACGTCAGCAACCATCCAAACGCCATCTGTTTTCTCAAGGGTAAGGCCGATCCATCGCGGAGCCTTTCCCGCAGCGTGACGCATTTCGCCTTCTGCGAAGACATTCATTCGGATGACTGCATGGCTTGATTTTCGAGTCGATTTGATATCGATGCCGTGGATCTTCGTGATTCGAACCGAGGTAAACTTGATGTTCTTAAGCATTCTCGCTCGATCGGCAACTCGCTCGGAAGCCTCGGGATGAATTCTCTTCAGCACCTTGTCGACTTGGTTTTGTTCTAGTTCTGAGGCGGTTTCACTGAGCCAACTGCGTAGGATTTCCCGCTCCGTTACAACCCAGACATTTAGCAGTATCAGCAAAAGCGTGGCAACAAGAAAACCACCTGCCGATCGTAATGCGATGATGCTCCCTGATTGCAGCCATCCAAACAGAGTTGCCCCCGTTACAATCGCGCCAAGCACTCCAATGATCCAAGGTTGTTCAAACAGAAGCGTTGACATAGACGGATCCTGGAAAATCTGATCGGTGGAATCGAACGAGCACGAATTGCGAACTAGGGTTGGGCGGCAAGGTTGCTATCTTGCAGTCAAGTCTAAAGGAATTGTACCTGAAGACAAGAAAACATTGTTCCACCGCGTCGAATTCTTATGCTTGAAACCATTCGAAAATACTGGATAGGCCTGCTTGTGCTGGTCTTGGTTGGCTTGCATGCAAGCATCGTGGGTGTTATCCGTCATCAAGCGTCTTTGGCCAAAATAGATGCTTCGTGCGAAGTGGATTTGGGATCGTATCTCGCGTACCAATTAGAACAAAAATCACCTTTGCAGATGCGACTCTACGCTATCGTTCCGATCAATCACCGAATGAAAAGTCGACAGTTGATTGAATTGAATCAAGCTCAGATTCGACAAGCGTTGGAAGAATACTTACGGCAGCTCGACAGTAAGCTACTAATTGATCCGTACCTTTCCGATCTCAAGGCCAGCTTGATGGAAGTCATGATTCAGACCATTGGGAATTCGTCGATTGAAGACTTGGTGATCACCGAGCTACGTCAATCGACGGATGCGGTCAGTCTGGAATTTGTGTCGAAAGGACCTTCCAACCATCGTCGAAAAATGGTGGCAAGTCTTCGTGCGCAAGCTGCGACCGAGGAAGAGGACGAGGAGATGGTGCCAGAGGATGAAGAACATGGCGAAGAATCACATAGCGATGATGGTCATGGGGATAATGCACATGGCGATGACGCGCATACGGAAGATGGCAAGGCAGACCATGCCGCAGCCGGCGATTCGCATGGCGCGACAGCCAAACCCAAGGCTGCTGCCGCCAAACCACACGCCAAACCAGCTCATGGCGCAAGCGAGAAATCTCACGGAGCAACCGCCAAAAAGCCGACCGGGCACGGTGCCGCCGCTAAGAAGCCTGCAGCCAAAGGTGGCCACGGCGCAGACAAAAAAGCACCTGCAAAAAAGAGCGGACACTAGCCTACGCGACTGCAAATTCGAAAGTGAAGTGGCGTCCAACCTGTCGTTGTTACTTGAGCGTGATTCCTACGGGCTCTCGACAAGGGACGCAGTGCTGGATGCATTCGAGACCAACCTTGTGCAGGTCAGGACTACTCGGACGACCGTTACCCGACTTGTCTTCGATGATGGCTCCCACTGCATTGCTGCTCAAGCCATCCATTTCTGAGATGTTGATGAAAGATTGGCCGTCGAATCTGTACGCTCCCCCATTGGTACCTAACCACACGTGACCATTGCGATCAACCCTGATGCAATGAACTATCTTGTCGCTTGTAACGCCTCTTGTCGGGTCTGGTTCGGATTCTGGAATCGCAAAGTTGGTAAACGCATTGCCGTCAAATCGACAGACGCCCTCAAGGGTACCGATCCATATTGTCCCTGAGTGTCCGCCGCCATGCTCCAGACGTCGTCGCTAACTAATCCCCGCTTTCGGCCGAAACTCGTAAATGATTCTCCATCGATTCGGGTACCATCGAAGTTCAATCGGAGTGATGAATGCGACTTCGCCTGGGCAATCATGAAAAAATTGTTGCACCGACTGCGAATCCTTTCTCGGAGTGAACTTTCACCGTGTCCGGCCGCGCCGAAAGGCGCGGCACTGCGTGAGTGTCCAACATGGCATGCCCCCTCGCTCCTTTTCTCACGGAGCCTTGCAATGCCCAAAACCCTTAGAAAACCAAGGAATTCCCATCAAGCCGTCGCCTCAAGTCCACCTCTTGGACGGTTCAACATTGACGAAAAGCATTCTGAACTCTATCGTAAATCGACGATAAGCGATTTAATAACCAACAGCAATTTGAATACAGTAAGCGAGCAACGATGGGCAAGGGGAAGGCGGAATCTCAAAAATGCTCCTCGACCAGTGAGCATATTGCATTACCCGACGTCGCTTGGGCCGAAGAACTAGCCAAACTGAGTTGGGCATTGGCTCATCCGGCGCGCGTACGGATTGTACAGCTGCTGCTGAATCGAACGTCTTGTATATGCGGAGAGATCGTAGAGAAGATGCCATTGGCGCAATCCACCGTATCCCAACACTTGAAGATTCTGAAGGAGACTGGACTCGTGCAAGGCGAGATCGATGGGCCTAGGGTTTGCTATTGCATCAACAAGGATGCAATGTCCAAACTCAAAAAGTGGATTGCAAGCTTGTCACCAGCAACGTAGGCGAGTCTCTCCGAGATTCGCGAAAATCAATCTCGTGAAGAGATCACGTTGCGTGCATCAATATCAACCTTATTTTCGCCGATGCCCTCTTACTTCTTAATGAAAGACGAAAAATGAACCATCGAACGATCATCGATGATGTGAAAGAGCAATACGCAAACGTGGCGCAAGGCTCGCTTTCCAACGATTCGTCGTCAGTGAGATCGATTGCGTCTGCCTTTGGATACTCGGAGGAAGAACTGAACCAATTGCCTTCCGAGGCTAACATGGGACTGTCTTGCGGCAACCCGTTGGCTCTTGCGGGCATTCGCGAAGGGGAAGTAATTGTCGACCTGGGGTGCGGCGGCGGGATGGATGTCTTTCTTGCGGCACGAAAAGTTGGATCTTCGGGCCGTGTCATTGGTATCGACATGACCGCCCAGATGTTGCAACGTGCACGAACAGGGCAACAGAAACTAGGCCTGACTAACGTCGAGTTTCATCAATCGACAATCGATCGCTTGCCGCTTCCTGATAACTCAGTTGACTGCGTGATCAGCAACTGTGTGATCAATTTGGTGCCTGACAAGTTGGTTGTGTTTAAGGAAATTCTGCGAATTCTCAAGCCAGGCGGCCGCGTCGCTTTCAGCGACATTGCTCTCACGCAGCAGCTGCCAAGCGAAGTAAAGCAAAGTTTCGAAGCTTACGTAGGCTGCATCTCGGGTGCAATTCTCATCGAAGAGTATCGCAATTTGCTTGAACAAGCCGGTTTTACTGCGGTCGCTCTCACGGACACCGCGTCCGACCTGAACGCCTACGCCATGGCCAGCCAAAACGGAGGTTGTTGCAGTGGCGGCACAGAATGTGCGGTGACCGCAGTAGAAGATGCGCCTACCACGAACATGACTGGCCGCCAGTCAACTTTACACGACGGGCTTGCTTCTATCATGCAAACGTTTGACGCAAACGCATTTGCCGCTAGTGTACGAGTGCACGCCCTCAAGCCCTCGTACGCCAAGCTTGGAAACGCCCTTCCAGCTCTTAACTTTCTAACCCCTAACAAGGAGAATACGATGAAAACAGTTCAGGTTTATGACAAGCCCATGTGCTGCTCGACGGGTGTCTGTGGACCAGAAGTTGATCCAGTACTGCCACAGTTCGCAGCCGATCTTGATTGGTTAAAGAGCCAAGGCCACAACGTCGAGCGCTACAATCTCGCTCAGCAACCACAAGCGTTCATTGAGAACAAGTCTATCCACCAAGTGTTGAGCACTGAGGGAACGGACTCGCTGCCAGTGGTCGTCATCGATGGCGAGATTGTCAGCCGCAAGGTTTATCCAACCCGCGAAGCTCTCGCGGCCTGGGTGGGCGGCTCGCAAGTGAAGCAACTGCTGCCGGTTGCAAAAGCTAGCGGCGGATGCTGTGGCACCAGTGGTTGCTGCTAGAACAAACTTTAAGCTTTAAGGTGCAAGGTGTAAGCCAAGCACCGCCCATTGCTTACAGCTTACAGCCTACAGCTTACTGCTTACTGCTTATATCTTACCGCTTACACCTTATTTGCTTGATCATGAAGTTTCTAGAGCACACGACTCGCAACCTGTTTTTTACAGGCAAAGGTGGCGTCGGCAAAACATCGGTCGCTTGCGCCACCGCGGTCCGACTTGCGGATGCTGGCAAGAAAGTCTTGCTTGTGTCAACGGACCCCGCATCGAATCTCGATGAAGTGTTAGGGGTCGCATTGGGGAATCACCCCACCGCAATTCCATCCATTGCAACTCTGTTTGCGATGAATCTCGATCCTGAAAAATCAGCGGCCGAATATCGCGAACGGATGGTGGGCCCTTACCGCGGTTTGCTACCTGAGGCAGCAGTAAAGAGCATGGAAGAGCAGTTCTCGGGATCCTGCACCCTGGAAATCGCCGCCTTCGATGAATTCTCACGGTTGCTTGGTGATCCTAAAGCAACTTCCACATTCGATCATGTCATCTTCGATACCGCGCCCACCGGACATACCCTTCGATTACTGACTCTTCCATCGGCTTGGGAGGGCTTCATGGAAAAAAACACCACAGGAACGAGTTGCCTTGGACCTCTCGCAGGTCTGCAAGACCAACAGAAGCTGTATGGAGAATCGGTCAAGGCGCTCAGCGATCCAATCGTAACAACTCTGGTTTTGGTCGCGCGTGCTGAAGCCAGCGCACTTCGTGAAGCAGATCGTACCCGAGGTGAATTGACCGAGCTGGGTGTTCGCAATCAGCATCTTGTCGTCAATGGTGTATTCCATGCAACCGAGTCGAGTGATCCGTATGCAATCGCAATGGAACAACGGGAATCGAGTGCCCTTGCGGCAATGCCCGAAGGCTTGCGAATCCTTCCGAAGACGATTGTTCCGCTCAGTTCAGATGCGATTCTTGGTATCGAAGCGCTTCGTAGCCTCGGCACCCCTGATCGTTTATCTGCGTGTATAACGCCCCTCGTTCAGCCATTTCTTACCGAATCTTCGACGGATGCAACAACCAATCAGCCAGATGGATCTTCGAAGAATCAACCGCAGCTCCCATTGCTTTCGGAACTGATCGAAGACCTAGTCGCACCGGGGCATGGCGTCATACTCGCCATGGGCAAAGGTGGCGTTGGCAAGACGACCGTTGCCGCTGCGGTCGCAGTTGCCATCGCAAAGCGAGGCTTCCATGTCCATCTGTCCACCACCGATCCAGCCGCACACGTCGCCGCCGCTATGAACGACGAAAGCTTGCCAACATTGTCGGTCAGTCGCATCGATCCGGAAGTGGAAACGGCCAAATATTCTGCCGAAGTTCTAGGCAAAGCGGGAAAGAATCTTGACCAACAAGGCAAAGCCCTATTGGAAGAAGACCTGCGTTCACCTTGCACTGCGGAGATCGCTGTATTCCGCGCCTTTGCCGACGCCGTAGCTGCCGGCACTAATAAGTTTGTCGTTCTCGATACGGCTCCAACCGGGCACACCGTTCTCTTGCTTGACTCAGCCCTCGCATACCATCGCGAAGTGAATCGGCAAACGAACGAAATGCCAGAGTCTGTGGTAAACCTACTTCCTCGATTGCGTGATCCCAACTTCACCCGAGTGTTGATCGTCACACTTCCCGAAGCAACTCCGGTGCATGAAGCGGCCCAGCTGCAACGGGACTTACGACGCGCCGAGATTGAACCCTACGCATGGGTGATCAACCAAGTACTGAGCCCATTGCCAATCACGGATCCACTATTGAAGCAGAGACAATCGCACGAGCAAAAGTACTTGCGCGAAGTCAATGAGGTGCACGCCAGACGATTCGCTGTCATCCCCTGGCAATTAGTACCACCGATCGGCCTTCAAGCCCTAAGCCGACTAACTCAATCTGACGAACCCAAACTTAATTGAACTCATACAGACTATCGCTCAAGAAGCGATAGAATGCGGGTCCTTTGATCTTTTGAGGCCGTACTCACTTGATCAAAGTTGCCAGCGCATGCATCACGAGCATCCTCTAAAAACCAAGGGTGTTGATGAGCGCCTTGCTCCATTAATACTTCGAAAACCGAATCTGCCCCCGCGACGATAGCCCAACCCGCGGGAGTGTTGTTGTGCATCTTGCCCGACCTTGCTTCGATGTCCGATCCGTTTTCCAACAATGCCACTGCCGATTCTTTGCAATTGCTCCAAGCCGCTAGATGCAATGGAGTTGACGCATCGTAACCACCCCGAACATTGGGTGATAATCCATGATTCACCAATTGTGAGATAACGTCGGGACGATCGCATTTCGCAGCTGCGTGCAATGGAGTCGCATTCTGCCCGATCGAAAAAGTCATGATGTTATGCACATCGTGAGACGTTCCTGGCGGGAAGAACTTCTGGTTGATGGTAACGTGAATGACATCCGCATTCTCCCTTACCAGATTCTCGATGGAACCAATGTCGCCACATGCAGCTGATGAAATGATGTCGGGTTGTGCTCCCATCGATAGCAGGAACCGAGCAACATCGGGACGAGTTGTGCAAAGGTACTGCACCGGAGTGCTAAAGTGGTCAATGCACCGTCCGTCGATTTCTGCACCTCGAGCCAGCAATAGCTTCGCAACATCTACTGTATCCGCAAAGTGGAGCGGCATGCAGCCATCGCCCCCTCGTTCATTGACTCGCCCTGGCAATGCGTCAAGCAACTTGCAAACAGCATCGCAATCCCCCAGGCCCGCCGCGGTATGCACATCCATGACAGCGCCTTTCGAAAGCAAAAACGCGGCAAGTTCTTTATCGCCACGAAAAATAGCGCAGTGTAACGGACTCCATGGCCCCATATGCCAATCGCTTCGTCGGTTCGGATCAGCCCCGAGATCGACGAGCAACTCAACGAGATCCCGTCGGTTACCAAAGCATGCCCAGGTCAACGGAGTCGCACCAAAATTGCGATAGTCAAAGCTGTCAAGAATGCCAGGATTCATCATCGCAAATGCGCGTATCTTTCCATGGTCCCCATCGGCGAGTATTCCAAAAAACTCGTTCTGTTCATTCGTATTGCTTGGCATCAACGTGTGACCTACCCTTTCCGTTGCCGCTCAATCTGATTCATCGCACGCCCTTTCTCATTCTCTGCTAACGTATCCAATCGTACCCTAAAAAGCAAAACTACGATCATTAGAAACATGTTGATAGCGATCGGAATTGCACAGTTTTGCCGAACGACTCGTGATGGTTCAGCGTTGCGAACATCACAGCAAGAAGCATCAAATCACTCGGAAAGGTCAATGCAGGCGTGCCTCAGTTGGTTTTGTGCGAGTCATCAAGTCAGATGATGTTCGAGAGGAATGGGTTGAAGTCTCCAAAGACGTGCATGAACTTCCTCAGTTCAAAGGCCAGTAAATCTTCGCCCTCATCAGCAACGAAGAGTAAAAAAAGTTGTGCCCTGTTTCTTTCTCAACGTCCGTGTCTTTTTCCCCAATTTGTCAACGGCTTCAGTAAAATCACGCTCACCTACTGTAAAAGTACTTTTGTTTCCAAGGACTCACAATGGCAGCGCAAACGTTCCTCAGGAATTTCCGAAACGACGCCGTATTTCCATCGCTCATCATGATTGGGTTGTTTCTTTTCGGCTGCCTTGTGACCAAGCAGGCCGAGGCTAATGAACATCTCAAGCCAGCTCAAACAGAACGAGCGGATCGCCCTAACGTCCTCTGGATCACCAGCGAAGACAACAGTTCTTTCTGGCTGAGATCCTACGGAAACTCGCAGGCGCAAACTCCCAATCTGGAAATGCTTTCAAAATCTGGAATCCAATTCCAGAACGCTTATTCCAATGCTGCCGTGTGTGCCGTTGCTCGTTCGACACTGCTCCTAGGGAGCTATGCCGTTACCGCAGGAACGCATCACATGCGTAGCCGATATCCAATCGAGGATAAGTTTGTCCCGTACGTGACTCACCTGAGGCGAGCTGGTTATTATTGCACGAATAATGCCAAGACAGATTTCAATTTCAAGGGAGATGATAAGTCGATCTGGGATGAGTGTTCCGGCAAGGCTCATTACCGCAACTGCCCGCAGAACAAACCATTCTTTGCCGTTTTCAACATCGAACGGACACACGAAAGCAACTTGTTTCCTGAGAAAATTCAAACGAACAGGGAGCAGGGACATATCCCTCCGGAACCGCGAGTCGATCCCCGTGACGTATTCGTTCCCCCGTATTTGCCAGACTGCCAAGAAGTTCGCAATGACCTAGCAATCTATCATGACTTGATGACGTCCATGGATCGTCGCGTTGGTGAAATTCTGGATGAGTTGAAGAACAACGGTCTAGCTGACAACACAATCGTGTTTTACTTTGCGGATCATGGCGGCCCGACTCCGCGTGGTAAACGTTATCTAGAAGATACCGGGGTCAAGGTTCCGCTGATCGTTCACATCCCCGAACGATGGCAAGATCTCTCTCCTTGGAAACCCGCCGAAAAAGTCGCTGAATTGGTTTCATTTGTGGACTTCGCACCGACGTTGTTGAGTATTGTCGGCAGCGAGATTCCTGATGGAATGCAAGGCCGAGCCTTTCTCGGAACAAAACGCGTCGCCCCCGCAAGTAACACGCTGGTCTATTTGTTTGGCGATCGCTTTGATGAAGAATCGAGTATGCGGCGTGGGCTAACCGATGGCCGCACCAAGTACATTCGACGATTCTTCCCGGACCAACCTGCTGCTCCGTACGCGAAGTATCCAATGCAGATAGAATCATGGAAGGCCTGGAAAAAGTTGGCGGATACAGGAAAACTGTCAGGCTACCATCAGCAGATCTGGAGCAACTCCCAGGCACCCGAAGAACTTTACGACCTTCAACAAGACCCCTATGAAATGAACAACCTTGCAGGTTCAGTGGAACATGCGAATACACTGATTCACTTTCGCATACAGCTGCTGAAGTTGGCCGTCGAGTTTCAGGATCAAGGAGTCATTCCAGAATCAGAATTCCAAGCGATTGCGAACGATCAACCACTGAGTAAGGTCCTTCGCGAGAAAAGATTTGACTGGCAAGCAGCTTGGGAACAGATTCACATCAGGCCATTGCAGCAGATCTCGCATTCTGCAGGAAATAAATAGCAAAACAGCAACAGAAAACAGCAACAGGGACACTAAGTCCCATCGCGTTCGATGAGAAAAATGATCCGCTAGGCCCCTTATGATAGCGTGGCGGTAAGGTTGCGATGCGGCTGTAACGAGTTTCGCAATGCTAGATGTCGATTATGGACGTTCAGATCAGCATTCAAAAACGATACTCAGCCATTATTCCAGAACCTTCTCTAGTTGAGGAAGGATAGAATCGCCATCGAGCGTTCGGGTTGTCGGTTGCATCGATCGCACTCGCCGCCAAGTATGCCATCCACCATCCTAAGGCAACCTGTGACGGGTAGTGTGCGTTATCGTTGACTCGCGAAAGTGGTGCGATGGTTGACCCCGCATAGAAGAGAAGTTTATAGCCACGGTTGTCAGTCATCTTGGCGGCTGTGATGAAAGGTAACGAACCCATGAACGCGTGACCGCTAATTCCATTGTTGTCTCGCATCGGATGCCATTCCGAATTTTCACTGGTTTCAGTCGGTCTTGAACCTCCCGTTAATTGTTGCATGATGATCAACGGCGGCGCACCGACAACGAAACCTCGAATCGATCGCTCACCCCACTGGCCGCTCGTTTCCACAAGGGCATTGTCTGGAAACAATTCGCCCGCAGCCCATGCGGTTGCAAATACAGGCAGAATATACATTCCGTTGCCGAGTTCCTTACTGGCGTGAAGAGAATTGAACCAATCGTCGGAAGTGGCACCACGTACGCTGCTCTGAAAATGTCGATGTATACCATCGTCGATCGATGTGTTCGCCATCGTACCACCTAGAACCAAGCCTCCGCCCAGTAACGTTAATGACTCTGGCGAATAAAAGTTCTTTTGATCGTCCCACATGCGTTCAATGAGGGATGCAGGTCGTTCGGTTTCAATTAGATTGTTGAAATCTGCTGTTTTCGTTCGGGCACCTGGGAGCGGATTGAATTGCCAGCGGTCTGAATCCAAAAGATCTGATGGCACGTCGCCGATAGCAAGCGCTCCGTCGACGGTGGAGACCTTCGAGTCATTCGCAACAGATGAAATCGAGTTGCCAGCTGTGTCGATGGGATCATGATGGACGCTAGTCCCAGACGCTGAAATCAGGGCAACCTTCGATTTGTCATTCGGCCTGTTGATCTGTCGGAACAACGCTGGAGGAGCGGCAATGAAATGTGACGTCATCAACGGAACATGGCACCCCGAAGCCAGCAGTGAAAGGCTAGCAATTAGACCGGCGGCAAATTTTGGTATAGCTGTATGTCGGGGGGGAATCTCAGTTCTAAATGGTAACATCATGCGTGGGAGGAACTTTCATTCGCCAAGGCTTGCTCGCGATCTGCGGGATTGGACGACTGTACTCGCAAGCTTTGACGACAATACGCAACAGGTAGACCGTGCAACAAGCCGAACAATTGAAAATATTGACTGCGTAAAGCATCGTGAACTCCTCAAGGTGGCTTTAGATCGCTTGCCAAAATGCAATTGTGCATGGGCGCCGTGGGCTTCGTCCCGAAGTCGCTCGGGTGGATCCGGCGCGGGTTCTATTGAACCGCTGACCAACCGCTTGAATTACCATTGCTGACGATCAAGTTGAAGCCTAAAAACTGAATCTGCCTCACATTATTTCGACCTCAATAACGTTGACTTAGGCAAACTGAGGTGTTTTAATAGATGATCCCCCTAGCGATCCCCACCCGCCTATTGCGCACTGCTTTCTTAAAGAGGCAACCTTGGTCAAAGACTCTATTGCCCTGAGATCAATTGCTCCCAGTGTTATTGCCCGGGGATCGGTTGGTAATTGGCCATGCCTGCTATACAGCTTCGCCTTGGTGCTCTTCACGCTGCAATTGAATGCGGTTGCCGCGCAGTTGACCGTATACCCTAGTCAACTTGAACTGACGGGCCTTGATCTTTCGCACGGGATCGTCGTTTGTTTTACGGATAACGACGGCAAAGTGTTAGACGTCACGCGTCGCGCGTCGTATGAAATCGATCGGACGGATGTCGGGTCCGTTGATGATCGAGGGATGGTCACGGGCGTGTCCGATGGTCAGGCCACGTTGACCGTCAGGCTCGATCAATTTTCTGTTAAGGTTGCTGTTTCGGTATCAGCCTTTGCTGAAAAGCCGGCACCTTCATTCAAGCACGATGTTCTTCCGATATTGACGCGGAGCGGCTGTAACACGGGTGGATGCCATGGCAAACTTGCCGGACAAAATGGGTTCCGGCTTTCCCTACGCGGTTACGCCCCCGAATGGGATCACGGCTGGATCACTCAAGAGGTAAGCGGCCGAAGAATCGATCTGGGGTTTCCTGAGAAAAGTCTGCTGCTTGCAAAACCTTCTGGCGAGATACCACACGATGGCGGAGTTCGGTTTCGCCCTGGTTCTCGGATGTGGCAAACATTGCGTGACTGGATCGCCTCACGGGCTCCTGCAGTATTGGCGGATGAACCGGATGTCGTCTGTTTAGAAATTCTGCCAGGTGACAGTGTTATGGTTCCCGGCGAGTCGCAGCAACTGCTAGTACGAGCTCACTACGTTGGCGGACGGGTGCGCGACGTAACATGGCTCGCACAGTTCTTTTCCAATGACGAAACAACCGTATCTGTGAAACCATCAGGCCTGGTTCAGTCTCTGCGATACGGAGAGGCCGGCGTGCGTATCCACTTTCAAGGATTGGTGTCGGTTGTTAGTTTTACGATGCCCTTTCCTTACACAATCAAGCCAGAGGAATATACGGCGCAGCAAAACGTCTTGGATGGCCCATTGTTTCAAAAGCTACAGCAGCTTCGGATTCCTCCTGCAGGTCCGTGCAGTGACGATTCGTTTCTGCGTCGTGCATACTTGGATGCGGCGGGTATTCTGCCGACACCTGAAGAAGTGCATGCGTTTCAGTCGGATACAAGTCCTGACAAACGCAGACTCGCAATCGAAGCCTTGCTGGTGAGGTCTGAATTTGCAGACTACTGGACACTGCAACTCGCTGACCTGCTTCAGAACCGAAAAGAACGCGATCACGATGTACGAGGCACGAAGGGAGTCAAAGCGTTTCATGGTTGGCTGCGTGATCAAATCGCAAACAACCGACCATGGAGCGACATTGCTCGCGAGGTGCTGTTAGCCAAAGGGAACGTTGTCGCTCAGCCTCAGGCGGGCTACTTGGTCACCGTCGTGGGTGAATTCAATAAGGTCGAGGAAAGTGAGTTGCCGGACAGTGTCGCTCAGTCATTCCTTGGGACTCGCATTGGATGTGCACGCTGCCACAATCATCCACTGGAACGCTACACCCAGGACGATTTCTATCATTTTGCCGCATGCTTTTCGAAAGTAAATCTTGATCGCAAGAACCCCCAAACCGGTGTAACGGTCGTCACTGCGGTAGGACGCGAGGAACGGGAACAACACAACCGTATCGCCGAAGCTGCAGTTCGTCTTGCGGACGCTTATCGATCCGAATTGCCCGAAGACGAAAAAATGAAACGTATTGCGGACCAGCATCGCGACCTAGATAGTCAAACAAAGCGGCTTGAGGAGATCCGTCAAAAGACACCGGGAGTAACACAACCGCGTACGGGACAGTTTATGAAACCACAGTCGTTGGATCGAGTTGAGTTACCAGTGGAACCGGGAAGTGATCCTCGCGTTCCTTTTGTAAGCTGGGCTCTCGGCCATGAGAATTTCTCCGGGGCCATGGTAAATCGCTTGTGGAAACATTTCTTTGCGGTTGGGCTAGTCGAACCCGTCGACGATTTGCGGGCCAGTAATCCACCATCGAATGCGGCATTGTGGAAGGTGCTCAACGAAGAGTTCCGCAATCATAACTACGACCTGCGGCATGTTATTCGATTGATCCTTAACTCACGCGCATGGCAACTCGATGCATCCACGACACCGGAAAACGAAACCGATACCAAGTACTATTCGCACTACAATGTAAAGCGACTACCGGCAGAAGTTCTGCTGGATGCGATGGCCGCTGCGACGGATGTACCGAACCGATTCGCCGGTTATCCTGTTGGCCTTCGAGCTACGCAAATTGCTGACCCAAGTATCGATTCCTACTTTCTTACCTTGTTCGGGCGCAGTGACCGCGTCACCGCTTGCGCTTGCGAGCGAAAGGGAGAAGTCACGCTGCCGCAGCTTCTACACATTGGAAATAGCGAAGACATCCTTGCCAACATCCGAACAGAGAACGGTCGGCTTGCGACCCTTCTGAAAAATCCGGATTCAACAATAGTGACGAATGAAATATTCCTGTCGGCCGTGAATCGACTTCCTAACGATAGTGAGCGTGCGGCCATCGATGCGGCTTTGTCGACTGATAGCCGTGATGCTGTTTTTGCCGATCTGTTCTGGGCTCTGCTTAACTCCAAAGAGTTCGCGTTCAACCACTGACCTCCTTTTGTCAACACGCAGTAGGAAACTACGCAAATGCTCGATCTTTCGCTGTCCAATAAACGTAGCCAGCTGTGCAATGGAGTTTCCCGACGCAATTTCGTTCGAATTGGGGCTCTCGCACCGCTGGGGCTTTCATTGCCTCAGTTGATGGCCGCCGATACCGGGGCAAGGCCTGCGCGAGCCAAATCGGTGATCCTGATTTACTTGGGAGGTGGTCTCTCGCATCATGACTCATTCGACATGAAGCCGGAGGCAGTCGAACAGATTCGCGGTAAGTACAAAAGTATTGCTACCACAGTGCCTGGTCTCGAGATTTGTGAGTTGCTACCCAAGACGGCTCAGGTAATGAACAAATTGACGCTGGTGCGAAGTGGGACGCATGAGAATGATCATCACGAGACAGCCACCAATTGGGTTTTGTCAGGTCGCTTTGGAACTCCGTTTGGTGATCATCCCGCTATCGGTGCAATCGTAGCGAATGAGACGGGGTTCTCTGGTTCGGTGCCTCCCTATGTCGCTGTCCCAAAGAACCCATCTTTCACTTGGGAATTAGGGAAAAGCGTGTGGCTTGGCGGACGCTGCGAATCCTTCAAGGCTGGTAATCCTAATGACGCCAATTACCGAGTTCGCGACCTATCCGCTCCGTCTGGAATAACCCCGCAATCGCTGGAGCGTCGCAAATCGCTCTTAGCTGCCGTTGACCGACTTGCGGACTTGGTAAAGGGAAGCGACCAGATCGCAACCTATGACGAGTTTAGTCGCAAGGCGGCCGAAATGGTCCTTTCCCCTCAAGCCCAAGCGGCCTTCGCTATCGAGCGTGAGGAAGCGAAAACGCGAGATGACTATGGCCGTAACGAGTTTGGTCAAAGCGCCCTTCTGGCCCGACGTTTGGTTGAAAACGGTGTACGCTTCGTGACTGTGAACTATGGTGGATGGGACCATCACGACCAGATCTTTAAGGGGCTCGATCGAAAACTACCTGAGTTTGATCAAGCCTACAGTTCCTTAATTCTTGATTTGGATCAGCGCGGGCTGTTAGACGATACGCTCGTGCTGGCTATGGGAGAATTTGGACGTACACCCAAAGTCAATGACAAGGCGGGACGTGATCATTGGGGCCGCGCTGGTTCCATGCTTTGGGCTGGCGCGGGTGTGGCCCGCGGCAAGGTAATTGGAGCAACCGACAAGAACGGAGCATTCGTCACCGATCGACCGGTTCGACCAGCGGATGTGGCTTGGACGGTTTACGAATCGCTTGGCATTGATCCAGCGAAAGAGCTGCTGACACCGGAA
>Ga0247831_1004151_pt1 | contig 19805 bp, 15 predicted proteins | sample LaCruzMarch2015__9_FD_192406 | JGI IMG/M metagenome (GOLD analysis project Ga0247831, IMG submission 192406) | Freshwater microbial communities from meromictic Lake La Cruz, Castile-La Mancha, Spain - LaCruzMarch2015_1m | ecosystem: Environmental > Aquatic > Freshwater > Lake | place: Spain... | reverse complement strand
TCCGGGCATACCCAACTCGTGGCCATTCAAACAGGAACTACTGTTGAATATTAAGCACGAACGCGATAGGGCCGAGGCTCGTACTGCCGAGGAGAAGGAACGGAGGAAGAATGGTGGTAAAGTAACTGGCGATGGACTTGCTGGATTAATGGCCAATGCAAATAGGATGAAGTCTGAATTTGATGCCAAGCAACAGGGATTAGCAGCCGCGGCAACTACCTCTGCTATATCAATGGCGGGGGATGACAACAAGTCTCACGGTCAACAATCTCGTCGTGCCTATCTTAGTTCACTCAAAAAGGTAATTGAATCGAGCGACGTCATACTACAAGTTTTAGATGCACGTGATCCTTTAGGGACTCGTGTTCACTCGGCAGTCGAATCGGGGATACTCTCTCATCCTGACAAACGTATGGTATTGGTATTAAATAAGATTGATCTCGTACCAAAGACGAATGTTGCCGATTGGCTAACCTACCTCCGTAGGGCACATCCAACTGTGGCACTCAAGGCTGGGACTGCTAAATCGGGACGGTCGAATGAATCCGGGAAGTCATCTGGTGTTGGTCGATCGGAGGGTGAGAATGCACTCGACTCTGCCAATGCCGTGGGTGTGGAGGGGTTACTTCAGCTACTTAAGAACTATGCCCGGCGGTCCGATTCGAAGAAGAAGACATGCATTACCGTGGGGATTATTGGGTATCCTAATGTTGGGAAGTCGTCCATCCTAAACAGTCTGAAGCGTTCACGTGCTGTGGGGGTTAGTCCACGTCCAGGATTTACGACAAGCTTACAAGAAGTCGTATTAGATAGGAATATACGTCTCGTAGACTCTCCTGGTGTAGTATTTGATGACGATGACGATGTAGATGGGGCAGGTGCTATATTACGGAATTCTGTGGATTGTGACTCAGTCAAGGACCCATTGCCGGCAATACAAAGTCTACTAGGACGGTGTTCGACGGAAAGTTTAATGATGACATACAATGTACCTGCTTTTCCCAGTGGACCAGAGGGGGTTATGACCTTCCTGGCCATGGTTGCACGTACAAAGGGAAGGGTATTACAGGGTGGTATACCAGATAAGGTAATGGCGGCCCGATTAGTTATTAAGGATTGGAACAGGGGGAAGATACCATACTATTCAGTCCCTCCTACGACGACGACAAATATGAAAACATCAGCAACAGATGATGAAAATGCAAAAATTGTGACCTCTTTTGCGGATGAATTTGATGTTAATAAAATCCTTGAGGCACATGATAAGGAGCTCATGGCGGGTCTTGATGACGTTGACGAGATGGACTTTGTACGGATGGAAGCAACCGTTTGTGATATTAGTAAGAAGTCGAAAGCTGCAGGTGAGATTTTAGATTACTTGACCAACGGTAAACAGGAGAGAGAGGATGAGGAGGATGACGAGGAGGACGATGATGAAGATATGGACAATGACGACGACGACAACGACGATAATGATGGGGCAATGGCGAATGCCAAGATGGAAGAAGCAGAAGATTATGACTTTGACCAAGAATAAACTTAGCTTGAGCCTTTACTGTTCCTCTTCCATATTTGGACTCGTTTGCTCAGCGTTGTCTTCCGCCCTGCATAAATCGAGCAATGCCGTATGATATAGCCATCCCGAGAGCGGAGCCCAGCACATTCCACGCAATTTCTGATGCACGGAGGATCAATCCTTCCCGTCGCAATCGCCGACGCTCTCTGTCTAGTCGATCGTAATGTACGGCCCTTGCTTCCATAGTCCGATGGACTGTCATTTCGACAGCCGACTTCCTAAAAGCCGCTTCGTCACTGACATTCAAATTTGTTGAGATGTAATAAAAATGATGTCGTGTCACATAGTCTATAGTTGCAGATTCAAGATCGTTGGAGGCACCTTCTCCTCCTCCTGAAATTGAGTCGAGTACAGTGATTTCTTCGATGTGAAACCCCTTGGGCAGTTCAGTCATTAATGTTAGGTCGTAGTCAACATTATTATCGCGAGTTAAGACAAACACTTTTTCATATCTCGTTGCCAACACGTTACCAATGACCATATGTACATTTGCTTTTTCCATAGCCAATACTGACTTTTGTTGCAATATAGTCGAATCTGTCTCAAGTTTAAAGCTCACGACGAAGGCATCAGGACACCAAATATGTCGTATATTGGGTATCATCTTTGGCACCGGGTAGAATTTCACTGTTAATGTACCATCTGATTGAATTGTCATTGCGTCACCTCCCTCGCCGCCGTTGGGTAACGACGTCGATGATGATGTATCGATGCCATAATCACGACTTTGTATCTTATGTGTTGCCATTTTATCATACGGGACATAAAAGTCGCTCACGGCCGCAGTGAGGTAGACCAACCCTAATGATCCACAAGTATGTAATGCTTCCGAACATGAGCGTAATTTGTCTAGATATTCATCAACTGTTGTAAATTCCACAGTTAGAAGTAATCCATGACGACGTATCCGTGAATACTCACGTATAGTAGAGCGTAGGACAGTTGAGTCAGTGAGTTTGGGATGTAGGGTCAGTTCACCGCGATGACGACGACGGCGACGACGTTGATCTGAATTAGCATCACCGTTTAAAGGTGATACGTTGTTATGGTTGTTGTTGTCAAAGTCATTAGTTGTATACATCCAGGGATCTCTATTGCCTGCTGCCGCGGATGATGCATTAGTTGCCGTTCTTCCTCCATCAGGCATCTCCTTTGCTTGGTCATCATCAACATCCAAAGGATATTCCTCCACGCATTCCTCATTCTCAGCAGATCGTACATCGCCCAAAATGATATTGCCATCATCCGAACTACAATCAAACAATACCCCTACTGAATCAAATGTGAAATTCTGATGTCCAGTACTACATTTCAGAACATTCCCCACAATACGTCCAAAGGGAGAGGCACTCCCCATGCGTTTCAAATGTATTACTGCATATCCACGTTTCAGCAATTCTTCGACGACACATGCCCCTCGTGTCCCCGTAGAAAAGTTATCAAGATATCGAACACATTCACGTTCGAGGGGGGCAGTGGTACCACCTGATGTTACGAGTGCAATGGGGGTATGATGGGATGCGTGCCGAGTGACAAAGTTGTGTAATCGATGATGGAGGATATTGTCAGTGCTTGTCATTGTGGTTGTATCTTGAACCGTCCGAGCCGTAGGCGAGGAGGGAGGAAGCTGTTATGAAAGAATAGACCAGACCTTCGGTTCTCTACTTCACAAAGTAGTACGATACTTAAGTAGATTACGGACAGTGTTGTGCGGGAACAACTTCGTTCATTTCTCTTCTCCCTGAGTCATGAGGATGACTCATCTTCCTTCACCTTGACTCACCACAAATCACCGCACAGATAATGCCATAGTTTAAACGAACCATACACCATCTCTAAGAATGACGCTAACTAGTGATACCTGTATTTCTGTTAATGATGGTGCCGATGTTGTAGCTGATGTTGCTGTGCCAGTCAAATCCTTCCGAACACGCTTGGCAACTGCCATCTTCATGGCCATCGCGCTCGTGGCAGCAATGCTTGGCGTTGGAGTGCTAACATCATCAATGCACCCGGTCGGTATTCATGGTGGAGGTGCACAAATGCTCCGTCGTCTCCAGACCAGGACCATAACCATTACCACCCGAAGCTCTTCATTCAGTGGTATGCCCTCGTCTCTCAAGAAAGGAACGTACAAGTTTGTGTACAAGAACATGTCTAGCATTAGGCATAATTTTAGGATTGGCAACAAAGCCACGCCATTATGCTCCAAGTGTACGAACTCGATTACTGTTACGTTTAGTAGCACAGGGACAAAAAACTACTATTGCGATCCTCATGGTTACATGACGAAATCTGTCATGATCGTAAAGTGAACAGGAGACTGAAAAGAACTGACGGATTAAATGAAGCGATGTTGTTTTAATACCTGTTTAAGAATTTGATAATTGATTTGTATAATATGTGATGATGGCTGCCATGTGGGAGATGACTTTTGTCTGAAAGAATGTAAGATAGAAACTGTATTTTTATTGATGAGTTTTGTATTGTCATTATGTAATTTCTCTGAGAATTAAGGTACTACATGTGATCATAGCCATCTTCCTCAAGCAGTTGAATTACGCCATCTCGTACCGAAGCTATTCGGACAACCGACTCTACTGGCACGCCAAAACCTGACAGAGATACTCTACCAGCCTCATATTCCTTCTCTAACAGAACAGCAACTCCTACGGCTGTTGCTCCGGCCTCGTTAATAATTCGAAGCAGTGCCTCCTGACTGGAGCCACTTGACAGAAAGTCGTCAACTATGAGCACACGATCGTCTTCATCGAGGTGATCCCTACTCACAAGCAATTGTTGGTCTCGGCCAATAGTTTTGCTATTGTAGCCTGCATCGAATGTATTTGCCATGACAACTGATCGTTGTTTCCTGGCATATACTAAAGGTACCTGCAGATACTTTGCCATGGGAATTGCAATAACCAAGCCTGTGGTAGCAATCGTTAGGATCTTCGATGGTTTTGATGACACAAATCTATCTGCCAGATCCTTTCCACACTGATCCATCAAATTTACATCCACGGCTCCATTCATAAAAGACGATACATCTATTATATCGTTCGGCAACAACTTTGCCTCCTTCAATACTCGATCACGTAACTTTAAACTTGCATCACTGTATGCTCCACCCCCAGTTGCATCATTAAACTTGGCACGTAACCATTTTTGGAACTGAAGGTCTAATGCCAACTCGAGTGATTTGAGCATGCTATTAATAGCTGAACTCATTGGTAAAAATGTTCTCATTGACCCTGCAAAGTATAAATCACAATCAAGTTCTCCATATTCGAAGAGCTCTAGCTCGCCATCATAGTAACATACACATGATCGGAATCGTGTGACACGCGTCGGTTCCGAGAATGGTAGCAGGGCTTGCACAATCCGATCGACGTGTTCGCCAATGTTGTTAAATCGATAACCAGTAATAACACGTGGACTCTTTTGGACCTGCTTTGTCTTCTTTCCCCCAGCAGTCGCAACGACCAATTCGGTACCCTTATCCATATCCTCAGGTCGGATGGGCTCAACCTCGAAGGATGTCCGACTTGCCACACACGGTAATCCAGTAACTTCATATACTCTCCGTGCCTTGTAACTGGCAATATCTTCAATTGAACGGAATCCATCACCAGAGCCATGCTCTTCTCCGGACCCTTCATCCCAGTCATCAAAGTTATCGGCAAATTGCACACCGTAGTTACTAAATATACCATACAAATTCTTTACACATGGCGTATCCACGGCACTAGCCCACATGACGTCATAACCTTGTCGTTCATCTGGCAGTCGTTTGAAATATGCCTCAGCACGAGGATTCACGGCAGCATTCTCTAACCGTGCCGATGTCACGGATATTGATGCTAGCGACTTGGCATATTCCTCCTCCTCGGCACGAGCCTCGGCATCCGCCTCCTCAGGATGGTCCTCATCGTAATCGAGCATGAATTCAGGTGCACTATGGGATATCATATCCATCTTACGCTGTAGTTCCTTTTGGAATACCGATTTGCCCTTGCTGTCGTCATCATCCTCTTCATCATCGATGTTGTCCATATTATTATCGTCATTCTTTTCTAAATCCACCCTCCTTGATTGTCCATATCTATCCCACGGTTCATCACTATATGTTGGATCGAAGAATGGACTCGATCCTCCAACGACCGATCCATCGATCCCATCACCCATCAATTCACGTTCCAATTCATCTAATTGTCGATCTAACTCGGCATTCTCCTCGTCCAGCGTCCTCTCCTCCCCCATCCATAGTAATGGATCATTACGCATCCTCCAATCATTATTGTTATTGTTGCTATTCTCGTTATAATCGTCATCGCCATCATCATCATCATCGTATAAATAATTGTCAGATGTAGCATATGCCGAATATGCCGCCAATGATGCCTCCGCCGATTTCTCATCCTCGATCGTAATTTGCATTTGTTGCATTGCATTTTTTATATTCAATGTTGTGCTACCGCTCGATGAATCATCGACGAATAATGATGATGATGACGTCGTGGACGAGGATGATGTCGTTGTTGTTGCTGCCCGATATGCAATACTGGAGGACAAACTATCCCCGTCCATCGCCGCGCCTAATAATGAATCTAACGGCGACTCGTCCGGCAAGCGATTGAGTAAACGACGACGTTCCATTTCTTCCCAGAATACGTCCTCGGGCGATGCATTGCCATTAACCTCATCGTACCATGATTCTACGTCAGATTCATCGCCGCCCACCTTGCCTCGTTTGCGTTTGGCTGAGAGTTTCAGTTGCAGTGGGTGAGGAGACCACAACGACGGTGGAGGAGAAGACGACGGAGACGTGAAGAATGCAACAGCATTCAACGGACGCCGTGATACAACGAGGAGTGCGGTAGTAGACACCAAAGCTGTATTAATCATCATCGTATCTAGTTGATATGCTTTTGTGGGTTGTTTGTGAGGTGGGGGGATCAGCTCAAACATCTGTGTGGGGATTTTTTTGAGTCGACACCCTGAATGAAGTCGTGGGGGTGATGATGACTCATACGTCAGGAAGAAGCATGGGATCCAACTCAATGGTGGCAATTCTTGCGGTAGCAATCATCTTCGGTGTCGCTGCTCTACGAACTACTCATGCTTTCGTCATTCATGTCGACCGGACGAAAGCAGCGGCAGCAGCAGCAGCGGCATCTAAAAAATGTGCTCCACTTCATGCCAGTGTACCCGATACCGCACCCAAGATACTCGACGGCGTAGTAGTTACGAAGAAGAATAACGTGGAGGCATATAATGATAACAACCTTGCCATACAGAACTCGATATTGCGTATCGCCGCATCGACCGATCGTGGTCAGAATTCCAACTCGGTACAAAGGGAACGTATATCTCGATCGATCGCGTCGCTCGTGCACGAACGAATACGAATTACTACCGTCGACGACGAAGGAGGAACGGATATAATGATCCCATCGTACTTATCGGGGACGTGGGAGCTATTATATTCCAACGCACAATTATTCCGTTCCTCGCCCTTCTTCATGGCCGGTCGATCGACGTGTACCACGCCGGAGCGGGCGGCGCGGTACGATTGGTTCTGCGATATGCATCGTGCGGCATTGGCCGTATCTACGATAGGTACCGTCCGACAGATTATTACCAGTAGCGGACGACTGGTGAATGAATTCGAGGTCAAGGTCGGTGCGGTACCATTCTTATCGGATGTACTGCCCGCTATTAGATACTCGGGCGGATTGCCATTCACGATTGATGGTGCTATTGTAAGTACTGCCGACGTTACCAAAACAATGTACAATGAGGATAATTTGATGATGGAATGGGAATTATTCATGGATACTGTTGAGATTAAAGGATCCAATATACCCATATTACGAAATATATTAGATGCCAACAATGTAGCATTAAAATCACGTGATTTGTCCAAGGTATTAGAGGATACTATTGATACATACAAGGTTCCGAAACCCGTCGTAAGGACTATGTATGTGAATGATGATATGAGGATAGTAAAAGATGTCGATGATAATATTTTCATTTATGCTAAAGTTTCGGACAGTGAGGAAATGACTGATTATTCCAACGTATTGCCTGATTTAGGTGTTGCATCTTTACTGGAACGATTTAATGATGCCGTAACGAAAATATATTTGTAAACTAATGGACGTTTCCGGATGTGGATGATACGACAAGACTTTTGTGTGGTGTTATGCAATCATAAATAACGTCTCATAAATTTAAGGAGAAAGTGCATCAGGATATCATTGCTGCTAACATCAACATTCACATCATTGAGCACATTACTGTGCTCACAAAGCTGATTCCATTCGGCAGACACAGATTTTTTAACCTTATCATCGTTGTTATGTTTCATCGTATCGTTGAATATTAATATGCAATTACTCTCCAGGTCGAGGTTCTCGCTTCTCGATCCAAAGTTACTCGAGCCTATTATGGTGGCTACAAGACATGAAGGATCGTCAATAATTTCAGGATTATTCGAATTGGGAGAATGTGTTGTCGCATTGTGATCGTTGTCATTTATGGTGATCCAAATTCCTTTTGCGTGGAATATCCAACCTGGTCGTTCATACAGAAATATCTTCCCACCAGATGCCACAATAGACTGAGCTGTCTTTTTTGCTAATGCAAGGAATGCAGTGGGTATTGCAGCCTTGATATACTCGACGATGCCACTTTTCTTATCATTTTTTGTTCCTCCTCCTCTCTTTGGTGAGAATCCATGGCTCACTTCACCAGCAGTTAGTATATATGATGCTCTGGCATTATTACCATTTGTCATACCATGATTATTTGTCAACACTGACATGAGATTGTCAGTTACATTGAGATATGCACTGCATAATCGCACCGATGCTAGCGATAAATCATTTCCAAGCGCCAAAGAGAGCATACTTCGAGTAACCATTGTATCGGATGGAATGTTCATAGAGCCAAGAAGTTTGGTTGGTATTTGTATCGTTGGTATTGCCCATGCCACTACTTCGTCATTCTCTTCTTCTGGATCATGATGCTGTTGCACCTGCTGATTTTTTGCGTTATGAAATAAGTTCATCAATGCTAACTCCAACTTTCGTTTTCTTGCCTTGTCATCATGCCTCGAAGTTAACGTGGGTACACCATTGGCCCTGTTCTCACCATGTCCATTGTACCGAGTAGCATAGTCGCAGAGAATGTCACATAAATTTGCATAGAAATCCACAAGCCCCGCACCACCATTAGTAAATAGCATATACCGATCTAATCGATTGGAAAAGTATTCCTCACTTAAATTTGCACCCGATAGTATCAATTCATCATCTACGATGTATGCCTTAATATGAAAAACACCCGCAACTTCATCTAATGGCGAGGGGAGTATTCTAGATATACGTTCATCTTTCACTGGAAAGAGGAATACGCCAGAGTTCTGACATTTGTCGAGGAGTGGATTTATTCGAGAATACACCGCCTCGGCTGAATTAGTCCGCAAGGATTGTGAGTTGTTGATGTTGTCGTTGTCGTAATTATTTGTCGTCGCTGTTGCTGTTGTTGTTGTTGTTGTTGTTGTTGTTGTTAGTGACACTCTTCTCATTGCACGATTGGCATCCAGCAATATCTGTATCTTGGGTGCAGTTGTATCACATATTGATTGTAACAATTCATCCTCTTTGCAATCATAAAATATTTTGGATGATTCATCAAAAGAGGTTGATGATACCGATTGGTATTCGACATCGCTCCCAACGCCAATGTAAAGTGAGGCCAGTACCACACGCTCTTTAGCAGTTCGTATTCGATTGCATAGGTAGGAATGAAAGCCAGAGGGTGTTGCTACGACGTGACCGAAGTGATGACTCTCGAGTGGAAAACACGGGAGTTGATACGACGACGATGATGCGCCGGAATCACCCCCACGTGCGGCATCGATGAGCCTAGCGATAAATGGATTCCGTCGTCTCATCGTCGCTCCCGGGTCTACTGATCATACCATATCGTACATACATACGAACAGTTGTTTTGGTGGAGTTTTGCTTTCGCCTTCGTTGACACCCCTTTTCCGTCCAATGACGACTTCGAACCGGCTCATAATCCGCAACGCAACGACGCGATCAAACCTGCTGAGAAGATGATGATGCAATTACAGATGGATAATTGTCGACCTAGGCAGCGCGTGCAGCACGTGGATTCATTTACTATGAGAAAGAGGAGGGTCAATATGATGACTGGAATTGCGTTCGTTGCAGCCGTTTGTTCGCAATTGACGATGGCTTTTCGATTGACGATGTATCCTACCACAAGGAATGCATATAATCAACGACGAAACGTGCTTTTAATACACGCCTCGCTTAAAGAATCGACGTCGACGTCATCGGCTAATTCGAAATCAATAGATGGAGCGCATAATCATCAGCGGCATCACCATGATCACCATATTAGTCATCATATTCACGCGTTCGAACCACGTTCTCCGTCCATCGAGAAGATCGATGTAGAAATCGACTCACATCATCACGCTTTACATCATTATAATCGCGATTTACAACGCTTAAGTCATGATCATCACGCAGAACCATTCCTAATCACATTACAGTCAGTTGGGTCAACGCAAGAGCCTTCGTCAACAGCAGCCAAAACGTCCATACAACCACCATCTCACATCCTAACCATTGACAAAATGAATCCTATATTTCAATTCAAATCAAAACGAACTGGCAATCCCAAAATTATTAATGCTCATGGATTACATCACCTTGCCATTATACTATTAACAATGCCGCTGTGGATGATAGCACTTGAGGCTGTACATGCATTAGGAACAAACATACCTGGTTTTGATGAGGATCGTGGCAAGTTTGATAAAGTGGGTAAGATATGGTGTCGAGTGTATTTAAGTTTAACAAATTGTTATCCAATAATTGAAGGTGATGTTGGTCGACTGTTGGGTGAGGTGACACCGTTCAGCAGCAGCAACAAAAACAGTAATCACAGAGGTAGTGGCAATTGTGGTGATGGTGGTAATGGTCCATGTCTCTTTGTTGCAAATCATGCATCTTTCCTCGACATTGCTGTACTTTGTTGTGTATTAGATCCAACATTTAAATTTATTGCCAAGGACAGTCTGAAGAAATTTCCAGGTGTTGGGAGACAGTTGGTAGGGGTGAGTTGGGCTCGATGATCTAGTTTGCCCTTGCAACAAATCCAATAACTCATTCTATATCATTTTGGCACCCTGATTCATTTATATTACACAGGGAGAACACCTCCTCATTGATCGTACTGACAAGCGATCACAACTGCGCATGTTCAAACGTGCAATGAAATACCTTGACAGTGGCATATCCATCATGGCATTCCCAGAGGGTGCACGCAGTACTGATGGTAAGTCAGTATCAATTTATCATCCCTACTATAATTCAGTTTCTGCGCCGTGAATATGACTAACAAAAAAATATAATAGGTAAACTAATGGACTTCAAGGGTGGAATGTTCAGTCTTGCAATTAAGACAGGTGTGCCCATTGTACCACTAAGTTTGTCAAATACACATGCGGTATATCCCAGTGTAGGCTTCTTGCCAGTCCAAGATGGGAAAGACAAGTTACATGTGTATGTACATGATCCCATTGACGTTACTGGTAAGAGTGAGAATGAAATATCAGTGGAGGTACGTGCAGCGTTACTGAGTGAACTGCCATTGGATCAGCATCCATTGGTAGAATGACAGGAACATGGATTATCGAGAAGAACGTGGCGTCATAAATTTAATGCATCATTGTCATTACGCATATGAGGTAACATATAAGTAGAGTCCAATATGTATTATGTAACCTTGAAGTGGATCACATTTAGGACTTTCCTGCACGATGGGTACCAGCAATAGCTAGACAACCATTAAGTAATCTCATGTTCAGTATCTTCATCCATCCCACCATCTTCATTTGCAACGACCAATCTGTGGCAATTGTGTCGATTGATGCTGCCAACGCCATCACTGATATTAATTTCTCTTGCACTGAGCCCAGCACTGCTTGGTTCATTGGTGTTGTCATCAGCCGATAACCATCCCTCCATTTCCCAGTCAATCATATGTTCCGTCTGGAGCACATTTGGAATAAGACACATTGCAGGAATTGCAATTAGGAGTGGGAGCACCACCCTAAATGCAACAATAAGGTATGGTAGGGCTTTAAAGTCGCAGCCCTTGCCCACAGTTATCATTCCACTCCACTGAATGACCCATGAGCCTATCAAAATACTTAAGACATGACAAAAATTGGTCATTCCGATTACATATGCTGTGGTGTGATCATAGGAAGTGAGTGATAACATACAGCTGGATGTCAGAATCGTTGAAGGTATGTATAAAAAATGACTGTAACTAACCATAAACTGTTGACTCCATTCCTGGTGGCGATATCTTTGAAAAAATTGAAGCCATTGGTATGTAGTGGCATGTACCTATTAAATGGTCAAACATGCCTTCACCCAAGAAAAGCATTACTTTGTCAGAAACTCCAATTGCCACATTGAGCCGTGTGATAATGATCAAGTCAACAACTGGACCAAGGCACCACATAGCCCATGTAAAAATAAGCACTGATCTGAATCTCCAGCTGCTTAAGTATTTCTCATACAATGCAACTGAAATCATTCCCATAATTGGTCCTATGATGCCATTCACTGCAATGAAGTAAGAGTAACTGAAGTGTGGTCCTGAAAACATACCAAAAATATGCATATGACGCCAATATTATTAGAATGATAAATAACGTGCAAACTATCCTTGATTTTTTAAGTCTCACCATTTGGGACACATTCTTCATTGGCAGTATAATAGTACCTTAATGCTGTGTCAATGTTGGTGCTCGAGGTGTATATTAGAATGTTGGCAAGGAAAATCCAGAAGAACTAGAGGAGAAAGATTCTTTTAGATTGACAGCATGCAACGCTTGAATTCTCACAAAGGAAGTAGTATCAGCATCTCACACTTTTTGGGTAAATGACGTATGTTGCAATACAGAATAAAATGAGGATCACTGCAGCAAGAGCTAATCCAATTGGTAAGCTGACAAATGCTACCATGAATGATACCAGAGGTGATGATAGACTACAAAGAATGGTCAAACTGAATAGGATTGATCTTTTCCAAAACGTCCCTCTGTCAAATAATAACCAATGTCCGCACAATGTCGTCATTCCTGGATCCTCCTTGGTCCGCACAGTCTCTGGAATCCAACCAAATAGTGTAGGTAGCAGTGGTGTCAGCACAAAGACTAGGCAAATCAAATACAATGAGTAGAAATTTCTACTGTCTGAAAGCGGCCCAACCAAAGCTGCAGCCATGATACTTCCAGCAAGGCACCACCTAAATTTAAACGAGACAATGGAAGTCCCTGATTCAGGATGTAGGTTCATTAATTCAGCAGATTTGCTATCTCCCAAATGATCTAATGTTGCAGCCATATAGTTAAGAGCAATAAAGCAAATAACAATCCAGTGGATGTGGGTGGGCTCAACATTGTTTAAGTTGGCACTCAAGTCTTTTGACGGATTTTGAATCCCAAGTAACGGAGCCAAAGCAAGCAGTCCTGAAGAACCCGCAACTCCAATAACTATTGCAAGCAGTATATAATACCGCTGATTATATCCCAGAATAGGGAATAAGTCACTTGCAACGCCAATAAAGCCTTTCATAGCCCAAGGAGTGTAAATTAGGCTCATGTACATTTGTTGCTGCGAGGCTGCAATCCCAAGCTCTTTGAATAATGGTAAGCTAATGTTGTCAACAAGAGTGTAAACACCGCCGTATACGAAGAAAGCGTTGATCATCAACCAGCCAAGAAATCCCTTCGAAAAGTAGATAGAAAGCTCGGAGCAATATACCTTTACTGAATTGTAGGGACTACACCACGTCAACGTTGATATTGTGGTGTTAGATGATTGAGGACGATATTGGGAATCGGATACATTGTCGGAATCATCACCATCACTGCTGCGTGTTGGCTCGTCACTCGGATCACAAGTCTCAATAAGCGGGGATGGATCTAGTTCGGGATCCATGGTGGTAACATGAATGCAGAGAGCTCCTTTGTGTGCGATGAATATTTTCTATCATCACGCAGAAAGATCTTCTGGGTTTTTCGTCCCATAAACTATGGCGGGGGATTATGACTTCGCCGCAAGGGGGCGTGTGTGAATGCTAAATGCTAAATGGCTAAATGATCTCTGGTGCTGCGTACGGCTATAAAGAAGCTTGAGGTCGCCCGTCATGGCATTAGAGAATGTCTTCGCCTTTACAAAGACTCACACGTCAGAACGGACAGATGTTGTGAAGAAGAGACTAACGCAACAATTAACCACGACCAAGATCATATCAACAAATCGTGGATGGCGAAACATCTTCACTCAATTATACACTGAACATTATTTTCATTGCCTAAATATACACCACTCCTACTCTCTGCTATGGTCCGACATTGTTCATGTCTTCGACACTTTTGCTATCATTATCATTATTTCTGTGTGGATTTAATTAACTTTATCATGGAAAGTAGTATTACTTCAATGAACACGCCCCTCCTCATTGACCACGATTTCATGTACTAGATGACGTAGATGAGGACGTGGATATTCTTATCTGTGGCTACGTTGATAACGAAAGCTCTACATCTTACTCGCTTCTAAGAGGTTATCTCATACAATCGTCGACTGCTGCAAGAAGCAAGGAGCGACAACTCTTTACAAAGATTTCAATTGGACAGTAAAATGAGGAAGCTTAAGTATTAAGATAATCATGGCAATAGCATTACATATAATACTTTAATCAAAGGAGGAAGTGTTGCAAAGTTTCATTGATTTTTGTCAGGTGGCGCGGGTGTTAACCAAGTTTGTGGCTTCTCAAGAAGTTGTACTATACGTGACAAAGATAAAATCAAGGTGCCAATGGAGGAGGACAAATTATAGCTCCATTCGCCTCACGCAAGTACGATTCACTTGTCAACGCATACTCGACACAACGTGCACCCGCACAACCCCATTGATTCCGTTCCTTATGTGTAATACGAAACTTGGCTTCATCGGCAGCACGAAAGAAGTTGTACAATGTGGCCGCACTGTTCGTAGTCTTGGGATCATGCAATTCAATCAATACCTGATTGACATGTACTTTACCAAGTGAGATTAGATCAAATAATGGTGGCATGGCAGCATATTCACAACCTTGACAATCAATCTGTGTGCGAGTGTATGTGGCGTGCAAAAAGAGGGTATGTATCAATTATTTGTTATATATGCATAAATAATAACGAGAAAAATGTTTCGGAGAGCAGCAGTTCTCTCTCTTCGACACATGTTGTTTGGTACACTTACCTTCAGTATATCAATGGTACGATTCTCGTGACCCAATTCCTTAATAATCGATTCAAAGCTTTTACGACTTCCAACATTCTTACGATTGTGCATCGTTCGGCCTTCACTACCACCATCAGTGCCCAACCCCCACGAATGGAATGTGGCATATTCTGCACCAATAAAGTCTCCATCCTCAATTGTTGGATCGAAGGTATGGACCTCACAATTGGACATGTGCGCTTGTACTGCCTTCTCAAAACGTATATCATTATTACTGCCCACTGAATATATCAGACAATTCTTGTTGTTATTAGTAGCAGCCGTTGTAGCGGTCGTGGGCGTAGAAGAAACTTCATCTTCCGAGGATGGGGTAGTAGTACTAGTACTACTACCCACAACACTCGCGGTAGTCGTCGCCTTATTGGCAATATAATCAACACCACAAACGAACTTGGGACCATCACCATAGGCATCAAATCGTACATTCGATTCCGAACCAAATCGTTCTTCGCTAAAGCATGTAGCCTCGGGTTCGTATAAATCAAATAAACGTACTCCAGTCCAATTGATATTGGATTTAGCTTGACGTGGTAAACGACGTTCGTTATATATGATATCTAACTTGTCTAATATTTCGTTACATGATTTAGTTTTTGTTGTTGATTCCGCCGTTGTCGTAGCTATTGTTGTGACATCTTCTCCCTCTATGGATGAAGATGGAGTACTTAGTCGATGAATGTCATCAACATGATGATGATGATGATGATCTCTATTCATAAGAATTACATCACCCAGTTTAAATCCAACTAAGAAGAAGATGACCAATGGCAATACTAACCTGTAAAAAGCCTTGTTGGAAGTAAACATCATACCCAATTTTGGTCTTTTCTTTTTTTCCTCGTCATCGATGGTTGTTGTTGAGCCACCACCACCACCACCGAGATCAACGACACTGCTCGGACTATAATGTAACGATTTCACTCCACTACCACGGGAAATGATATTCATTTTCTGGGGCTGGTGGTGGAGGAGCGGGTTGGTCAAAAAGCGGTGTGCTGTTGTTGGAGGAGCGGGTTGGTGCAGTGTAGGCGTTGGTCACAAAGCGGTGTGGTCGAGTTGTGTCTCCCTGTTGTTGGTGCATCATGTTCTGATGAACTGAACACGAAAAATTAAAATCAATTCAAGGGTTGTCTAAAATCCCCCTTTCTTTATTTACGAAAATGGGAAAAACTGTGAGTTCTTATTGTTAAAAGGTTTACTTTCTAAATTTGGACATGCCTATACGCCGCAAAGTTGGCGTGTTCACGATCATGAGTGTTATGGACCGGACTGAGAATGGGCAGGGAAGGAAGAGTGCAGACTTCGGTGCAGTCACTATCAATCCTGTCGGTTGAGAGATAACAGCACACTCTAAAACTTTCAGTTTCGCGCCTCATCAAACAACACCGTTCATAAGCAATAAGCACATTCCATAATCGTCCGAAAAGAGGTCGAGCAATAGCGTGAAAGTGAAAAAAAAGAGAAGATGCCGCATCGAACTAGAGTGATGCTGTTTATTCGATGTGTGCCGTGTTTGGTAATTGGGATATATACTCGCTTCGTTGTTCATTATTCGTTTAGCCATGTCGTCATGAAATATAGTCACAATGACGACGGACGAGCCTTCGTCTACTACCCCAACAACAACAACAACATGAACCGCCACCACCACATTGTCACGACGACGACGATCAATCATACTGTCATCGCGACATCAACGGAGGAGGAGGAGGAGGAGGAAATGTTGGCAGCAGTAACGAGATCTAATGGACATCGTACATTTATGGAAAACTTCAACGATAGTGCGGCTGTCGTGGATGACGTCAATGACGACGCCAACATTATTTCACTCATGGTCGAACAACAACCAGTGTTGTCAAATACTACTTCTATCATAAAAGAAGGATCATTCAATCCCGCCCATCCGCACATATGGATTAATGTGAAAACGTTTGCCGAGGGCATTGGTGGATGGAGTACGACATTATTAGAATTGATACGTTTGGCGAATACTACCACCACCGCCATGGGCATTAGTATCGTGGAACCATGTATGCTACATGGTCGACTAGGAATGTGTGTCGATGATAACAACAGCAGTAGCAGTAGTATACCAGTAAGTGAAATATTTGATTTGAAGGAGGTACTAGTAGTAGAAAGATCATCAGGACGTTTGCATCCTATCATGATACCCCACCAAGAGTATAATATTATGAATACTTCTACCTCCATTCTGCGGTATAATATATGCATGTCAAGATTCAAAGGTAATGAAACCAATCCTATACCAATGGAACGTTGTCCAACGTCAACATCGTTGCCTCGGGATGTGGATTTATCTAAGTTATTATTATTATCACAACAACGACAAGCATCTTCTGATGGTAGTAGTAGCAGTAGTAACAATATAATTCTAAATTTGGAAGATTACTGGATGAATGACTGTAAACTTGGTAAACTTATCGGTATTGATAAACATGTTACTACTACTAATAAAGAATTATTACCACAATTATCATTCCATCCTAATCATATACAAACAGTCGAACGTATACTAAATCGGGTGAATATTACTGCTGGTAATGATGACTTTTCGGTTATACATTGGCGTGCCGAAAAAGTGGGTATGAATTATATTGATTGTGCGAAGGCTGTTTTGAATGCCAAGATACGTATGATGGAAGAAGAACAGCAGCAGCAGCAGCATGAGGAAGGTGGTGATGGAGAAGTACAACAACAACAACGTTCATTCATTTTACTTACTAGTTTGAATTATAATGCTAGTAGGATGTGGACTGGATCACGAAATGCTGTACAAAAAACTGATACTGTCAAACAAGCATTGGATATGTTATTAAGTGATAAACAGTTTATATCATTTGATAATTTACTATCTCAAGAGATGGAGGATAGTAGTAGTAGTAGTAGTAGACAGGAGGAGGAGACGAACGCACAACAACAACAACAACAACAACAACAACAACAACAACAACAACAACAACAACAACAACAACAACAACAACAACAACAACAACAACAACAACAACAACAACGATATTATCATGATTCGGGAATGTTGGCAATATATGACTTGATATTGGCAATCAAATCAAAGACCTTTGCCTCGTGTGCACGCGATGAAAGTTATGGTTGTGATGAGGTTGCCACGCAGGTTTGTGACATGTGTAATCATATTGGCAAATTTGGTAAATTGGCGATATCACTACGGCGTAAGTTTAACCCTATTACATCCAATGGTACCTCGTATGGATGTTGGCCACAACCCAAAGAAGATGGTGTGAAAATGATGACGAGGAAGTGAGATGGAGAGTGAGGAGTTGTTTGTAAGAGCGTATATATAGAGGGTAGAGGCGTTGTATGTTTTTTACGCTCAATATGTCTACTGAGTATACATGTTTCATGTTTAGAGACATCTGTTCTTATGGCGCTCATATTGGTAAATCTTTATAACATGGGCTACTTATTTCTTCTTCTTTCCCATCCCCTTCACAACACGTTGCTGTAGCTTCTTCACACGTTTCTTTACCCTCGCCTCCGTTGTGGCCCTTTTACTCAATCTATCCCCCTTACTAGACGATGCCTTGCCACCACCGTCACTTGTCTTTTTCTCACTGCGTGCACGTCTTTTCTTGGTTACTGATCCTCCTACGCCTCCTCCATTGTCTAATTTGCGTTTGTTGTTGTTGTTGTTGTTGTTGTTATTATTATTGGAGGTACTAGTGGACGAGTGATTCCTTGTCGTGGTCCTATGTCCCTCGAATGTCCTGGGTCGTAATCCTCCTCCTCCTCCTCCTCCTCTGCCTGCCAATGATTTTGCACCACTACCGCTCTTCTTCATACCCCTGCCACGACCGCATATCATAACTCGTAATTCACGTTTCATATATACCGTCCCATGCGCACGCAATGCATCGGCAATATACGTACCATCACGTAATGCAATGTATCCGAATCCCTTACATTGCCGTGTTTCGCCATCGCGTATTATACGTACCCCCGCAACGATGCTAGTAGGTCCATCTTCTTCGTTGTTACTATCACTGCCGTCACCTAATAATACACTCGTAAAGTGTTGACGTAATGTCTCCTCATCGGCGCCGTAGGGCAAATTACCAACGAATACGCTATTCTTTGCAATATCGTGCTTAATCGTTGTTGTTGTTGAACTACTACTGCCACCATCCACGGAAGTGGTAGCACTACTATCGGCATGATGATCGGGAACGTCGACGACGCGATCGACGCGAATGGTCCGATTTTCGTACATGGTATTATTTTTATCCAATGCCAATCGGACCGATTCCGATTTTTCGAATACGACATATCCCTGTGCACAAGTCTGGGCGATAATGATACCGCCGCCGATCGACGGCGTGTCCGTCGCCATTGCCGAGTCCCGCCCGACGACCCTGCCGGTATTAACGCAGACCTTGCGCATCAATTTTCGATCGCCCGCATATTGGGGCGGCAATTTCACGCCCGTGACGGGCACGGAGCGCAGTCGTGCGCTTTCGACCGTTCCGCAATCGAACGCAGACGCGAATAACGACGCCAGCGCCTTGCGCGTGATATCGGGCGGCAGGTTACCGACGAAGATCGTGCGCTGTAACTTATTCCGCGTTTCTTCTTGTATTTCTCGTTTCGTTTTCTTTACCGTGGTCGTGGTCGTCGTTGCTGCTGCTGCTGTACCGATGTCTTCACTGGAGCTAGTATCCTCATGCGCGAGTTCATCGTCGTTGTCATCATCATCGTCCTCAGAATCATTATTCACAATTGAGGATATTGTGTTCGTTGTTGTTGTTGTTGTTGTTGTT
>Ga0247831_1004149_pt1 | contig 19822 bp, 19 predicted proteins | sample LaCruzMarch2015__9_FD_192406 | JGI IMG/M metagenome (GOLD analysis project Ga0247831, IMG submission 192406) | Freshwater microbial communities from meromictic Lake La Cruz, Castile-La Mancha, Spain - LaCruzMarch2015_1m | ecosystem: Environmental > Aquatic > Freshwater > Lake | place: Spain... | reverse complement strand
TCACATAAGTATGAGCAAATCCAATAGGACCGGTATTTGTAACAAAAATAGTAGAACTAGTAACACTAGATACGGTAAATGCAGATTGTGGAGATGGGAAAATAGTTGTTGTAATTCCACTACTTCCAGGAGAGCAGTTAAATTTAAGACCACTCATCGTGATTTCACTACCTTGAGAAAAATTATGATTGGTTAGTGTCGTTACAGTAGTAATACCAGTATTAAAATCATATAAACAGTTTGTAATACTTGTAATACCAGACTGTACTCCTACAATTACAACGGAGTCTGAAATTATAGCATCTCTTTGTAAAACTAATCTTCCATCAATAATAATTAAACTATCATTTGGAGGTACTTTTGCTTCTTTTATAATTCGATTATTTCGTATATATCCAGTTTTATTTGTTTTTCTTCGATGTGTAAATGAAACTCTGGGAAAAGTAGATGCTGCCGCAACATTTGATACTTGTGCATATAAAATAATTGAAGATCTTCCGGTTGGAGTTGAGTATATTACTTGTTCTCCAGGAGCAACCGGAACCGCAATTGTAATAAATTTATTGACTGGTGCAATTGCCATTTTTTTATCTCAGTGCAAGTATTAAAGGTGTAACTTCTGCTTGAATTGCCTTACTGAAATCTCTTCCAGTAATCGTTGCCGTAGCCTGATTGATTTGAATACCTTCACCAATATTGAAATTACCTTGTTGATCGGTTGCAGTATGCGGAACCTGCCCACCATCCAAAAAGACAACTTCGTTTGCTTTAATGGGTACGGCACCCTTTAAAGGTGTTGAGATATTTATATCAGTTCCGCTTCCAATATATTCGAATGAATGTCCACTTGTGAGAATACGACTAATTCTTTTCATCTCAATATCAGTATCTGCATACAAAAGATAAGGAACAAATTCATTCAAAACAACTGTTGTTGTAGTCCCAATACCAACAGTAAATGTCGGAAGAGATGCCTCACTTACAGTAAAATAGATTGGTTCCATTTTTGCTTCTAAATCATTTGTTACAGCACCATTAATTCTAACTTCTATATTTTGATTAGGAAGATAATTTCTTCCACTATCTATAATATCAACTTCAGTAATTGAACCTTCATCACTAATTGTTGCAGATACTTCGGCAATAATTCCTTCAGGACCCAAGGGATCCGGAGAAATTGTAATATCTGGAGGAGTACTTTGACTAAATCCAGAACCACCATTAATAACTTTAATACTTTTTAATCTTCGCAATGGTGCCGTGATTATCCCAGATTGTCCATTAGGATAATTTGAAAGATTTATTGCAAACCAAAGTGCCTGCCCATCATATGGTCTTCTTGCAGTTGAGGCAATACCTACAGGATTATCATAGACATCTTTAAATATAATTTTATCACTTTCGATAGTTGTTGAGGTATTCACCTTACCAGTAAATTCAGTTGCACCAAGACCAACTGCAACAAGACCAAAATTACCAAATGATGAGTTGGAGTTAGTAAGGTCACACTGCCCCCCAGTATCACAATAAATTGCAATATCACAGTTAATTGTAAAAATAGAAACTAACTGGGCATATCCATTATTTGTAATTGAGACTCCAATACCTGCCTCATTATATTGTGTAAATGAGTCACAAACCATCGATTTTAAATCAGCACCGATTGTAGATGCGGTTGCATGATTACCATCAATCTTCATACCAATACTTAAAGGCATAAAATTGGTACAGTTCCTAACATAAGGACTTCTCCATCTTCCTGATGGACCTTCTGTGGCGGGTCCTGGTGCAATAAATCCTGATACTGAAAATTTCGTAGAGTCTGTTGGAGGAAATGCAACTGCCCCGCCACCTGGATTAGATTTTCCAGTATCACAGGCAAAGTTTAAATTCTCAACCAAACATCCTCTTCTGACGTGAAATACATCCTTACCACTATTTTGAGGAACTACTGTTACTAATCTCAAATCTTGACCGGTTACAGAAACATCGGTTCTCAAACCAATTGGATTATTTTCATAATAAACACCGGAACGAACCATAATCGTATCACCCGGTTGAGCAACTGCTGCAGCTGCTGCAATCGTTAGTTTTGCATCTCCTTCTGTTCTTCCGCCATTATCATCATTACCATACTTATTCACCCAAACTAAATTTCTTACATCTGTTCCGGGAGGAACCCATACTACCTTACCATCTGGTTCAGTACGAGGTGGGGAAGCACCGGGCCCACCTCCAATAATTGCAGTTACAATACCGGCAGTTACGAAAATTGCAGAAACTACGTTAGCGCATCCTGCGGGGTTTGAATTAGAATTAACAGCAGCATCATCCTGTATCGTTAAGTCTCTAATCTGGCGAATACTACTTACACCGCTTTGGTATGATTTTGTTAATAAAACATTATTAATTACTTTTTGTGAAATTTGTGCAGCAGTCGTGATTGCAACAATAGTTGCATCTTGGATGCTATAATTATTATTTGCATTTCCTATAATGTGAATAAGTGATTCCCCATTATAATAAGAAAGACCGGCACCCACAGATTGAGAATTTCCACCCTTCGTAATATCAAGTGTAATTGCTTTTAAAATATCTTTAATATCATCTTTGCAAGAACTAATTCCAGGAACAATAAATGCCGGACTTTTATAATCAGTGCTTGTAATAAATCCAACTGCCTCTGCGGCAATAAAATCAAGATTAAGTCTGATTAAATTTGCGGCATCGAAAAATCTATCACTAATAACTTCACCGGCAGTATTAACTCCAACTTGACCTAATACTGTTCTTGGAGTTTTATAAAATTCTGTTTTATATCCTACATTTCTGTTTGAGTCATATACTGCTTTTTGTATTAATACTTGATTTGCAATATCTAATCCTTTTGCTGGGAGATTAGTTCCAATACCAACAGAACCAATTCCGGTGGTTGTAATGACTGTTCCGGCAATACCAACCTGAAGGGTTGTCTTAAGTGTTGTTGCCTTTTCAACATTTAAAGTCTGTGAAATAGATGTCGCACCACCAACATTTAAAGTTTTCCCAATTCCAACACCACCAACTACTCTAAGTGCTCCGTTTGTTGAGTTTGTGGAGTCTTCTGTGTCTCCAATAAATACTTTCTTAGTTACACCAACGCCACCGGTTACTCTAAGAGCTCCTGTAGATGTACTAGTTGAGTCTTCAGCATCTCCAACAAATACTTTCTTAGTTACACCAACGCCACCAGATACTCTAAGTGCTCCAGTAACTGCACTTGTTGAGTCTTCAGCACTTCCGACAAATACTCTTTTACTAACCCCAACTCCACCAGTTACTCTAAGTGTTCCAGTAACTGCACTTGTAGTATCTTCATCTTTAGTAAATCTTACAGTATCTGTTGCACGAAGAGTTCCGGTAATATCACAATCATCGGTTGGATTATCATTCTTAATACCAACCTTAGTCATTCTATAAATTGGTGCCTGATCTCCAGATCCAACAAATCCCCATAAATCTTTAGTCCGAATATCAGCAATCCAATTTGGATTATCAGTATTTACGACTGGTATTACATTATCTGTTCCAATTCCAAGACTATTTTTTTGAACAAAGTTTAACGCAGCAAATGACTGCGCTAAATCATTTGTTGGAATAAATACTCCCTCATCTTGAACATATAGATAATTTGACATTCAGGTTTTAGCGTTATTGCTATTTATAGAAATTAAAAGATATAAATTGTTGAGAATAAGTATTATATTACACAGTAATTGATTGTAATAAGACTTTCACAGTTGCAGATGTTGCACTATTCATATTTATTCTTAATAAACAATTACCACCAGAAATAGAGGCACTAAAGGTTCCCAAATATTCATTTGTTGCAATAGAACCATATTCTACAATAGTGGCAGTAGTTCCATCGTGAATAATTAATATATCACTCTCCTGATAGTTAGTGCTTTGAGTAATCTGCACTAGTATTCTTGCAGACCTAAAGGTTGCAATTGCAAAACTATTAATTGTTGTTGCTGCAGTAGTTGCGACTGTGGTTGTTGTTGTAGAAATTCTAGCAGCAGTTCCTATATTTATTGCTGATGGCGCTTGGGCGCTATTTGGAAATACAATTGTACCAAATCCAACTCCCTCTACAGCTCCATTAGCAAACATAGCAATCCAACGAATTCCCCTAATGTCTCTAGCTAACTTATATCCGTTTTTACCCGGTGAATTTACTGAGTCAAAAATATTTGCATCTATCTTTACACTTCCGCTTACATCAACTACTTGTTCAGGTAATGTAGTTCCACCAATACCAATTTTTTGACTAACAATTGCAGTCCCTATTACATCTAATGTTTGTTTTGGTAGTACAGTTCCACCAATACCAACTTTTTCACTGACAATTGTAATTCCAGATACATCAAGAGTTTGTTTGGGAGACGTGCTTCCTATTCCTACTTTTCCTGAAGTAAAAGGAAGTCCCTCAAGATCGGCAATTGCTCTTAATACAGTTCCACCAATTCCAACATCTAATCTTTTTCTAACTGTAAGAATTCCAACATTTAACGAATTTTCAATATAAACATCCTGTAAGAACTTCGCCTGAAAATCATAATATAGAGTTCCATAAACATAAACATCTTTTAAAAATCTGGCATCTTCATTAAAATAAGATTCTTTACCAGTTACAGTTATATCTTTATTATCATCAGCAGTTATATCAGTACCAAGATCAGAAATTGGTTGAATAGATGCAGTTGTTGATACAGTACCAGTTACTATAATATCATCAGGCATATTATAATCCTATAATAGAAGCTGCCTTTTTGACAAAAATGTCTTTGATAATATCTTCACCCACAAAAGATCCAGAAAATACTTGTACTCCCCAATTTGTAATGTCTGGTGCTAGGTTTCCATCTAATGCATCACAATCAAATTTATTAGTCTTTACAACAACTCTTCCAGATCCAGATTGTAGAGTAATGTTTCTTCCAGCCTTAATATCAACATCTTCATCTGCATCAATCATAATATTTTGAGCACGGATTCTTACTTTTCCATTTTTTTCCGCCTGAATGCAAATATCACCATTTCTACTACTGATTAAAATATCAACACCATTTGAGGAACTTTTTTGTCCGGCAATAATTTCTATTGATTGGTCATTATAAAGATGATACATTCCACCTTCACTCAACCCAGTTAAAGAAATATCATTATTATCAGTTACTGAATATAATGTATAAACTTCAGTTCCGTTTAATCCCATTTGAGGATTACACATATCTATTCTAAACTTTGGACCAAAACTCTCTATGTTTCTTTGTTGCCAGTTTTGTTTATCAAATGCTCTTTCTGTCATTTTATTTTACACAGTCAATTACTTGTTTAACTTCGCCTTGGAATTCTACGGGTTCAAAATCTAATATTGGTTTTAATATTGCACCAGAACCAGTATTAGAACTAATTGTAATTATAGGAAGATCAGTTACTGTAACAATATTATCTATACCATTTATAATATTTATAATTTGAATCTTAATTATCTTACCATTATCTATTTCAATAGAATAATCATTATTAAACTGATCTTTCGCCTTATCCGTATCCTCATAACCATTTCCAGGGTCTACAATAATTACATTAGGGACCACATAAATTTTAGGAACAAATGGGTCTGGTTCTTTTTTACTATTATCAGCAATTACGGTGTCTGCAGTTGTATCATCCGAATCATCATACAAATCTCCAATTGGATAGTTTTCACCTTCAGAAACAATATATACTTCAGTAACTTGCCCATATGTAGGGGAAGTTTCATCATAATCAATAATTGCTCTACCAATTGCACCATATCCCTGATTACAATTATCAGAGATTTCAACAAATGGTGGAAATCTATACCCAGAACCACCATTAGTCAATTTAACTCCAATTACACTACCAGAAATACCAGAAATTCCACCGATAAGAGATATTCCAGTTGCACCAGATCCTCCGCCACCAAAAATACTAATTGTTGGAGCACCGCAATATAATCTTGGTCCAGTATAACATCCGTCAACTTTCCTTGGAATATTATTAATTGCACTAAATGCACCAGTAACTCCTGCAGTAACTTCATTAACTCCACCAATAATATCCTGAACTTCATTAAATATATTTCCTGCAGTTGAAATTGCATTTGTAATATTTGCATTTTCTAAAATTTTATTAAAATCTGGTCCTGGTGCATTCACGGGTCCACGACCAATTATCCATTCATCTACTAACCCTTGACCTTTAGATTTACTCTGATTGCAGTCAAAAATACCAACAACACCTTTAATTGCATCAGAACCAGCTCGTAACAAATTATCAATACTGAATCCGGGTAAAAGTTCTAATATTGTCTGTATTCCCCCTAAAACAGAACCAAGTCCAGTTGTAATTTTTCCAATAATATCATTTACTAAGACTCCAACAAATTGATTTGCGGCACAAGTTACAAAATTTTCTACATTATCAATCACAGAATTCAACATATCTTTAATAATATTTCCAAGGCCATTGACCACAGAACCGGCAACACAAGAAAGTGCGTCCTGAACTGCTTTCATAGGAATAGCTAACGCTTTTTGTGCAGCAATCCCTGCCAACGCTGCCGCTGGAGCACCAACACCTGTTGCAAGAACTTTAGCAAAAACGGATTTATAAAGTAATCCAAGTCCTCTTTTAAAAATAGGTATCATAGATTTAAACAGACCGTTCATCATACTACCGACTAGTCCATTAGTAATTGCCTGTATTTTATCAACTACTCGATTAATTTCATTTTTAATATTAGTAAATATGTTAGGTACTTTAAGTCTATTGACAAGATTACTTACTTCTGTTGAAATTTTATTAATTACAGTACTACCTACAGTATTTGCTAATTGAATTTTATCCCCAATTGCACCATAATATGAGATTTCATCTTTATCTAGATTTTTTGCCTGCTCGGGAGATACATGTCTTGGAGATTTTTGCGCATCTGCATTATTCTGATTAGATTGATCTGGTATTAAAGTTCCATTTGGTTTTTTTATTTTAGAGGTATATCCAGTAAATGGTTGAAATGGTCCAGATGCCTCAGTATCAGGAACCTGGTCAGTTCTTCCAAAACATCCCATAATAACAGGAATCTGCCCATTATCACCATCAAGAAAAAATCCAAATACAATATCTCCAGGAGATATTTTAGTGCTACTTGCCTGATTTGCGGCACCAGTTCCAGATGTTGTAGGTAATAAACACTGAGCCCAGGGTAAATCTTCATTCGAAAGTTCTTCTGTATTATATGGATGATATCCCATAATACGAACCTTATGGCGATTACCCCACCCGGCACCATTTATCTGCCCACCATGAAACTTTTCTGGTGGTATTTGACCTACCCACCAACGAAAACCGTCTCTCCCTATGAAATTACTTTTGAGTAATGATTCATCCATTTATGTTTCCTTAGTATTCGTACCATATTTACCGAAAGTATCTCTAACCAGAGTCATGGAAGTAAAAGAACCGGTAGTATCAAAATGATGGCACAATTCCTTTATCATATATAGTCCACTTTGCTCACTGTCGTAAATTTTTCCATCTTCTCTTGAGTTTTTAGGAAAGTTACAAGTAATAATATCTCCAGCCCTTAAATTTGTATTTGATGGTATAATCATACTCAAAGTTTGAGTAAATAAAACATTATATCTCATGATTGCTTGAGACTGATATTTAAATGGATCAGAATTTTTGCCAGTTGACACTCCCGGTTCCATAGTTCCAATATCTAAAATAGCAGTAATAATTCTTGTTGGGCAATCTCCCAAACTTACATTAGAACTATTCGAAATTTTTGGCAACTCAAGTTCTTGTCCTAAATTATTCATACCCCCAGAATAATCACTTAATTTAAAGAGTCCTTTTTTAGGATCAGTAAATCTAAAAGTTAATGGATTAAAAAATATTCTTTGACTGGCATAAGTACCAAGACGAAGTTTCTCAATTAAATTTTGATTTACATTTGTACTATATTGTATTATTATAAAATCATTATCTCGTTCAGTTCCAGATTGATTAACATCAGTATAAATGTACTCTTGTTTGGATGGTTGAGAAATCAATCCATCAATAGATCTAAAATTAAATCCATCTTGAGTTTGATAAAAAAGAAATCCGGCAGTTGCATCTTTTTCTGAACTTTCAGGAATTCCTTTTGAAGCTAACCACACTAAAATAGAAAATGGTTTTCTTTGATTCCCAATAAACCCATATGTATTTTGTGTTTTATCAATTTTATGAATTTTATCAGTCTTTAAATAATTTTTAATAATATAATCTACAGAACTACTGATTCCAGCAGTTGTTTTAAACTTTTTTGGAATTCGTACAGTTTCATTCGTAATCGCTTCTCTTGATACTAAATTTAGTTGAAAAAACTCTCGTTGAGACTCTGAAATTACATTTTTAATACTAGAAACATAAAGATAATCAGTTTCATCAGTAGAAAAATCTAATCCAGGATTTGTATCAGAATTTCCAGCAATTTTTAAAGAAACTCGTTCCCCTCCTCTTAATGGAAGTCCATTATAAATTGATTGAAATGTTCCAGTTGCATTCCCATCAGAATCTGATTCCCGAATCGAATCTCCAGTATTTCCCACCTGTATTTTTACAGTAATTATTGGAGAAAAAACATCTTCATAATAATCAATTGATGATGTACCGGTTCTAATATCAATAGTTCTTTTTTGATCATTAGATTCTATTATAAGTTCTTCGTAAATTGATTTTTTTGTAGACATTATGTATATGTTAAATCTAATAAAAGTTTTTGTGAGATATAACTATTTAACGGATCAATTATGATTGGAATCAACATAGAGTTTCCTCCACCAGAATATTGAGGTTGAGGATACGGTGGTGCATCTTCTTCAATTACTATAATTGTAGATCCTGAAGATTTTTGTAGTGCAATATTTTGAGATTGTTGTAATCTTTGTTGAGTTCCGGCAGATGCGATTTGTGCTGACTGTGGAGTATTTGAAATAGATGATGACAAATATGATTTTGGTAATGGATGACTCCGTAACCATGACCCAGGATCTTGTTGAGAGTTCATGTTTCCTGCTCCATCTGGCTGGTTATTTGAAATTTCCCAGTGCAAATGAGGTCCTTGAGATACCCCAGTACTTCCAACTAAACCCATTAACTGCCCTCGACCAAATTTCAATCCAACTCGAACTGGTGGAGGATTTAACATGTGCCCAAAAAAATGATAAGCCCCATAAATATCATCTTTCCATAAAACCCAGTTACCATATCCTCCAGTATTATAAGAGTTAACGGTTGCAACATGTGTCACAACTCCAGGGAAATATGCATATATTGGAGTGCCTGAGGCGGCACCAACATCATATCCGCTGTGATTACTGTTTGTTGATGGTCTCCATCCTTTACCAGAAGTAATAACTGCTCCAGATCCAGGTTTAAATGGACTATATGGAACACTTAAAGGTATTCCTCCTGCTACAGTTCCACTTGTTCCTGATAGTGGAGAAAGTACTATTTTTTTTGAGGGTTGTGATGGTTGAGTTTTAGGAAATATAGTTTCTGGAGGGGGTGATGCTTTCCCTTTTTTAGTTTTTCCATATTCAAATGAAGCAGATCCTACAAAATTACCAAATATATTATCACTAGGATTTCTTCTTTTTAACGAAGTTGAACTTGGTTGGTTTGGATTTGCTCCGACACCAAGAAAGTCAGTTCGGTTTTCAATATACTCTGCTGCATTTTTTCGTAGTGTTGTATCATTAATTGCAGAAACAGTATCATCAATATATTTGGTGGCAGTTTTTTTAGATACTTTGTCCGCTTCCATTATAGCTGCTATCGCACTATCTCTGTCTTTTATATTTTTAAATTCTTTTACTGCACGTTCTACAGGTTGATACTGTCCTCCATCACCTGCAATTATAATAGATCTAATATTTTTTCCCCCAGGAAACTTTCCAGAATTTGATCTATTATAAATTGATTGTGCCACATCTGCTCTACCTTGAGGATCCCCATCTTCTAATGCAGAAATTGCGATTAGAGTCCAATAGTCTGAAGACCTCCCCCCCGTAGGTGGAGTTGTAGTTGGAGGTTCATTATTAGGAATGTCACCATTTGTAGTATTTGGATATTTTTTACCTATACTTGGCAATCCTTTAGTAAGAAGTTTAAATGCCTCATCAAATTGGTCTTTCATAGTATTAAAACTTATAGAGATATCTCTAAATGAACTAGAAACTCTTCCTTTACTATCAGTAAAATCAAGAGTTACTAAGTTTAATGCAAATCCATTTAAAAGTGACCCAAATTCACCAAATAATTTTTTAGTGGTATTTGTAAATTTTTTAGAAATATCAGTAAGAGTTGAAATATTACGTATTAATATTTGAGATCCTTCAAGAAAAACCGGCAAATTGGTAAATAACCATCCGGTTAGTAGAGTTCCAGTAAACTCCATAATTCTTCCCAAAAATCCTTTTCCAGAAGATTCTGCAGATTTTGGTACAACTCTATCAGCAAAAGATGTTCTACTAATAGAAGAATTGCCTGATGAAGATGCCTCCAACAAGTCTTCCCTCTCTCGTCTTTTTGCAGACTCATCTCTTCTCCTTGCCATAATATAATTTAAATTAATACCTTGTTTTTTTCTCGCTATTTTTTCTGATAATATAGTTGTAAGATTTTCTACTTTTTTTCTACTTCCAAAAAAAGATTTTTGTATAGATGTAATACTAGTATTAAAATTAATAGGATTTCTAGGAGATCTTACAGATATTGCCATCTATATCACTACTCCATAATTTACTCGTGAATTAAGAGAAAGAAAATTATCAGCATTAGAGGCAGATATTATAGGAATTTGATTTGCTTGCCCTGTAGTGGGAGAAATACCACCGGTAGAAGATTGTTTAGAAGATGCTATTCTTTTATATATTATGTTTGGTTTTTGTTCAGATGGTGGACCAATAGAAATATTTTCAGTACTTAGTGATAATGGAGAAATATTAATAAGTGAAATCATTTTACCAATACCACCATCAGTTTTAGAATCTTCAATTGGTTTTTGATTTTGATTTTGTATAGATGTACTTGCAATATTTGTATAATAACTTGAGGTATCGGATGGTTCTAGCGGTGAATCCATATTATTTGATGACGCAACTTCTGCAGGTGAATTACTTGATGCGACTGGAGTACCAGAATTCATCATCGAACTAATTGGAGAAACTGTTGTTTTTTTAGTTGGAGGTGGCAGGTTCATTTGAGTCCAATCTTTACCTGTAGATTCTGCCCATTCTATTGCCTGATTTTTTTCTTCAAAACTCATTTTATCCCAGGCGCTTTCTATCCTTCCCCTTGCAAGAGGATCTTTTCTGTACTTCCAAGCTTGTTCAAATTTTAGAACCATTTCTGGTGTTGGTTCAGATTTTTTCTTAGGTTCAGTCGAGACAGGTGGTGGTTGTTTGTTTTTAGGATTCTTGGGTTTTTTAGGGTCAAATGGTACAACTTCAATTGATATTGGACCCGTACCTGTTTTATTATCAGTACCAGTACCCGTACCTGTTTTATTATCAGTACCAGTACCTGTACCCGTTTTATTATCAGTACCAGTACCCGTACCCGTTTTATTATCAGTACCAGTACCCGTACCTGTTTTATCAGGTTCAGTTTTTTCTTCTACATCAACACCCATAAATTTTAATATAGAATCAAATACTTGTTTCAAAATAGGAGTTTCGATAATTGATTTATTAATTAATTTTTTAATATTATCAATTATGGTTGTAATCGTAGTAGTTCCGTCAAAGATATCTTTAAATATTTTTAATGAATCCTTAATTTTATTTCCTACACCATCGATAATATTTTTTAAACTGGTAGTATTATCTCCCGAAAGAGATTTAAAAATATTAATTGTAGAAATTGCCAACCATCCAAAGAATAGTGTTTTAAATATATTAGATAAACTATTTAAAGATTTTGATGTATCTCTAGAACTACTTTGAATTGGTTTAATTAAAGATTTTTGTATTGATCTTTCCACAATACTCTCTCTACCTCTTCGTAATCCCATTTCGGCTGAGCGTTGTTGCTCCCGTTGCTCCCTTCTTTCCTGAGATCGGTCTATTATAGAATCAGTATTAATTAATGTTACAGCTGATTTTAATGAATTATTAAGACCAGAAACTTCATTTCGTAACACACCAACAAACTGCTGCAATCCATTTATTGTTTGTGTTTGTGTTCGTAATGCCGTATTTAAATAAGAAGATTCAATTTTTAATGCATCAATTTGTTTTCGTAATCCAGATATTATTGAGCTTTGAGTTTGAACAATTGCGGTAATTTTAGGATCTGATCTAAAAATATTTGAATATATTTTAGTTCTACGAGTAGTTGTATTATTAGTTTTCGCAGACGAAATTTCCCCAGATTCAGGGGCAGATTCACTTTGAGATATCTGTTCAGTTTCATCCATTTGCCTGATTCTTTAAATTTTCTTCTTCTATATAATTTTGCAAAAGAGTTATGTATATTTCTCTTTCCCAAGGAAGCATATCTTCTAGTTCAGTCAATGAATATTTATGATGATGAATGAGTGAAAAATTTGTCTTATAGTATGACGCAAGATCAGTATGCGCCATACTTACACGAAAAAAGCAGACAAACCCTCCAACAATACTTCACTTTCTACATCTGTTTTTGGATTTATAATTTTAAGCGTATGAGAAAGTTTTGGCATAGTGTCAAAAAACTTTTCAATTTCTTTAAATTGCTTAGAACTCAATTGCTCAACAAATTCTAGTAATTCTTTTTTTGTAGTGTCTCCAGAGTTCCACGATTCTTCTTCCGAATAAATTTGGTCAATACAAGATATAATCATATCAAAAGTATCATCAACACTTGCAGATTCACGAGAATCAAAATTAGTTTTAATAAACTCAGACATAGATGGATATTTCATTCTTAAAGTTAAAGTATCATCTAACTTAATATCCTTAGAGTGTTTTGGGTCAGTTTTGATATTAATTTCATCTAAATTAATACTTACCTGAACCTGAGTAACATCATCATCTGGGCAGGTAACTAATACCTCAACAGATTCCCCAACAGATTTACCACGAATATTTAAAAACAAATACTCAATATCAAAAGTTGATAGAGTCTCAACTTTAATTCCTTTACTCAGAATACAATTTGAAATTACATTCTTAACAGCATTTGCGATTTGTTTAGAATCTTCACTCTCTAGTGCGATAATTAAAATCTTTTCTTCTTTAACAAGAAAAGGTCTATATCTTATCTTTTTTTGTAGTGAAGGGATTTCTAACTCATAAGTTGGAGTATTGATGCGTGGAAGTGCCATTCTGTATTCAATTCAATTGATATAAATCTATTTATTAGGTTTATTAAATAATTCTAGATTCAATTTAACCACCACCGTCTCCTCCTGCTCCACCGTCTCCTCCACCTCCTGATCCACTGTCCCCGTCTCCATATCCACCAATACCACTATTATCACCAACAGAATCTCCAACAGGACCCCCACCATCACCAAAATCTGGCTCAAGTATTTCATTAGTTCTTTCAGTCAGATTGTCATCAATATCATTTTTTTTATTATTATCAATATTTCTAAAAATATCTAAACTTAAAGTTTTTCCACAGACATATCGTAAATAACTAAAATTAACACTCATTTTTAACACATCAGAATTTCCATAAGATACTGGAATAGAACTCATCTCAACTGGGAAAAGATCAAAAAAGTTATATTCTATTTCTTTTTTGTAATCTCGGTCAAATTTAATAATTTTTGTTCTATTACTTTTATACGATTTTGGATATTGCATTCTAAAGAAATACCCTTCTTGAGATTTAGGTGCACCAGATCCATCTGCAATAAACTCTATCCAGTGCTCCATAAATTTTAAGGATTTATAATTACTGTCAACATAAAAATCTAATGTTATTGGAACAAATGTTCGGCGATGAGCTATTTTTTCATCAATTCCCGTGAAATTGTTTGTGATATCCGAGGTCATGAGAGATGTTGCAGGAAGAGATGCCGAATAGCAAAGAAGACCAGCATCCTGAGCAATAAACAGTGGATCTATTCCTCTTAATAACAAATGAGTCAATAATGGACCAGGAAGTCCTCCAAAAATAACCTGAAAGTGTGAGGTCTGAGCAACATTAGTGAATAGTGGCTTAAAATCTGATATTTTGCGTATAGATGGCACTCTAAATACCGTATATAAGTCTAATTATAGTTATTTAGATGTCTTATAAAGGAAAATTCAATCCATCATTTCCAAAAAAATATATTGGTAATCCTTCAAATATTGTATATCGATCTTTATGGGAACTTAAATTTTTAAAATATTGTGATACAAACGAAAATATTTTAGAATATGCATCAGAAGAACTTGCAATTCCTTATAGGTCTCCAATCGACGGGAGAATACATAGATATTTTCCAGATGCTTATATAAAAGTCAAGGAACCTGATGGAAGTATTAAAAAATATTTAATTGAGATTAAACCATATAAACAAACTATGCCACCAGCAAAACCAAAAAAACAAACAAAAGGATACATATATGAGGCATATGAATATGCAAAAAATCAATCTAAATGGGAAGCTGCTAGAGAATATTGCAAAGATAAAGGATGGACATTTAAAGTAATCACAGAAAAAGAATTATTTAAGTAACCAAAATGGCACCGAAAATAAATAAAGTTGAAATAATGATACAAAGAATATCCCAAATAAATGATAGTCCTGATGAAATTATGGAACTCATACAAGATGTTTTTGATGAAACGGAACCCTATCCAAGTCCAGGAAAAATATATACCTTCATATATACAGCAAAAACACCAAATATTGCTTATGATAAACATCCATTATTATTAGTGGAATCAATTTCACTTTCAGGATTTAAAGGATATAATGTCCACTGGGGAGATTATAGAAATTATGTTTGGCAAGGAGTTAATAGTTCATTTCATATTATAAGAAAAGGACCAGAGTTTGATTACCTACACGATGTTCCATATAAAAAAATATTATCAACATAGTCTAAATAACTAAAAACTAAGTAATATGTCTTTCTCCGGACCTATAACCACAAATATGATTCCGGCATATACACTTAGGTATCCTCAAAAAAGTATTGGTAAAGATGACGATTATTTAGAAATTTCTTTAGTTAAGTACAATCCTCCAGGATTTATCGACTTTGATAAGGAGAAAAAAACTATAGTTTCTCCTACAGGGAGTGATAAAAATTCTAATGTAGAAATGATAGAACAAACAATACAATTACCAATACCTTCAAATATTGGAGATACAAATCAAGTTAGTTGGGGAAAAGATGAGATAAATCCTATAACAGCAGTTGCAGTAGGTGGTGTTAATGCAGTACTCGGTTCTCCATCACTGAAAACTCTACGAAATATTGCAGAGAAATCTTTAACTGCATCTGGTGAAGTCATATTGAAAGGTGGAGCTCAAGATTTGATTAAAAATGCAGTTATTTCAAAATTAGTAAATTCATTAGGAGCAAATACTAGTACCTCTGGATTAATATCAAGAGCAACCGGACAAGTTCTTAATCCAAATTTAGAATTACTATTTAGTGGTGTAAATTTAAGAAGTTTTAGTTTTGATTTTGATTTTACCCCAAGAGATAGTAAAGAATCTAAGGTTGTAAAAAATATTATAAGGACTTTTAAAATTGGAATGGCACCAAGAACTGGTGGAACTAATGAAGGTGCCGGACTATTCATTTCGGCACCAAATGTATTCATTTTAACTTATAAAAGTGGAAAAAATGATCATCCATTCCTAAACGTGTTTAAACCTTGTGCTTTGGTAAACATGACCACAAACTATACCGGGTCTGGTTCTTATTCAACATACTCCGACAGTACACCAGTCCATATGAAAATGAATTTAGGATTTACTGAACTTAATCCAATTTATTATGAAGACTATGTAACAGTTAAAGGTATAACTGGAGTAGGATATTAATATGTCGTATTTTAGAGAGCTTCCAGATATAGAATACCAATCTCCATTTGTGGATAGCAATTCTTCACAAAATTATGTGAGAGCAAAAAATTTATTTCGCAGAGTAAAACTAAGAGATGATTTAAATAATGTATTTACTTTATTTAATAAGTATCAGATTCCAGAAGGTGCAAGACCAGATACAGTTGCCGAAGAACTTTATGGAAAATCAGATTATGACTGGGTGGTTATATTAACCGCAGGTATTGTAAATATTAGAGATGAATGGCCTCTTTCGGACAAAGACATTTCCAGATATTCGGAACAAATATACGGAAATAATTTAAATGATATTCATCATTATGAGACTGAGGAAATTAAGGATTCTAAAGGAAGATTGATACTTCCATCTGGGAAAGTAGTAGATTCTAATTTCAGCATCCCAAATCCAAATAATTATAATGCAACAATAAATCCAGTTGTTGGAATATCAAATTATCAATATGAAACAATTAAAAATAATAAAAAAAGATCAATATACTTATTAAGACAAAATTATTTACAACAATATTTAAATGATATGAAAAAAATTATGTATTATGAAAAATCTTCACAATATATTAATAAAAAATTAATTCGCACCGAAAATACAAGAGTTACAATGCCATAAAAAAGGGGAGAAAACTCTCCCCATAATATATCAGTCTTCTGCTAATTTTGCGAAATATGATAATGTTGAATCTTCATCTTCATCATCTTCAACCACAGAACGGCGAGATGGTTTTAGATTACTCAGTTCTTCTCGCAAATCAGTACCGAGTTCTTTAGAAGACCCGCGATAGTCATCCTCATCATCAACTTCAGAATCAATACGAACAGAAGTCTTAGAACCTAATACAGAATCAAGACGCTTCTTCAATTCATCATAAGACTTAAACTGGTCTGGAGCAATAAATTCACAAAGAGAATACTCCTTCTTCCAAAGTGCCTCCATTGCATCATCATTATCCAGAAGAGGTCCAGGAGTGGTGAATTCACTAGAGTCATAGTTCCTATATCCGGCAACATTCTTTGCCTTGAGTTTGAAATTGGCACCCTGCCAAAAATCAAATGGATCAATCGGAGACTCGTCCTCAAACTCTGGTTGCATTGCGGCAGTAATCTTATCAAAGATTTTCTTACCATACTTATACAACATTACCTTACCCTCATTTTCAGGATTGGCAGGATCCTTAACAACATAGATATTGCTTACATAAGTCAGCTTGCGCTTTTGTTTGCGAGCAATTTCTTTATTTGAATCAATCCCAGAGTTCCATAACTGTCCGTTATGCTCCGAAAGTGGATCTTTTTCCCCGATGGTAGTTCTACTATTCTCAATATACCAACCTCCAGGACCTTGAAATGCATGACTATAAAGTTTTACAAATGGTAAATCTTCACCATCAGGGGCAGGAAGAAAACGAATTACGGCATAACCATTTTGTGCTTTGTCGCATTCGAGTTTCCATAAGCGGTCATCACCAGAAGAACTACTGGAATTATTCATCTTCTCAACTTCTTTTACCAACTTTTCAGTAAGAGAACCGAGTTTGGATTGTTTTTTTAAATTTTCAAACGACATAAGGATTGTCTATATAAATTGGATAGTTTGGATTTAGTCCACTAGCATTATAGCAAATATTTAATCAACTGTCAACATAACTCCTAAGTGCCGCAATTGTTTTATCAACACTCATAAACAAAACTTGCATATCAGTTTCTGGAGGAAATCCCATTAAAGAAACTGACTTCCTCATATTTTCTTTCATATCTAAAGATTCTGGATCATCAGAAAGAGAAAGACGAGTATACATTATTCTTTGTTTCTGAAGTAGCGCATTTAATTTTTCAATATATTCAATTTTAGTTTCACGATTCATCATACCAAAAGTTAATATACTTCCGTATATTTGGTCTTGAATATCACCAATCTCTTTAATTTCTTCCTGAATAATATCAGAGTTAAAAAAATCACTCATTTATAATATTTCGCAAAATTTTCTTAAATGTAAATATATCAATATTTAGAAAAACTGAATATTTACGAATTTTTAAACTTACAGTTTCCCATACTGGGTCTAAAAGTTTCTTGTCATACTCTTCAGAAAAACCAAATATCTTATTATATATTATAAAAGTTTCTGGAGATATTTGTCCTCCAAGAAGTCTTTTAAGAATTATTGGATGACCTTTCGAGCAATCTAAGACATTCTCTAATTTTGTTTCCGAGAACAATTCTTCCGATTGTTCTTTGAACAAGTAAGTTAAACTCTGCTGTCGTTTCATCCACTCGGTATATATTCTTTCTCCAGAATTTATAATCTCCCCAATCCATAATTTCTGCGGGTTGTCTGTGGATATAAAGTTTGAGAGTAAAAAGTCTACTATTTCTTTATCATTATATTTTCTTGATGTTTTCTCAAAAAAATAACGATCTTTTCTTTTATTAAAAGAATCTATAGACGCTCTTGTTTTTTTATATTTTAAATAATCGTATTTCGGATTTGAGAAGTGTGCCTTGATGCCAAGATAAGTTTGATAAACCTCAAAAGGACTCATCAGATAGGCAACTTAGCTTTAGAAATTCGACGCATAAAATTAAGACTGATTGCATCATTCTTTAGTCTTTCCTTAAGTGGTTTAGAAACCAATTTAGTTACAGACTCTATATCAATACCATTAACCTCACAATAATGACAAATGGCATCTATATAATTACAATTTTCTTCCAGAACTACTCGTTCTATTTCACTTGAGAACTTAGATGAAGTCAAAAACTTATCTTCGATTGCCTGTTCTAGTTCTTTGTTTTTTTCGGTAATTTCCATATCTTCTATATTAAGTTCTAGAAAGGTTTTTAATGAATTTGTCATAATCTCACAATAATAATACTAATTAATTAAACAGATATCAACTCAAGTTTATCAGATACAAACTTTTTAATATACACAATAACAAGCCTCATATACTTGTCCAAATCTCGTTCTTCATAGACAACGCATTCTCCATCTTCACAAGCCATTATAATTACTAATTTTTTAACTCTAATTCCAGTCATTTCATACAGTGCCATTCCGTAGAACATCGCCTGAACAAAATAGTTTTCAATCCATTTTCTGGGTTTTGGTTTTTTAGAAGTCTTAAAATCAACTACTGACAGTTCACCATCGTGTTCGGCAATACAATCAGTCGTACCTGCAACACCAAGTTGCTTACTATATAGTGCTCCTTCTAGACAGTATATATTATTAATCTTACTTAACTCAAACTTAGCAATCTTAAAAAGAAATTCTGATAAGGGTTGGACAGAAGGTAGGTCTAAATTATACAAATAATTTTCGACTAAAGTGTGCATATCAGTTCCACGACTGGTTGCTGCCTTAGTAATTTTATTTGCTTCCTCGTCACCAACCTTTTTGCGCCACTTTACAAAGATTTCCTTATTAAAATGACTTGTTATTGAAGTGATAGAAACCATCTTAATAAGTTGATTTTCATCAGGTATTGAGTAATATCTTACTCCATCAATTGTCTCTCTTTCAAGTTTAGGGAGAACATTATCAATATGGTTAAACATTAAAACCTCAATTTGTCCTTATTATAACACATTAAAAACCAGATTCCAATTTTGCAGTAATGTACTCTTTGACAAGCCCTGAGCGAACAATGTCATCTACACCAAACTCAATTATATCA
>Ga0247831_1004145_pt1 | contig 19828 bp, 19 predicted proteins | sample LaCruzMarch2015__9_FD_192406 | JGI IMG/M metagenome (GOLD analysis project Ga0247831, IMG submission 192406) | Freshwater microbial communities from meromictic Lake La Cruz, Castile-La Mancha, Spain - LaCruzMarch2015_1m | ecosystem: Environmental > Aquatic > Freshwater > Lake | place: Spain... | reverse complement strand
ACACGCGATCAATACCTTCGCGGGCGTGCGTCGCGGCGACGATCACGTCGGGCCGGTGCTTCTGGAAATAGCGAGTAAGGCCGGCCAGCGCATCGTTGCGGGCGATCTCGACCTTGGTGACCAGCACGCCGGTCGCCGGTTCGACGTCAGCGGTCCCGGCGCTCAGGGAAATACGACCCCATGCGGCGAGCGTCGGTCGCACGCGCGGGAAGCTCGCCCAATCCGCATCTCCGTCCGTCGAGCCGACGTGGACGATGTCGAGCGCTGCGCGCGCCGCGACGGCGAGGGCCAGGGCATGCCGGAAGGCTGAATGGCTCGCCGGAGAGAAGTCGGTGGTGTGCGTGATACGCGGCATCGGGGCCTCGCTGGTCCAAGATCAGGCGCAATGCCTTTGGCAGTTTGCTTTGTCAGCGCTGTGCCGCTCCCGCCTTGACGGCCGTCAAGCGGGCTCGATGTCGGCGGCGAGTAGGTCGAACTGGTCTTGCGTCACCTCGGGGCGGACGCCGAACCACAGTTCGAACCCGCGTACGGCCTGGTGCAACAGCATGTCGAGGCCGTTGGCGGTGGCATGCCCGCGTGCGCGGGCTGCCGCGAGAAGGGGTGTCGTCAACGGAACGTAGACGATGTCGCTGACTACAGCGGTCGGCGCGAGGCCTGCGATCTCGATGACGAGCGGAGCCTCGCCCTTCATGCCGAGCGACGTCGAGTTGACGAGCAGGTCGGCGCCGGCAAGGTGGTCTGAAAGATCGGCCCAGCGCGCCCCGGCGACGCTCGGCCCGAAGGCGTCAGCCACCGCTATCGCCTTGTCGTGGCTGCGGTTCACGACGGTGATGCGATCGATGCCGCGTTCGATCAGTCCGTAGATCACGGCGCGACTGGCCCCGCCCGCCCCCAGGACTACGGCATGCCGCGTGCGCTCGTCCCAGCCTTTCGCTGCGGCATCGAGTGAGCCGAGGAACCCCTCGATATCGGTGTTGGTCGATTTGAGCCGACCATCCTCGAACCACAGCGTGTTGGCGGCGCCGACTGCCGTCGCGCGGGCGTCGGGCTCGGACAGCGCGAATGCCATCTCCTTGTGTGGCATGGTCACGTTGGCGCCGACATAACCATGCTCGCGGAGGTGGGTCACGAACTCGGCAAAGGCGTCCGGCGGCACCTCCTCGAAGCCGTAGCGGCCATCGATCCGGTAGCGCTCCAGCCAGTAGCCGTGCAGCTTCGGTGAGCGGGAATGACGGGCCGGCCAGCCGATCAGGCAGGCGGCGGGGCTGGGCGAGGTCATGGTGATGGCTTCCCGTGATCCGTGCCGGCAGCACCTGCGAGCGCAGTTTTCACGATTTCGGACACATCGACTGGCGCACCCGAGGCCGCCGACTGGCTGATCGCAAGCGTCGTGGCAAGCGTTCTAAGCCCATCCTCGCCGCTGACGGCTGGCTTCTCGGTGCCGCGGATGACGGCGGCGAAGTTACGCAACTGCTCGACGTAAGCGTCGGCGAGTGGCACGTGGTGGCGCTTCGAGGTCAGCGGCGTCTCCCAGCTTTGGCGGCCGGCGTCGTGCCAGCGATGGACCAAAGTTGGCACCGACAGCGAGCCGAGCGTGCCCGACAGCGTGTAGCAGTCCTCCGCGTCGAACGGGAACTTCGGGTTCTCGCGTGAGCCCCATTCCCAACTCCAAGGGCTCGACGCGGTGTCCGAGCAGATCAGCGTGCCGAGTGCGCCGTTCTCGAAACGGAGTGCTGCGGCAGCGGTATCCTCGACGGCGAAGCCACGTACCGCATTAGACACGAACGCCTGCACACTTGCGATCTCGCCGCACAGCATGCGCAGGCAATCGATATCGTGGATCGCGTTGATCAGTACTGGTCCGCCGCCCGGCTCGCGCCGCCAGGCGAGATCGTGATAGCCCCTCGGCTTGTGGCTGAGATACCGCGCGGTGACTGCGACGAGGCGGCCGATCCCGCCATCGCGCAGAATCTCGGCGGCGCGGCGCAGCACCGGATTGTGGCGGCGATGATGCGCGGTCTGGATGGCGACGCCCGCCTTGCGGCCGGCTGCGACGAGGCGGGCGGCAGACGCGACGCTGTCGGCGAGCGGCTTCTCGACCAGGATCGGCAAGCCGCGTGCGATCGCCGCGAGCCCGAGGGGCACGTGCGTCTGATTGGGCGTCGCGATCAGCACCCCGTCGGGTCGTTCGCGGTCGAGCAGTTCGTCGAGGGTCGAGTAAACGGGATAGCCGAGCGAGCGGCCTTCTTCGGCGGCGGCCGGTGTCGGATCGGCGACACCGCCGAGCGTGAAGTCGGGGTGATGTGATCTCAAAACCGCGATGTGAGTGCGCCCGATCAGACCGGCGCCGACGACCGCGATGCGGCATTGAGCCATGACGGTTCCTCCCGAGCCTCGTCTTTACGCCAAGAAGTGACCGGCTGCCATGAGCGCCGGCTTGCGCGGGACGAGCGGCTCAAACGCCATGCGCTCGATGACGTCGCGGCGCATGTCGATCCCCGGTGCAACCTCGATCAGCGCAACGCCGGCGGGGGTCAGTTCGAACACCGCGCGCTCGGTGACATAGCGGACCTGCTGTCCCTGTCGCAGACCATAAGGCCCCGACCACGTGATCTGCTCGACGTCCTTGACGAACTTCGCAACGTCGCCGTTGCGGCGGATGGCCAGCCGACCGGCGCCGATTTCGAGTTCGGTGCCCTTGGCGTCGAAGGTGCCGCAGAACACCACCTTGCGCGCGTTCTGCGCGATGTCGATGAAGCCGCCGGGACCGATCGGGTTGCCGGCGAGCTTCGAGACGTTGACGTTGCCGGCGGCGTCCGCCTCGCCGAAGCCGAGAAAACAGATGTCGAGACCGCCGCCCGAGTAGAAGTCGAACTGCGTCGGCCCGTCTATCATGGCTGCTGCGTTGCGCGCATAGCCGAACATGTTGCCGTCGAGCAGCACGCCGCCATAGGTGCCGTGCTCGATGGTCTGGTAGTAGCGGTCGAGTTCGCCACGCGAGGCGATCAGCTTGGCGATGCCGTCGGGAATGCCGAAGCCGTAGTTGATGACGGCGCCTTCACGCAGCTCTTCGGCGGCGCGCCGCGCGATCAGCTGGCGCACGCCGAATTGCTCGGCTGCAACGGCGGCGGGCGGCCCCTTCATCTCGCCGGAAAGCGTCGGATCGTGCGCGATGTCATAGTGGATGCGCTGGTCGGGATCGACGACGACGGCATCGACGAGGGCCGCCGGCAGGCGCACCGAGCGGGCCGGCAGCGCGCCACGATCGACGGCCGTGCGGACCTGCACGATGACCTTGCCGCCGGAGTTATGAGCTGCGAGCGCTGCCGCGTGCATCTCGAGGTTCGCGGGCTCCTGGTCGAGGCTGATGTTGCCGTCGGCGTCGGCGTAGGAGCCGCGCAGCAAGGCGACGTCGACCTTGAACGGCTTGTAGCGCAGGTATTCGCGGCCATCGACGGTGACCACTTCGGCAAGTGTGTCGCGTGCGGCGCGGTTCATCCGACCGCCTTCGACGCGCGGGTCAATGAAAGTGCCGAGACCGACGTGCGTGAACAGGCCCGGCCGGCCTGAGCCTATCTCGCGCATCAACTGCATGCAGACGCCACTCGGCAGCACGTAGGCCTCGATCTTGTCTTCGCGGGCCAGCTTCTGCATCTGCGGCGACCACACCCAATGCCCGCCGATCACCTTGGCGACCAGCCCCTCGTGGGCGAAGCGGCTCATGCCACGGTTCTTGCGATCGCCGACGCCGAGCGAGTGGACGATGGTGAGCTTGCGGGGCGCGCCGCTCGCAAGAAACCGCCGCTCGACTGCCTCGTGCAGCGTGGTCGCCTCGACGAGCCCACCGCCGCCGCCCGGTACCACCACTGTGTCGCCGTCGCGGATCAGCGCGATCGCCTGGTCCGCCGTCATGAACTTGTTCTGTGCCATCTGGCGTCTCCTATCTATTGCCAGGGCTCAGACGATGTCGACGAGTCGGCGCGAGCCTTGCTTCAGCAGGGCGCGGGCGATGACCGAACGATGGATCTCGGACGTGCCGTCGTAGATGCGGAAGATGCGCGCGTCGCGATAGAAGCGCTCGATCGGCAGGTCGCGGCAGAAGCCCATGCCGCCGTGCACTTGCACCGCCCGGTCTGCAACGCGGCCGAGCATCTCGGCTGCATGCACCTTGACCATCGAAATGTGCTCGCGGGCATCGAGCCCACGGTCGATCATCGCGGCGGTATTGAGCACCAGCAAACGCGCGGACATGATCTCCATGGCGCTGTCGGCGAGCATCTGGCCGACCATCTGGTTTTCGCCGATCGGTTTGCCGAACTGGCGGCGCATACCGGCGTAGTCTGTCATCATTTCGAGCAGCCGCGTGGCCTTGCCGATCGCGCGCGCACCGATGTGGGCGAGGCGGATGCGGCCGAGCGTCTCGAGGGCGTGTTTGAGGCCGTGGCCCTCCTGGCCAAGCAGGTGGCCGGGGCCTGCCTCGACGTTGTCGAAGTACAGCGGTACGTGGCTGGTACCGGTCAGCCCCATCATGCGCTGATCGGGGCCGAGCGTGAGGCCCGGCGTGCCCTTGTCTATGATGAACAGCGAGATGCCGCGTGCGCCGGCGCCGGGTTCGGTGACGGCGGAGACGACGAAGAAATCGGAAAACTGTCCGTCGCTGATGAACGTCTTCTGGCCGTTGATCAACCAACCTTGGTCGGCGCGCGTGGCCCGGGTGCGGACCGAGGCGGCGTCGGAGCCTGCCTCCGGCTCGGTGAAGGCGACGGAGAATGTGCGCTCGCCGGCAACCGTCGGCACAAGCCAGCGGGCGCGCTGGGCCTCGGTTGCCAGCAGCAGAACTTCGTAGACGTTACCGAAGGCGCGGCGGATGAGGATATCGCTCGTCCGGCCGAACTGCTCCTCGACGAGGCAGGTATCGACGCAGGAGAGGCCGCCGCCGCCGAGTTCGGCCGGGATGTTGGTCGCGTAGAGGCCGAGCTCCTTCGACTTGGCGAAGATCGCCCGCTGGATCTCAGGCGCGAGATGGCCTGCCTTTTCAAGCGGCTCCTCGAGCGGGATCAACTCCTCGTCGACGAAGCGACGGGCGGTCTCGACGAGAAGCCTCTGCTCGTCCGTCATGGCGATGTTCATAGGCGTTTCCCGGGGATTTTGTTTTTAGCGAACGTGTCGTCACACGACCGAACGATAGCGCCCTTTGATAATGTCGACGACCTCGTCGGGGTCGCGGCGCCACCAGTCGCGCTCTGAGAAAATCTCGACCTCGATGTAGCCCGTGTAGCCAGCGGCTTCGACCTTTTGGCGGATAGCGCGGATGTCGATCAAGCCGTCGCCCATCATGCCGCGATCGAGGCGCACGTCGCGCGTGTCGGCGAGCCAGTCGTTGACGTGAAAGGCGATCAGGCGGCGACCGGCCCGGGCAATCTCGGCTGCAAGATTCGGATCCCACCAGACGGCGTACGTATCGAGAGCGATGGCGAAGGCGTCATCGTCGGCAAGCGCATCACACCAGTCGTTGGCGAGTGCGAGTGTCGAAAGCACCGAGCGCGTCGCACAAACCATGGGATGCAGCGGCTCGAGCGCTAGTTTGACGCCGACGGCACGTGCATGAGGAGCAAGCAGGGCGAGCCGTTCGAGCGTGCGGGTGCGGGCCGCCTCGATGCTCTTCTCGTGCGGGTCGACGCCACCCGCGACGAACATCAGGTTGCTTGCGCCGATCATGGCTGCTTCATCGAGGGCGCGGCGCACCTCGTCCATGGCAGCTGCGGCTGAGATCGGGTCGGGTGACGTCACGAGACCTGCCGCGCACAGACTGGTGACAGCGAGGCCCTCGCCGTCGATCATGCGACGCGTCTCGGCGGCGCCTGTTTCCTTCAGCTTGTCCCGCCAGATGGCTGTTGCGGGAATGCCGTGGCGGCGCATGCCCGCAAGAAAGTCCGCCATGTCCCACTGGTGCAGTAGTGTCACCTGATGGATACACAATCTGGAGAAATCCGCCATGTCCGTTCGCTGCCTCCAGAGGTGGTGCGGTTTGCGCCCGCAGACACCCGCACGGCACCCGCAATCGTCCCATCGCAGAGAACGAGCCGCGCTGCCGTTGCGCGACAACAACAGCTGAACTGAACTGTGCCCCAAGAGGCTCGGAGAGACAACGGAAACAACGCAGTGCGGCCGGCCACCTGCTATGCCGTCGAGCCGTATGTGTCGCGATTAAAGCACACAGGTCAGTTCACTTGTCCGGTTGAAAACAGAAACGCCGCGCCCTTATCGGCGCGGCGCACAGATCCCGGCGGAAGCGCGAAAAATTCAGGGGCTCGCCGGCGTCGCCGCTTTTGAACCGCGGCTATTGATAATCGCGCCAGCAATGCCGCCGGCTGCAATTGCACCAAACGGAACAAGCAACGACGTATCTCCGATGATGGGTTGCTCCACGACTTCGGATTGCACGCGATTGCGGGCGCCGCTGTTCATCATGCCATCGCAAGGCGGGGCAGAAACGACACTCAAAATCGCGTGAGGGGCGACGCGGGTCACGCACGAACTGGAATAGGCCACGCGCGCCTCGCCGTTGGCGCCGACAAGGATGCGATCGCCAGGCCGTACTTCCAGTGTGCCCGTAACAGGCCTAAACCCGCCCCCGTTGTTGACCATAACGGAACCAGACGCGGTAAGAGTCGCGGCGTGTGCTGCAGTCGCCATCAATGCGGTCGCAGCAACCGCAAGTGCGCAATATCTGATTACGATCGTAATCTCCTTATTCGGTTCGACGCTCACGCCGGGGCCGGAGACTAGTTAGCTGAGTCGGCCTGTCGCGGCTACCCTCCGATCGCAGAGCGTTCAACTGGCACGGATGATGGACGGGCGTTGTCCCCGGTTTTCACTTGGACAAGCGCCAGAAATCGATGGTGACTGATGAAACTCAAAGGCGCGGGCGCACGGATAGCCGATCTCGTAGCGCGCTTGTCCGATCTTGAAACACGCAGGACGTGCCGTTGTGCCGTGTCGGCCATATGTCCACCGCCAAAAGACCGGAATCGGCGGCGGGCATGGCACCAGCAGACGATGCGAACTGCGATTGGGCGGTCAACTACGAAAGGTTGGGCGAATGCATCTCGACCAAAGTTCTTCAATCATTCGGGCTTCGCACGCTCGATCTGATAGAGCCCCACGTCCAACTCGCCCGCGTTGAAGCCCGCCTCGCAATACGCCAGGTAGTAAGTCCACATGCGCCGGAACCGATCGTCGAAACCCATCTCGGCAAGCTGCGGCCAAGCGGATATAAAACGGGTCCGCCAATCGGCGAGCGTGCGCGCATAGCATCGGCCGAATGTCTCGATGGACACGAGGCGCAGGCCGGCATCGGCGATCTGGCGCTCCATGATCGGTATCGTTGGCAGCATGCCGCCCGGAAAGATGTAGCGTTGAATGAAATCAGGATGGCGCGCGTAGTCGGCGAAGCGGTCAGCCCTGATCGTGATGACCTGCAACACGGCCTTGCCGCCTGGCCGGAGGCTGTGGTGCAGAACTTCGAAATAGCGCGACCAATATTGCTGGCCGACAGCTTCGAGCATCTCGATCGAGACGATTCGATCGTAGACCTCGCGCACGTCGCGATAATCCTGCAAGCGGACCTCTGCGCGACCGGTCGCACCGGCAGCCGCGACCCGTGCGCGGGCATAGTCTAGCTGTCTATGCGACAGGGTCAGGGCCGTGACCCCGGCGACCGGTGTTGCCGTCAGGCGTTCGATCAAAGCGCCCCAGCCGCAGCCGATCTCCAGCACACGTTCGCCGCCCTCGATGTCCAGAAGCTCGACGATGCGATCAAGTTTGGCGGATTGCGCGGCTTCCAGGGATCGGTTCGCATCGCCACGATACATGGCCGACGAATAGGTCATGCTCTCGTCCAGCCAAGCCGCATAAAACGCGTTACCGAGATCGTAGTGCGCGGCGATGTTGCGACGGCTGCCGCGCAGAGTGTTGGCGTTCATGCGGTGGTATTGGCGGCTGGCCCAGCGGGCGATTGCCACTCCGGAGCCGAAGCGTGACAGCATGTTCTGATTGGCCAGCACCCAGTCGAACAGGCTTCCGAGGTCGTCGCAGGTACAGTCACCGTCGACAAAGGCCTGGCCGAAGCCGGTATTGCCGCCGGCCAGCATGCGCAGCAAGCCGCGCCAGCGCTTGACCTGAATGCGTGCCATCGGACCGGGCAATGCCGAGGCGCACACGAAGTCTCGTCCAGACGGCAGCCGGATCGTCAGGCTGCCGGCCGCGCAGGTAGCTGGCAGAGCGCGAGCCAGCACGCTCATTTGCGGGGTGGGTTGGGGGCGGGCGAGATTGCGCTCTGCTCCAGCAGTAGCGTCGGTCGCGTTGTCGTAGCGTTCGATCATGTCGTCGGGTTCACTGGCATGGGTCGGTCGATAGTTGAAGGTCTTACGGCAACCACGGAGGCTGTCGCGCCTAGCACGACGGTCACCGGGTGTTTCGGCGGGGGCGGCTTGCTTCGGAGTCCGATGCCTTTGAGCCAGAGCTTCAGGGCTTCCCAGTGGATGGCGCCCATAACCTTGAGCGTGTGAAATGGCTGGCGTACCAGGAGAACGATGAGATTTATGTCGGTGATCGCCCGTGACTTACCCGAAAGGGACGCGAGGAGTAGGGTGCCGCTGGCGTCGTTCGTCCGGATCACCACCGAGATGTCATCGGCCGGGGTGCTGACGCGGAATTCGTAAGTCAGGTCCAGGTCCATGAACGGCGAGACGAAAAAGCGCTTTTCGCAATGCTGGCGGATCACGCCGTCTTCGGCCGGTGACGCCTCTATCAGGTAGCTGTGGCGCTCGCCGAACGTGTTGGACACTTCCCAGAGAACAGCGCGGACGGTGCCGTCGGCACCGTGGCAGAAATATATGCTCACCGGGTTGAAGCCGTAGCCGGCAACGCGGGGCATGCAAAGCAGCCGCACGGAGCCACCTTCTATATCGATCCCTGCCTCGGCCAGCTTGCGCGACACGTAATCCTTGATGTCCGGCGTTTCGCGGTCACCATGATCGCAGTCGTAGAAGCTGACGAGCCCCGCGCGATTGTGGTTGAACACGCGCAGCCGCTTGGCGAGCGCGGGGATGTCGTCGAGATCGAGCAGCATCCAGAAGCAGCCGTAGCGCAGCCGATGGCGGCGCGGGCGTAATCGCAGATGGACCACGTGGCCCACGTAGATCGTCGACGCAGCGTTCATGCCGCGCGCTCGAGTGACGGAAAGCCTGGCGCCGACGCAGCGGGCAGCCGGCCCGACTCGTTCTCGACGCACCAGGGGCGCCTCACGCGACCCAATTGTTCGGCCACGGCAAGCCCCGCCTGCAGGCCATCCTCGTGAAATCCGGCCCCGAAATGCGCACCGCAGAACCAGGTGCGGCGTCGTCCTTGCAGCGACCACAACTGATGTTGCGCGTGATGCGCTGCAACATCGAAAAGTGGATGGTCGTACAGATCTTCGCGATGGACGAGGCGGGGATCGGGCTCGACTGCTGGATTGAGCGTGACCAAAAGCGCCTGTTCGGTGTCGAGCCTCTGCAGCCGGTTCATCCAGTACGAAACGGACAATCCAGCCTGAGTGACAGTATCGCACCGAGTCGAGAGATAATTCCAGCTTGCCCACGCAGCCTTGCGTCGGGGCATCAGCGCTGGATCCGAGTGCAGAACTGCCCTATTGCGGACATAGCGGAAGGCGCCAAGCAACCGGCGCTCGGTATCGTCCGCATCGCCGAGCATCTGCAGCGCCTGATCCGCATGCGTGGCGACGACCACGTGATCGAACGTGCGGGCCGCTTCGCCTTTCACATGAACACTGACGCCGTCACGTGTTCGGTCGAGGCGCTTTACGGGCGTTCCGAGCCGCACGTCGCCTGAAAACTCTTCGAGCAGGCGCTCCACGTATTGCCGGCTGCCACCCGCGACAGTGCGCCAGAGGGGGCGATCTGTCAGCTTCAGGAGGCCATGGTTCTCGAAGAAGCGAACGAATGCGGCAGCCGGATAATCCAGCATGGCCTCGGCCGGTGCTGACCAGATTGCGCCCGCCATCGGCAGAATATGATCCTCGCGGAATGCGCGAGAGAAGCGACCGGCGTCGAGCATCTGCCCGAGCGTCGTGCCCGCCGCCCCGTCCGCACCGATCAATGCGGGCGCTTGTCGGTAGAAGCGGACGATATCGCGCATCATGATCCAAAAACGAGGCTTTGCCAGATTGGACGGTTGCGCCAGAAGCCCGGCGATGGTCCCGCCAGCGTATTCGAGCCGGCCACTGTCGAGCGAGACCGAGAATGTCATATCGGTCGCATCGGTCGCGACGCCGAGATGAGCAAATAGGGCGGTGAGGTTCGGATAGGCCGGCTCGTTGAACACGATGAAGCCGGTATCGACCGGCACATGGCCGTCGCCCAGGGAAACGCTGACCGTGTTGCTATGTCCGCCAGCGCGGTCAGCCTGCTCATAGAGTGTCACGCGATGACGCGTGCCGAGCAGCCATGCAGAGGCGAGGCCGGAGATTCCAGACCCGACCACAGCGATGTCGAGCGTCGCGCCGTCCGCCGCCATTGTCGATCGTTCCCCCCGAACGCCTCTGGCTCTACAACGCCAGAACTGACGCCTCAAGCAGATAACGCGTTCTGCCGACGGCCGGATCACGGCGCTGGCGATGTGTTCGCGCGCACTGACGGCGCGTTGGTACAGGGGGTCCCGGTGGGATGGCGCTAGCCGGGACGCGCCATCGAGACTAGGTTGGTGTGTTGATCCGATGATCACCGGGCGCCGTTGCAGGGTCGTGTCAGTCGTCCCGGTGGTGAACAATGATGATAGTCCAGCACTGGCGAGAGGATCGCGTCCGGACGCCAGTTTTTGGCGGGCCGGCGGCTCTCACTGGAATGAAGGTCCGTTCGAGGTCCATGGCAGAGCCACGCGCCGAAATATCTGCTGGTGAATTGGCTGGCCTCATTCGCGATGTCGCGAAAGAGGACCGTCAGGCGTTTGCCCGCCTGTTCGGGCACTTCGCCCCCCGAATAAAATCCATGATGATGCGGGGTGGTATGCCTGCAGCGCGTGCCGAAGACCTGGCGCAGGACACTATGCTGGCAGTTTGGCGCAAGGCGCACCTGTACGATCCGGCTGCCGGCAGCGCCGCAGCGTGGATCTACACCATCGCGCGCAACCGCCGTATCGATCTGGCCCGCACGGCTTTGCGCTCGGCCAGTGATGGTGCGGCGCCCGAGGTGGAGCAGGTCGATGACGAACCGCTTCCCGATGCGGTCGTCGCTTCTGCCCAGTTCGCCGACAGGATCCGTGCGGCGCTCCAGAAGCTCAGTCCGGAGCAGCAGCAAGTCGTCAACCTCGCCTTCTTCGACAGTCAGTCCCACTCGGAGATAGCCGAGAGCCTGAACATTCCGCTTGGAACCGTGAAATCGCGGATCCGCCTGGCCTTCGGCCGCCTGAGAGACCTGCTCGGTGACCTGCAATGATAAAACACCACCCGACGTTTGAAACTCTGACCGATTTTGTGACCGGGCGCCTCGATCTCGGCCGATCGGTTGTCGTTGCGGCACATGCCGAAACATGTCCGGCCTGTGCTGCGGAGATACGGTTGATGCAGGGCGTCGGCGGGGCATTGCTCGCCGAGGCAGTCGGAACGCCATTCCAGCCCGATGCCCTCACTCGCGCTTTCGCGAGGATCGAGGCTATGGAACGGGAGTTCGTGCGCCGGCCTGCCGAAATTGAGCGGGACGACGATCGGCACCTTCCGCAGGCTGTTCGCGATTTTGCACGCGGCGATTGGCAGTGGATCGGACCCGGTATCCACCGGCGCATGCTGGCTTTGCCCGACGACAGCGCGGCGCGGGTTTTCCTGCTCAAGGCACGGCCGGGCACGAAGATGCCGGATCATACGCACACAGGCGTCGAGTTCACGCTGGTACTATCCGGTGCCTTCGCGCACGATCTCGGCCGGTTTGGTCCGGGTGATTTCGAGGAAGCCGACGAAAGCGTCGAGCACCAGCCTATCGTCGAGGCAGGCGAGGTATGCATTTGTCTCGTTGCGATGGATGGTACACTGAAGCTCAACGGCATGATCGGGCGGCTGCTGCAACCGTTCGTCGGTGTCTAAACCTCCTACGGCTTGGCTGGAGACTTGCTGGATGACCTGGACCGCTTTGGCGACCGCCGTGGCGGCTCAATGGTTGGCATTTGCCGCCGTGATGGCCGTTGCGTGGGTGGCCCAGCAACGGACCCGCAATTCAGGTTGGGTCGACGTCTCGTGGACGTTCGGGCTCGGTGCCATCGCGGCAGCGGCGGCGCTGGTTACCTCAGCCGGTCAGGCGATCAGTGAGCGCCAAATCCTCGTCGGCTTGCTCGTCGCTGTCTGGTCGCTGCGGCTCGGCCTGCAGATCGTGCAGAGGACGCTCAATACCGACGACGATCCACGTTACGCCGATCTCGCGCGGCAATGGGGTGATGCCGCGCCCGCTCGCATGTTCGGCCTTCTCCAGATCCAGGCCATCGCTTCGGTGCCGCTGCTCGCGTCGGTCTTCGTGGCAGCGAATCGGCCCGGTCCGCTCGGTCTCGCGGACCTGCTGGGTGCCGGGCTCATGGTCGCGGCCATCGCCGGCGAAGGTATTGCCGACCGACAATTGTGGGCGTTCAGGCGCGCTGCCGGCCATTCCGGGCAGGTCTTACAGCAGGGTCTGTGGCGCTACTCGCGCCATCCCAATTATTTCTTCCAATGGCTCGGCTGGCTCGCCTACGCGGCGATCGCGATTGATCTGTCCGGAGCTTACCCGTTCGGTTGGATCGCTCTCACCGGCCCGATCTGTATGTACGTGCTGCTGGTGCATGTCTCAGGCATTCCACCACTCGAAGCGCATATGCTGCGCTCACGCGGCGATGCCTATCGCGCTTACCAGGCACGCACCAGCGCCTTCTTTCCGTTGCCCCCGCGCGCCCCGAACGAGTGATCCCATGAACCTTCTCGCAGCAGCGACCCGGACATTCGAGCGCACGCCGCTGCCCGATAGCCTCACGCGACTGGTTATCCGGACGCTGGTTTCGAATGGCGCTCGCCGTGCGGCAGTCTCGGGCGACACGACGCCGGAGTTCGCCCGCGCGATGCGTGCAAACCCGATCGCAACCGATACGACACTCGCTAATCGGCAGCACTACGAAGTGCCGGCGGCCTTCTTCGAATTGGCGCTCGGGCCACAGCGCAAGTATTCCTCGTGCTATTACGACAGTGCGGCCTCGACGCTAGCCGAAGCCGAAGAGCGTGCGCTTGAGATCACGGCAGAGAATGCCGATCTCGTCGATGGGCAGCAGATCCTCGAACTTGGCTGCGGCTGGGGCTCGCTGACGCTCTGGATGGCCCGCCGGTATCCAGCCGCGCGCATCGTCGCGGTCTCGAATTCGGCGAGCCAGCGGGCACACATCGAGGGGCAAGCGCGCCATCTCGGGCTCGACAATGTCGTGGTGGTCACCGCCGATATGAACACATTCGAGATTGCCGATCGCTTCGACCGGGTCGTCTCCGTCGAGATGTTCGAGCACATGGCGAACTGGGAGGCGCTGCTGCGTCGCGTCCGCAGTTGGCTCCGCGAGGACGGAAGGGCGTTTCTGCACGTCTTTGCGCACGTGCGAACGCCGTACGCATTCGACGTGAACGACCCGACGGATTGGATCGCCCAGCACTTTTTCACTGGCGGTATCATGCCAAGCCACGGGCTGATCCGCCAGTTTCCCGACTTGTTCGATATCGAGGCTGAGTGGCGCTGGAACGGGCAGCATTACGCGCGCACCGCCGAGCACTGGCTCGCCAACTTCGATGCGAACACGGCACGCGTGCGCGACGTGCTGAAGCCGGTCTATGGCGCAGATACGGAGCTATGGATGCGGCGGTGGCGGCTGTTCTTCCTGGCGACAGCTGGATTGTTCGGACATGGTAACGGCGAGACCTGGGGTGTCAGCCACTATCGCTTGCGACCTGTCTGAGACACGTTTCGGTCGTGACCACGCAACCGGCAATTATGATACGCGTTCTTGTATGCGAAAGCGCTCGCCGTCGGGATCATGGCGTTGGAATATGATCCAAACCTGCCCAACACGCGTTGTACGCACTGGACGGCAGGGAGTTCAACAAGGAGGCCGAACGTGGTCAGAACATTTATTGCAGTTGCGGCGTTGGCGTCGATCGCCGGTAGCGTCGGGGCGCAGGCCCAGGACGCCAAGGCAGGCGAAGAGGTTTTCAAGAAATGCCGCGCCTGCCATCAGGTCGGCCCGACGGCCCGTAACGGCGTAGGCCCTGCCCAGAACGGTGTGGTGGGTCGTACTGCCGGTACCGTCGCTGGATACAACTATTCCCCGCTCAACAAGGCAGCGGGCGCTGCCGGGCTGGTTTGGTCCGAGGAAAACATCCTTGCCTACCTCGCCGACCCGAATGTCTTCCTCAAGAAGTTCCTGACCGACAAGGGCAAGGCTGCCGAGATCAGCGGCAATACCAAAATGGTGTTCAAGCTTCCCGACGAAACTGAGCGCCGCAATGTGATTGCTTACCTGAAGACGATCCCCGGCACCTGATCGTCGGCTCCGGCGCGTAGACCACACACAAGAGACCGCGCGATTTCACTCGCGCGGTCTCTTTGTATTTGTGGGTACTTGCGGTCGATTGTGCGGCGTCATGAGCGTCTATAAGTCAGACAGCCAGAGCGCGATGGCCTGTGCTTACTCTGCCGCCTTCAACTCGCGCTGTTCCTGGCCGAGCGGGCATGTCGCCCACAAATCCGTCATGGCCGCAACCAACGTGTCGATGTGCGCATCGCTATGCAGCGGCGTTGGCGTCAGGCGGATGCGCTCGCCGCCACGTGGCACCGTCGGGTAGTTGATCGGCTGCGCATAGAGCCCATAGTCGGCCATCATTGCGTCAGTGATTGCTTTGCAGTGTACCGGATTGCCGACGTGCACGGGCACGATATGGCTCGGATTGGCAAGAACGGGCAGCCCAGCAGACGTCAACTTGGCCTTGACTGCTTTGGCCCGCTCTTGATGGCGCTTGCGCTCGAGTTGGCTCACCTTGAGGTGGCGGATGCTGGCAAGCGCACCGGCGACGACGACGGGCGACAGCGACGTCGTGAAGATGAAGCCCGGTGCATAGGAGCGGATGGCGTCGCAGCAGTCGCGGCTCGCCGCGATATAGCCACCCATCACGCCGAAGCCCTTGGCCATCGTACCGTTTATGATGTCGACCTGATCCATCACGCCGTCACGCTCGGCGACGCCGCCGCCACGCGGGCCGTACATGCCGACGGCATGCACTTCGTCGAGGTAGGTCAGCGCGTTGTAGCGCTTGGCAAGCGCACAGATCGCGCCGATCGGGGCGATGTGCCCATCCATCGAATAAATGCTCTCGAACGCGACGATCTTCGGCCGCTCGATCGGTTCGGCTGCCAGCAGGCGCTCGAGGTCGACGATGTCGTTGTGACGGAAGATGCGCTTGTCGCCGCGACCGTTGCGAATGCCGGAGATCATCGAGGCGTGGTTCTTCTCGTCCGAGAAGATGATCGAACCGGGCAGCATCTCTTGCAGCGTCGACAGCGTCGCGTCGTTGGCGACGAACGCGGAGGTGAAGACGAGCGCCGCCTCCTTGCCGTGCAGGTCGGCCAGTTCGGCTTCGAGTTCGACGTGATAGTGCGTCGTGCCGGAAATGTTGCGCGTGCCGCCGGAGCCGGCACCGACCTCGTCCACCGCGCGATGCATCGCCTCGATCACGGCCGGATGCTGGCTCATGCCGAGATAGTCGTTCGAGCACCACACCGTCACGTCCCGCTCGCCGTCGGCGTGGAAGTTGCGCGCGCTCGGATAGCTGCCCCGCCGACGCTTGATATCCGCGAATACGCGATAGCGCCCTTCCGCGTGGAGTTGCTTCAAGTGCTCCTTGAAACGTGTCTGATAGAGCATGGCTTACTCCTCCCCTGCGATTTCATTAGCGAGTTAGTTGGGCGACGCGACCGGCGCCGGTTTTCCAATTCCATCCGCGTTCGCCGGGGGCGAGCGCGAGGCGAGACTCCAGGTCCACAGTGCCATCGCGGGCATCGGCAGAACGAGCAGCCAGTGTTCGAGAACGGCGAGCATCATCAAGGTAGCGAGCAGGGCGTCCGAGATCGCTGCGAAGGATCCGACAGGCTGCGCCATTGCCCGCATGACGAGCCAGCCTGTGATCAGCGTCGATACGGACACCGAGATCGGGAACAGCAGGTTCATCGGACGGCGCGCCATATACGACCTGAGGTAGCCGAGATGCTCGGGGATGAATTCCTCGGACAGGTTTGGCACGCCGAGAAACACGTTGAGTTTGCCCGAAAGGTGCATCCACCAGAGGATGAGATAGGTCCACAGCGCCAACTGATTGGCGCTGCCCAGGGTCAGCGCAGCCACGAACAATGCCCCCGCCAGAATGGCGATCTCGTGGGTGATGTTGGTCTCCGCCGCCGCGACGAACCGCCGCCAGCCGGTCAGGCCCGGCGGGCAGGGCGTGCGGCGTGGGCCAGTGATGTAGCCCATGTAGAACGTCATCGCTTGCCAGCCCCAGACGATCAGCCCGCAACTGAACGCGCAGAATGCGGCACTAGCAGACGTCGAGTCGCGGGTCGCAACGATGCCGACGAGCGCTGCCGCGCCGAGCACGCTGCCGCCGAGCATGCTCCAGCGGAACGTGCGCGGCGGCAAGCCGTCGAGGTAAAGGATCGCGCCCGTCGACCCCCACCAGAGGGCGATGGCGGCGAGGCTGGCAAGGCCGAGCTCGAGCATCGTGCGTGTCCTGCGTGTGCGACCGGCCGTTCAGGCCGGCCCTGACAAGTCGGCCCTTACCAGGCCGGCATGAGGCGGCTCTTCTCGGGCAGCGTGTTTTCCTTGGGCGTCATCAGATAGAGACCGGCGAACACGGTCACTGCACGTGCAGCGAGGGCCGCCTTCTTCACCCGGCCGAGCACGCCACCCTTGCGTTCGGCTGCGAGGATGCCGTCGTTGATCCGCCGCAGCTTCTCGAGGCCAGCGAGGAACTTCGGGTTCTCGATGTCGAGCGTGATCGGGAACACCTGCCGGGTGATTTCGGTCGTCACGCGGAACACCCGCATGTCGTAGTCTGTCGGATCGAGGCCGAGCGCCTCGTGGAAGTGCGGGCGGGCATGATCGCGCACGTACATCGTCGCGAACACCGCGAGCAGGAAGAAGCGGACCCACAGCCGGTTGCGACCGCTGATCACCTCAGGGTTGGCACGCATCAGCAAGGCGAACGCTTCGCCATGGCGGAACTCGTCGTTGCACCACTGCTCGAACCACTTGAAGATCGGGTGGATGCGCCGCTCGGGATGCTGCTGGAGATGGCGGAAGATGGTAATGTAGCGCGCGTAGCCGATCTTCTCGGACAGGTAGGTCGCGTAGTAGATGAACTTCGGCTTGAAGAACGTGTATTTCTTCTTGCGCGTCAGATAGCCGAGGTCGATGCCGAGGCCGAAATCCTTCAGCGTGTCGTTGATGAAACCGGCGTGACGTGCCTCGTCGCGTGCCATCAGCTTGAACAGCTCGCAGACGTCGGGGTTGGTGCCGCGCTTGCGCATCTCGGAATAGAGCACGCAGCCCGAGAACTCGGCCGTCAACGAGGAAACCAGGAAGTCGATGAATTCCTTACGGAGCCCCTCCGGCATCGCCATCAGGTCGATCTTTTCCCAGGCGTCGTTACGCTTAAAGTGACCTTTGTTGGGATCGGCGCGCATCTCGGCGATCAGTTCGTCCCACTCGGCGCGGACCGAGGAGACGTCGAGCTTGTCGAGCTCCTTGAAATCGGTGGTGTAGAAGCGCGGCGCGAGCAACGTGTTCTGCTCGGCGATGGACGTTGCGTCTTTCGGCGTGATGCTCAGGTTTTCGATCGTCATAGCCGGCTCCCAGACGAAAAACTGAACTCGCAAAGTTCCATGAATTCCAGATCCCCGGTCATCCGCGTCCAGGCGCGCTCGATGGCACCGGCGCGTGTGACGGTGGCCATGCGCTGAATGGTGAGCGTCTCGCCGAACGGCACCTGGATCGCCTCCCCCAGCACCTGCACTTCGTCACCTGGCCCGATCAACACGTCGTCGGGCAATTCGACGTGCGCCTCCAGGCTCTCGAAGGTATTGATGACGCGCACCGTGCACGGCACCTCGAAACTCGCTCGCGACATTCACCATCCTCCTTGTCCGACGTTACGGACACATGACCAATGCGATGAGGCTGAACCGAATGGGTGAGCGGACAGAAATCAGCGCGCCCGTTCGATCAGCGCTGCGAAAGCTGCAGCATTGGTCTTGCCGAACGCCGAAAGTTCGATCTGTGCACCTGTCGAGGGATCCTCCAGGAGCACTTGGCCATTGTTCCACTGCGACACCCGATACGGCTTGCTACGATCGAGCGAAGCGGCGACGCGCGCCCGATCGAGGCTCTTGAACATGCTGATGATAAAGCCATCGCGCGCGCTGTCCAGCACTCCGAGGTCGCCACGCGCCTCGGAACGTGCGCCCATCATGCGGTCTTCACGCTCGTCGAAGCTGATCATCGCCTGCGCAACGGGTCTCGAGGCGTCGGGGCGGAGCAGATCAACGCCAGAAGCTGCGGCCAGCGGTGCTGGTCCAGCACCGTGGAGGACCAGTCCAGCGAGCCAGATCGCGACGATCAGGCCGAACACTCCGGCCGCCATCAGCCATCCGAGACGCTCGTGCGCGTCGTTCCATTTCGCGGTGCGCTGCATCATGCGGCACCTGCAGGGGTTGCGCCGCCGAGCGAGGTTGCAAGGTCACGCACCGGCTGAGCGACCGGGCGTGCAGGCGCGCGGTCGTCGACTACGGCTGTCGCCGGCTGCTGGCTCGCCTCGGCCAGCGCGTCCGCCAGCAGCCTGGCCACGCGCGCCGCATCCGGCACGGCCCGCAACATCGGCTCGGCCTTGCTGTAGCTGAACGGCTTGACGTGCGGCCATATCAGCAGGCGCGGGATACGGCTCGCCCCGGACAAGCGCAGCGGAATGTCGCCGGTGCCGTCAGGGTGCGTGTGCAGGCTGGCGCCGTCGATCTGGTTGAATGGCACGTTGATCGCCATCGGCATGGCGACGCCGTGCCGGAAGATCACGCGGCGCGAGGTGATGGTGTAGTACGTGTTGCGCGCCATCGCGTACCCGAGAACGCCGAGGATGGCGATCGCGGCTGCGGCGAGGCCGCCCGTCCACGACAGCCGGTCGGCGATCACGGCAAGCGTCGCGCCCTCGTGGATGAGGCCAGCAAGTTGCCAGCCGGCGAGGGCTACGAAGTAGCCGCCGACGAGCGGTAACCGTAGCGACCGGGCGGCGAACCGCCACGCATGGGGTCGGCCCCGCCAGACCAGCCGCTCGCCCTCCGGCAATGGCGCCGGAATGCCGGGCAACGGCTCGAAGTCGAAATCATGGTCGTCGTGCTTGCTCATACCAGCGGCTCCTGGCGCGAAGGCGTCGCATAGAGCAGGCCGCCGCCGTAGTAGGCCGAGACCTTCTCTTCTTCGAGCAACGTGATCTGGTCGGGAGAACGCAGCGTCGGGACACCGGCGATCTGGCCTGCGAGCAGGGCATCGACCGTGATGCGCCGATTGGTCTTGTCGATGTCGGCGAACGGGATCGGCAACAGCACGCGCTTGGCGCCGGCGGTCGTCTCGATTTCGAGGTAGCGGATCAGGAATTCGGAGCGGTCGACCCAGACCTCGACGATCTTGCCCGCCGCCTTGCCGTCGGCGCCTAGCACGCTCATGCCGCGTGGATCGG
>Ga0247831_1004143_pt1 | contig 19830 bp, 13 predicted proteins | sample LaCruzMarch2015__9_FD_192406 | JGI IMG/M metagenome (GOLD analysis project Ga0247831, IMG submission 192406) | Freshwater microbial communities from meromictic Lake La Cruz, Castile-La Mancha, Spain - LaCruzMarch2015_1m | ecosystem: Environmental > Aquatic > Freshwater > Lake | place: Spain... | reverse complement strand
CTTGCGAGACGCCAATTTGCTCGGGAATGTAAAAGTTGGTGTAGGTCCAAACCGTGATCTGCAGCCCGACATAGCAAAACTGCGCGAACACCGCGAAAAGGTAGAAGGGATTGCGCAACAAACGTCGGGCTGCCGTGCCGAAGGGCACCTTGTCGTCTTCTTCCGCGGCTAGGGGCATTTTTGCGGCCAAGATGAGGAACCAGACAGCCACCAAAACGGCGGCGATGGCCAGGTAAGGCGCTATAACCGTGAAGAGTGCCGCCGGAACCTCGGCCGGCGCCATGGCCAGGCCCCCCTCGTTGTCGAAAGGCAGGCGCGCCATGATGAAGACTTGGCAGATGATGATGCCCGCCACCGAGCCGACCGGGTTGAATGACTGGGCAAAATTGAGGCGCCGCGTCGCCGACTCATCCGATCCCAAGGCCAACACGTAGGGGTTGGCGTTGGTCTCGAGGATGCCAAGGCCACAGGCGAGGACGTAGAAAGCCAGACAGAAAAAAGCGAACTGCGCGGTGAGCATCGCAGGATACAGCAGTCCGCAGCCCGCCGCATAGATACCGAGCCCGACGAGCACGCCGGTCTTGTAGTTAAAACGACGAGCGATCATCGCGCCCGGCAAGGCCATGCAGAAATACCCGCCGTAAAACGCCATCTGGATGAGCGAGGCTTGGAAGGTCGACATGCCGAAGATCTCCTTGAAGACCTTGACCAAGGGGTCGGTGATGTTGTTGGCCACGCCCCACCAGAGGAAACAGCTGGCGAGCAAGGCAAAGGGCCATACCGCGCCGCGCGGCAAAACAGCGCGGGAGGCGGCGATCGGCTTGGAGTCGGTCATGGCGCGGTCGGAATAAGTCCCTGTGCTTACTTATCGTCAGCGAAAGCATCTCGGATTTCCCGGATGCCTGCACCGAGCTTTGCTTCAGCAATGGGATGAAGCTGTTCGGGTTGCCCGGCAAAATGCACGGTGACTTGTTTGTGCGTCAGACTGGCTCCGGGCGCCAGTTCCGCGCCGGGCGAAGAGGTTTCCAATTCGTAGAAGGGGCCGAGCGGCGGCTCACCGGGAGCCGGGGATCCGTCGTTGTAGGCGTTGATCACGTCGCCCGCGTAGGGGTTTTCCTGCTGCTCCCACATCGAGTTGACGTAGCGGCCGTCCTTCTCCACCGGATCGCAACGCACGATGGTCAGCGCGCCGAGATCCGGCGAGTAGCTGCCAGCGAAAGGCGTGGAGCGCGACGGCGGGATGCCGATCTTGCCGCGCGAGGCGCCGTCGCCTTTGAAAAAAACCACGCCCTTGCCGACCTTAAGCCGGTCCGCCGCGATCTTGCCGAAGTAAGCGTCGTTGACCACCTGCCCCTCGCCGTCCTCGCGGAACGGAATGGCCATGACCGTCGACGGCGACGGCTTATACATGCCCAGAATCCAGACCGAGAGAAGTCCGGTGTCCACATCCCACGCCTTCTCGCCGCGGTTGGTGATGGTGTTGACTGTCTCGTAGGCGACGAACGACAGATCTTCGGGAATTGTGGCACCCAAGGCCTGCGCGATCTGCTCGCGATCGAGCAAGCGCACCGTGCGCTCGACACCGACATCGAATTTCGTGCCGGACTGGTTCGTCACAGAGAACGAACGAGCGAAGACGGCCTTTGTGTCATCCGAAGATACCGTGTCGAAAGCTTCGGTATCGATGGCAGGCGGCGTCTTCCAGTCCGCGAAATCGAATTTCGCTCCCGGCGCGAAGAAGATGCCGAACTGTCCGCCTTCGGGCCCCAGCCAAAACCGCTCCTCGCCGCCGAAAACGTGAATCTTAGATTCGAGTGTCCCCTTGGCTTCCTCCGGCGGGACCACACCTTTGGCGATGAGTTTGTAATTGAGCCAACCGTAACTGTTGCCGCCGTCGCCCGTGGCCGTGCTGGTCATGACGCGCCCTTGATACCCTGGCGCCACGGCCACGGCCGCATCACCGCGGCGCAGAACAATCGCGTCGGTATGTTTTTTCAAGAAGGCAACGTCTTCGCCGAAGTTCGAGGGTATGTTTTGCATGGGCTCGGAGGAGGCGACCAAAGTTGTCGCCGTGAATGTGACTAGGAGAAGGGTGAGGCAGTTGTTCATGGGGAAGAAAGAAGAATCCGACCCAAGGCGCGAAGCCTCAGTTGGAAACGGTGAATTTCCAGTCGGAGGTGGCCAGAGTCGGCAGGCCGGGCATTTCCTGCTTCGTCTGCACTTGCAACTCGACCCTCAAATCCTTGCCGGCGTCTTCGGGCTTGATGGTGTAGCTGACTACTATCTCGCCCCAGTCTTTTTCGCCGACGGATTCAAAAAGGAAATCCCGCGCTCCTTCCAGGCCTTGCGCAAGTTGGCCGCCGACAACGAAGCCGCCGTGCCCCGAAATGATGAGGTCCTGCACACGCATCGGGTCACCGCCATACCAACCGAAGAGGCCGCTGAACTTGATCGTCTTGCCTACATCTTCCGCGGAGACAGCACCCAACGGCCAGACCGTGCGGCTGACGATGCTACGCAAGTAGGGATTTGTTTCACTTTCGACCGGTTGCCATTCGCCGGCCTTGATCACCGCGAAATACTCGCCACTTTTGTCCGACATTCCCTCGTCGCCCCTCAACTGCAACTGACCCGGGGTCGCGCCCCACTGCATCATGAGGGATCCGGGGCCCCACTGGAGCGGAGAAGAAAAGTCGATGGTCTTGTCCGCCAGCTGCGCGCAAACGACATGCGCCGGGAGAGTCAGGACGGTCAGAAGTAAGAGAAAAGGCCGGGGGAAATTCATCTGTTAAGAATATGCGGGTTTTCCAGTCAAGGAAACCTTGGTGGTGGCGCCAAACAGCTTCAGGTAAGTGCCAAGCGGAAGCCGCGAGCCCGTCAGCTCTCACCCAGACCTAGCGTAATCTCCAGTACCTGCCCCGCGGAAATCGTGATTTCCGAGTCGAACACCACTTCTGCACTGCCATCCTTGGAGCGCAAGGTCGCAGGCACCAACCTGCCGTCGACGGAGGCACTCACCTTTTGGTGCGGGTGCCCCGCAGGCGGAACAAGCGACATGGTGCGCAGCGGCACCTTGCCATATTTCACCGCAAGATCCGCGCGCAGGATCCCGTCGGCGATTTTCTGGCTGAAACTCCCCCACCCTTCGGCCGCGGTGAATGGAGATTTGAAGTTTTCCGGCGTGAGGCGCGGCGCAAAGCCGATGTGTCGTTCAGGACCGTCGTATTCAAACCCCGAGGCGGCGATGAGCGCACCATAAGAGGCCATGGAACGGGCATAGTGGTCGCCGCACTCCACCTCGTTGAAAGGATTGCGTTTGTTTCCGTCATAGCGCTCGTCGAGCGTTTTGAGCACAGCCAATCCCTCTTTGACCATGCCCTCGGCAATCATGTGGGCCGCCACTCGGTATTCAAAGCCGTTCATCGTCTCGTTGAGGTAGCAGGCAAACTCGGAGTAAACCCCGTAGGGTGTCTCCCGCCCCAGCGCATTGGCGGTCAGGATCATTCCCCCCTCACCGTCGGCGTGGTAGGGGCGCCCCTTGGGATCCGCCTGAGCGTCGAAGGCGTCGAGGTTGCGCGCGAAATTGTATTTCCACAGCGAACGAAGCGCGGATTGCGTCGTGTCCTCGTTGAGAACGCGGCCAAGGCCTACCTGCCACGCCCATCCCTGCCCCATGACCTGATCGATATGGACTGTCTCGTAAGCCCCGAGCTTTTTCGGATTCTCCGGATCGGGGATCTGCACAAACCACTCGCCGTTGAAGAGCTTCGCATCCATGGCGGCCCGGCCTTTCTCAGCGCGCTGACGGCAATCGGTGGCGAATTCGGCATCGCCCATTTCCGTCGCCAACTTTTCGCCCGCTTTGAGGGCGGCGAGGTAGAGGCTACTGGTCCAAGGGATGACGCCGTGCCACGGCTCGTCGAGCGTGGTTAACATCGGGGCATCAAGCAGTCCGTCCCCGTCGCGGTCGCGGGTGTTGGCGTATTCGATGGATTTTTTGATCCGGGGCCAGAGACGCTTGAGAAATTCCCCGTCGGGGTTGGTCTGGTGGGCGCGCAACACGGCCAGAATCACACCGCAGTGCCCGTCAATCGCGCTGTCGCCACCGTATTCACCGCGGTAAGCCATCGAACCGTCCGGCTTGAAACCGAAGCCATACCAGACACGCTCGATCACATCCTGCTCCAGCTCCGGAAATAGCCGGGCGTGCGCCTGGGCGTAATGCCATACGTGGTTGGGATGCCCCCAACAACTGCGGATGCCCTCGTAGGTGTAGAAGCGCCCATCAGCAAAACGGTAGCAAGTCGGCGAGGCCAGCGAGCCCAAGGGAATGATCGAGCGCTCGAGGAACCAGTAAGGTAGCGTCGAGTCATGCCACGTCGCATTCCAAAGCCGCGTGGTCTGGTCGAGACGATTGAAGTTCCCGGCAACGTGCTGTGCCACTTCCGCCGCATCTTTGAACCGCTTGCCGTAGCCGTGGCCCGTCTCCGCGCCTTTGACTGATTCAATCGTATTGGCGAAATACCATGCGACGACAAACGGCATCCTGCCGCTCGCGCCCGGCTCGAGACTCAAGGATTGCGCGACTCCTCCGATCAGCGGTTGGTCCGCCGGCGACGAAGCGGACGCCGGACCGGCAGGGGCGAAAACCGATTGCTCCGGCGGGGGGTTGAGTTGCGCACTACCGCGGCCCGCGCCGATCGCGACCAGAGCCATGCTGCCCCAATCACGCTGCTTTTCCAGCGGGGTGACCATGTCGCGGAAAGCGATGTTGTCTACCCCGATATGTCCCCAAACCGCACTGTCGGACTGGTCGACCACCTCGAGCTGCGCCGTCTTGCCGGTGAGCGAGGTGACGTCCCATTTCGATTCACGCATGACGCTGCTACTCGGTCCGGTGGCGGTTCGCACCGCTTCTCCATCCACCAGCAGGCGCAGCGCAGTCTGCGGGCTCCCACCTCCGCCGATGAGAAACGTGATAAAATTGCGCTCGATGGTGAACGGCTTGCTGGTCAGCTTGCCCGTCGCCGTATCGCGTTTTGACGAGTCTCTGGCGGGATCCGGCGGCACCGACACGTCCCCCGGGGCGGCCGCATGCGAATTGACCGCGCGTTCACCCTGCATGGCCGTTTCACCAACATGCGCCGGCACGTCCTGCCTGGTCACAGGGCGCTGACCGAAGGCCGTGCCCTCGACTTCCCACCCCTCGTAGGTTGGCTTCTCGAAGTCCTCGAAAATGATATCCGGGCGAGTCTGTTTTCCGTCTGTCGGATCCACCGCTTTGCTCACCAGCATCGTGAGGTTGTTTGACGTCACGACCGAATTCGTACGCAGAGCACCGGGATACGCCCCGATCGTATCGACGAGCACTGGATTCTCCAGCCATCCCCCGATCTCCACCTCGACCTTGTTGGTGGAAGCGTTTTCCACGCGGTAATTCATAATGGTTGCCGGATAACTCGAGTCGTCGTAGGCAAGAGGGACAAACGGCGAGTAGGCCTCCAACGTCACTTTGACCGGGCAGTCCGGATCCGAAAAAATCACCGTCCCGAAGGGATATGCGCCGGTGAAAACAACGTCCTTCCAGCCCTTACGATCGAGGGCACGCACCTGCTCTTTGCCGTCGACCGTGACTTTCAGGGCAAATCCTTGGTCGAAGGGCGAAGGCTGGTCACGTATGGGGTCGATATAGTTGCCGCCCTGCCAGACCTCGATGCCCTTGGGACGACCGTGCCATGAGCGGTCTTTGTACTGGATCATGCGGGGCATGACGCCGTTGAGCGGCCGATTGAAGATGTCCCAATTCCAAAGTTTTCCGTCCCCACCGAGATAGACGAGGGCCCCGGTAGTGATCCCGCCGACCGGCATGCCGATATTCATCAAAGCCTCGCCCGAGTAACTGCTCGGCGCACCGCGTTCAACGAGCGATTGCTCCCACTCTGGCGAAAGATTCTTCTCGGCAGGAATGACCTCAGACCACTTCTCGGTCGGCAAATTCGTGAACTTGGCAGCGTCCTCGCTGGCCCACGACAGGGACAGACTGAAGAGCAAAATAACGATAAAAATACAGGAATTCTTCATGAATTGAACCAACCGAATCGGCGGGTTCACGGATCAAGTGTGAAGAGCCGCCGCCTTGTGGCTTGACTCATGTTCTTCACGTCGAGTCTCTCAACATGGCCGTCGGCAAAGAGGCCGGCTGCGAGCCCGTTGTAGCGCGCTTCCGGTCCGGTGTTTGTTTGCCAGCCTTGTTGCGCGAAATTGTCGCCGACGAAAAGCCATGTGCTATCCCAGCCCTGCTCCTTGGCGGTGCAGTAGACAACCTTGGAGCTTGGATTGGGTATGGCCGCGCGGGGGATTCCTGCTTCGCTGCCGAATCTGCGAGAATCCCAAGTGTTCAGGATGATGGAGGTGTTCACCGCGAAGGCTCCCCAAGGATGCTGTCGTTTTCCATTCAGAACAGGATCGTAGAAGATATTGGCCAGAGGAGTATTCGGAGTGTTCGTAGTCCACGGAAAGCCGGCAAACTCGCCCAAGGTCCGCTGGAAAAATCTGGCGCCGCCCCCGAACATGATAGCACCCCAGTCGGCCGAAGGAGGAAAGCGGTTGTTGTTCTCGGTCGCGTAGTTCGCCAACATGACGCCGGTCTGTTTCATGTTCGAAATGGCCCGTGCAGAGGCCCCAGAACGAAGTGCGCTCTGCCCGAACGAAAAGACAACTGCCGCCAGAATGGCGACAATGGCAATTACGACCAGCAGCTCAATGATAGTAAAAGCAGCAGCTGATACAGGGCGCAGGCAAGCCATGCCCGGAGGCACTTTGGGGGAGGGTTTCAAGACAGGTATATCTAAAACTAATTCACACTATCGCAACCGGCCTTTAATTGGGTGACAGGAAAGAAGTCCTGAGTGCCAAGTGTCCCATCATCAATACATAACCTCGGGCACTGCATCTTTCCATTTCACTTGCCAGAACCGGATAAAGTTACCGAAAGACTTCCACTCGAAGGCAGAAAAGATGGTGCTCTCTGCATCATCGACCGTCTCCCAGCCTGACCACAGGCCCGGGGCCGGCCAACGGAAGGGAACTTCCTCCCAAGGTCCGGTCTTCGGATTGGTCGCTCGCAGCAACTGCTTGCCGAATGCGCTGGTGATGAACATGTAAAAGGCCCCATCGTGCTCGAAGACACGGGGACTTTCCGGCTCTTTGAAGGTGGTAACCGCCGGACCCAAATCCTCCCAATCGACGAGATTTTTGGACGAAGCCAGCGAGATAGCCCCCTTCCCTTCCTTGGTGGTGACCATGGTAAAGAGAAGAAACTCATCACCATACTTGATCACGTGTGAATCGCGGCAATCGATCCAACCGTCCGGTCGGCGCTCGGCCCACTCGGGAGCCTCGTAGACCGGATTGCCGGGATGTCGCTCCCAGTTGAAAAGGTCCTTGCTCGTGGCCAAACCAATTGTTTGTTTGCCCGGCACACGGTCATCAAAGCCGGTGTAAAACATGTAATAAGTTTCGTTGTGTTTGATGATGGAAGGGGCCGATACGACCATACCTTCCCAGGAGCCCGGAACCGCCTCGAGCACGCGCGGATGGTGCTCCCAAGTTTTCAAATCCTTCGAAGTGGCGTGACCGAAGGCTTTTTCATTCTCCGCCTCGAACCATTGCTGCGACTCGCCGGCGATGCCGACGTTGTAGAAGAGATGGAACGTGTCTGCCTCGCGAAAAATATAGTAGTCCTTCACGTATTCGCCTTCGCGGGAGAACTCCCCTACCTTGCGATCGATGACCGGCAAAGATCCGGGCACCACCTCCTTCCGCGCAATACCCGGCTGCGAAGAGAGAAAGACCAAACCGCCGATTGCGGCAACACCCTTATCCGCCTCCAGGCTCAAAGAAAGCTCCGCACCCGGTTTCAATTCCGGAAGATTCCAGTAAATCCAGTCGGGCTTGCCGTCCGGTTGTACCATCACTTGGCCCGACGCGCGGCCATCGACGAACAGCACCACCTTCCGGGGTACGTAATCGACCGTGCCTAGATTGTCGACCAGCACAGCAAGTCGCAAATCACGCGGGACGCCCGCCCCGACGCGAATGGTCAGCAGTTCCGCAAGGCCCTGTGCATCGGACGAGGTCAGCGTTCCAGCCATACTTCCCTTGCCGTCGGGCAACCCAACCGCGGCATACCCCGGAAAATTCGCCGTTCGTGCGCCGGCAACCACGGCAACGCCCTCGACATACACGGGCAAGCTTTCGGCCCGCTGCGAGGTGTCGCCAAACTCGCCCACTATGCCGTCCCCGAAAAACAGCCAGCCGTCGACATGACGGTCATCTCCAAAAACTGCAGCGGCCCGTGACGGATCTGATGCATCGAACCACTCCATGCTGTTGGTCACCACACCAGACGAGGGGGGCGGAACGGCAGCGAAGGCGATTGATACCGGGGCGATGAAAACGAGGAAACTTGCGGCGAGCACGAGATGGAGGCCTTTGCGTTTCATGTCGTTTCAAGCTTTCCGCGGCGTTTTTCCAATTCCTCACGGATTTGGTAGGCTCGATCTTCGGAAATCGGATAGATCCAGGCCAGAACGATGGCGGCGAGCACGGCGACGGCGGGCACCGCGATGTCGATCAGACGCATGGACAAAATCGTGTCGGGGCTTTGATTGGCGCCGAGGGCTTGGTCGAATCCGGTGAGATTAAGGAGGACACCAGAGAGGGCAAACGCGATGGTCGTGCCGACTTTGAGCAGCCACGCATACATGGCATTGAGCGCGCCTTCGTTGCGGTTGCCGGTCTGCAACTCATGAAGATCGCAGACGTCAGCCAGCATCGAGGCAGTCAGTGTCCAGAGCGCACTGAACCCGAAGGCCACGAACAAGGGCGGGATGAGAAACATCCAGGGGTGTACCGGGGTGTAGCACCACCATTTGATCAAGTTGCCGCCCAAGGCGAGAACAAGCGCCAGGACGAGCGTGTGCCGCTTACCAACGCGCGTGGCGACCAAACCGATCAGCGGAACGAAGAAAAGGCTACCGACTTGCCAAGCCGTGCCACTCCATCCGGACAAAACCGAAGCCGGTCCCTCCTGACCGCCGTAGATGTAATAGATGGCGAGGTAAACAGGCAGGCTGCTGATGCTGAAAATCCCGAGGCACATGAAAAAGACCGTGCTCCCGAGAATGACAAAGGCCCGGTTGCCCATCACCGCCCTGATTTGCGGCCAGACCGGTTCGGCAGCACGCGTGGCCTGCGCGGCGGTTTGCTTTTCGCGGCAAAGCAAGACGGCACCCAAGGCGAGACCCGTCATGAGCACGGCGAGCCCGACAGCGACCCAACGTGCTCCGGTAATGCTGTCGGGAAAGACCGGCAACTTGACCAGCGCGTAGAGCCAAGACAGCACAATGGCCGCCGCGGCGCACATGAATGCATTGGTCGCCATCAGCCGCGTGCGCTCGTGATAGTCAGCCGTCATGGACAATCCCATCGCGCCCCATGGCACGGCAAAGAGGGACATGAAGAGGTAAAAGACCGTGGAGAAGAACAGGAAATACCAGAACTGTCCCATCTCGCTCCATGATGTCGGCAACCACCACAGAACGACGAAAAGAACTCCGGCACCCAGCGCACCCACGACCATGAAGGGTTTGCGGCGTCCCCACCGGGATCGGCAATTGTCGGACCAAGCGCCGATCACCGGATCAAACAGCGCATCGACAAAACGCGGAATCGCCATGAGTAATCCCACGAGGAAGGGATTCATTCCGAGCCCGATGTTCAGCACCACATTGCCGAGGTTGCCGATGGCATTACCCATCAGCGTGTAGGACATCCCGCCCGACGAGTAACCCGCCTTGTCGCGCAAAGGGACACAGTCTTCCGGAAGCGTATGGTGATGCGCGCCGTGCTGGCTTGGGCTGGAGGACATGGTCGGGGCAGCGATCGGCCTCCAAGGAGACGCGCCATCGCAATCGGGAAGGTTCTTTCCCGCCAGAAAAAACCGCCTTCGCTCGAGTGCCAAGACTTTCCGCCCAGATGCCGTGGGGGCGCGAACCGATCAACCGCAATCGGCGCAGCTTTTCGTCGTCGGCACAACCCAGGCCTTACTCGGCGAGGTATCGGAACCGGAAGCGACCGAGCGGGGCCGTGTCACCGTCGACGTAGAAGACAGTCAGATCGTCAGGCAGCTCGACACTATCGACCCACTTGAAGTCGAATTGCACGGTCTCGCCAGCGAGCAGCAGTTGCTTTCTCGGCACCGCCATGTGCATCTCGTTCCCTTCCACGCGGAAATTCACATCGGCGGCATGCAGCCAGTTCCATCCGCCATTGTTCTTTTCCAGAACGGCCCCGTCTTTGTCCGGCGGCACGCGGTTGACCACGAAGTCGTATCCGTTCCACGCGTGGTTCGCCGGGTTGCCGGTGCGGATGAAGAGCATCATCCAATTCGGATCGGTGGACGGGCTGATCGGTTTTTCCGTCTGCACGTAAAAATAGATATTCTCGTCGTCGCGAGAGACTTTCATGACGAGGAACCCGTTGCGTCCGGTCTCATTCGTGTAGCGCAGGCCTTCCTGCCCGCGCCACCTCGTGCCATTACCCTCGAATTCCGGCTGCGGGGTGGTGATGCGGGTCTTCGGTGCGCGCCCGAAACCGTCGTGATCACGCGCGGTCGTGTGGCCCACGATACCGCGATATTCGGGACCGACATCCTCCCACTGGTCGAATGAGCCCCCGACGTCGATCGTCTTGGCGGCTGAGGCTCTGGGGATGTCCGGCACGCCCTTGAAGCGCCGGATGTTGGCCACAGCCTGATAATAGAAATTGTCCCCGAAGCCGCCTTTCATCGGCTCGATGTCGCGGCTGAATTCCTCGTTGAAACCGTCGCATTGCACCCAAGGTGTCTGCATCGAATGGGTGAGACCGGCTATCCACTCGTTCCATGCGGTGATCATGACAAACTTCGGATCGATCTTCAGTGCGTAGTCCCACTGTTCCTGGAAATTAAGCCCGCACCGGATGGCATCGATGGACGGATCCTGCTTGCCCTTGTTGAAACCACGCCCCCTCGCCTTGCCGGTCCACGATAGCTCCACCGCCCCGGTTTCCCAGTGTATGTTCTGCGCGGGGGATACATTGACCTGCTCGGGAACGGCGGGATCGTCGGTGAAGCCATAGGCCTGCGGATGGACTCCGAGCCAGTGCCAGGCATAGGGTGTGTTTTTGTAGGGCGGTGTGCCCGGCCAGAAAGCCGTGCGGAGGGTGAAATGTTTTCGCACTTGCGGCATGGCTGCGTCCGGGTTGCAGAGGAGCAGCGGCTTGCCGTCCCAATGGAACCAGAGTTCGTCGAAGCGACCCGGAAGGTAGAATTTCTCGAGCAACTGGCTCGCCATATTACCCATGTCCGTGTTGAGCATGAAACAGACCTGCGGGGTGCGTCCGCCTTCCTTGCGTATTTGCAGGAGCACCGGCAGGAACTGGTTGAGGACATTCTCGTAGAGGTCGGCGTTGGTCGCGTCGAGCACCAGGGTGTCGACACCGACCGCGGCAAGGAGGTGCATGTGGCGCCGGATAACCCACGGATCGGTCAATTTATAATAGCCGAAAAGCGGTTCGCCCCAGTGAGCCATGTGCCACTGCTTCGGTCCGGCATGCTGGAAACTCAGCGCCGTCCGCATGTCAGGTTGTTCGGCAAGAATCTTGCTTACATCATAAGGACCGTAGCTGTATTCGTCACCGGTCCATGGCAGATAGAAAATGCCAACGAAGCGGTCTTTTTTCGGGAGCCCGACCTCGGCGGTGAGCGGCAGTTCGCGGCCCAGAGCGTCCGTCGCAGGCCACGGGACTCCGGGATTGATGGACTCGCGGCCCGTGCCGGTGCCGCCGGGCTCCGCCCCTGCCGCCGACAAGGAAAACAACAAGGCAACAATGGGAAGAAAGCGGGAATTCATCGCGCGGATTTTAAGGAAAGGCATTGATGCGTCTTTGGACTGTCGGCCACAACTTTGGAGAAAAAGGCCAGCCAGTGGCAATAAACATAACAAAAAGTCCCTCCACCTCGATGCATCACGGCTTCGGCCACACCGGAAGCGCGAATCAGGCCACCACGGCAGTGCGTTGCTGCCGCGCGCCCTCGTTACCAAAAACGGCGGCAATCGCCTCGAGGTAGCCCATGCCGTGGGTTGTATCCGGCTCGATATAGCTGCCCTCGGTCCATTCGTTCCATGCGTTGATACTCATGAGATTCGGGCCGGGGCGGCGGCTGAGCCTCTCGCGGTAAACCTCGAGCGCGCCTCGGAAAGCTTCCGGCGTGTTCCCGCCCATGCAGTTGGAAAAAGTCGATTCCGGCAGCGGTTCCCAGATGTCCGACTGCAACGTTCGCGGGGAATTGTCCCAGCCCATGGTGATGTTCGGGAAATAAGGGATCTCATATTCCTCCTCCATGCGGTTCCACGTCTGCAGATACTTGGCCAGCACTTCCTCGAAGGGAGTGAAGGGCGTCTTGTCCAATTCCGCGTGATGGATCCACACGTAGCTTGTCACGCTGTCAAACCCGAGCGCGGCCACGAGTTGGGGCAGATCTTTGATGATCACCTCGCCCGGGAGCACCGGTTTGCCCCAGCAAACCGCGTTGAAATGCACGTCGGGAAACCCCGCCGCCCGAACCCTCTCACGGAACTGATCGATCGCCTCGCGCGTGGCTTTGACCGAGCCGTGGATCTCCACGAACTTCGATAGGTCGTAGACGGAAAAGTAAGGAGCGCCATCAATCGTAAGATAAGACGGATGGCTGAAATACCGGTCGATGATGAGATCCGTGATGAATCGGAACATCCGCGGCGAGACCAGCCCGGGATACAGCAACTCTTTGCCGAAGGTTCTTCCCATCGGGTGGATATTGATCCAATCGTGGTTGGCCCACATCAGGGAAAAGTCCAAGCGGTCGACGTTGCGCGCCTTGAGGAACCCCTCTTCCAGACAGCGCTCGAGGAAGGGACCGTCTTCGTAGTGATACCAGTCGAAGATGAAGTGATCGATGCCGTGGCCGGCCGCCGCATCGATCTTCTTCTCCATGACCGACGGATCCGCCTCGTCCTCCTCTCCCCAGACGGGAACCTTCGGTTGTTCATGGCCGGGAAAACGCGGCCCGGCCTGCTTGACCAGCTGCCACTCGGTCCACCCGGGCCCGTGCACCTTCTCGTTGCGCGGGTCAACGTGGTAATTGGGGAAATAGTAGCAGCCAACGCGGACGTTGCCCGGTGTATCGGTCGCATTCATGAGGGAGAAGGGCAGAAGTCAGTGGGGCAGACTCCCAGCACCCTGCGACGGATTTGATAATTTGGCGCTGGGCCGGTGGCGAACATCTCCAGCGACACCGGGGAAATCCCTCAGTCTTGGCAGGTTTGCCGCGAAGAGCTCCGCGAGTTGCGCCTTTTCCCCAAGGCATGGAAGGCACCCGCTGAAGCAAGCCCGAGAAGCGCGAGCAATCCAGCAGAGGGTTCGGGAATGACATCGTAAGTGGCTAAACTGAGCGCGGCCACACCCTGCGTTCCAGCATTCTGCCAAAGGGCCACAGTGAAGGCGTCACCACTCCTGCCGCTGATATCGAAGAAGGCCATATCCGCATTGCCATCCCGGGCTAGCGCCCCCGAAAAAATGCTACCGGTGAGGGCGTTGTAGATGCTGACGTAGTTGGGTGCGTAGTCTCCGGAACCCACTGAGTCCACCGCCAGACCCAGCCGGAAGCTCACCGAGGAATTGAGCGTGAAGTTCATGGCCGTGCCGAAGTAGCTGGCATTCGCTCCGGCTGGCGAGTTGAACGGACCGTTGTTGACCGAGACGGATAGTGCTCCTTGGCGGTAGAGGGTTGACCCATCGGGTCCACGGTAAGTGGAGTACCCGCCGAAGTTCACGAAGGTGCCCGCATCTCCTGTGGCGGAACTCAGGAAGGAAGGGAGCGAGTAAAGCGTCGGGTTCGGACTGGCCAAAATACCCAAGTTGTTGCCCGCCCCAACTCCCTCGCTGACGTTCGAGGTAGCCGGACTCAGGATGGGCCGAATTTGGTAGTACCCAGCTGAGCCATAAACTTCACTCCCGCCAATGTCGTAAGCTTTGGCCACCCCCGGATTGGACCAGTTCTGCACGGAGTACTGGTTTCCCGGCAGACCGATTTCGGAACCGACGTACGAGATGACTACGGTTTGGCCGGAAGCGCTCTGCACCACCAATAGGAGGCAGACGGCCCCGGCACGGCTGATACGTTTCATGGTGTTGTTCATAGGGATGGGATTTAGGGTTGTTTGGATTTAGAGGCGCCTCAAGGGTCTCCCCTCAGGCGGAAAAACTCGCGGGAAATTGTCATGGGCACCGAGACGCTGTTGTTGGTAACGCCCGGCACATCGGTCCAAGAGTTGGACAGCATGAGGTCTGTGGTGCTTTCCAGCGTCCAGCCGACTGTTTCGGTCGGCCAAGAGAGAATGAAACTCCCCCCTTCAGCGCTGTAGGAAAGAACTGGCATGGCACTGGTCAAAGGATCAACGGTCAAAAGGCTCAGCGCAGCCACCGACTGAGTTCCGTTGTTCTGCCAAAGACCGACGATGAAGGTGTCGCCGGCTTGGGCGGTTAGGTCAAAGAAAGCCATATCGGGCGTCCCATCGCGAATCAGGGCCGCGGAAAAAACCGTTCCAGTAGCAGTACTGAAGACGCTGACATAGTCCGGTGCGTAGGAGCCGGTCCCCACCGAATCAACGGCAATACCGAGTCGGAAGGAGGCGGCAGTGGCAACGGTGAATTGGGCGACCTCACCGACAAAGCTGGCGTTGTCGCCCGCCGGCGAGTTGTAGGGACCCTGATTGACGGGCACCGAGAGCGCACCTTGACGCACGACCGACGTGCCGTCCGGTGCCAAATAGGGCTGATACCCCTGGTAGTTGACGAAGGTGCCGGCGCCGCCAAAAAGCGAACCCAGGAAAACCGGCGGCAAATAGAGCGACGGGTCAGGTTGTTCGGTAACCCCAAGATCGTTTCCGGCGGGAGCAGGAGAGGAAATATTGCTCGCCCCGGGGTCCCACGGCATGGGACGGATCTGGCAATACCCAGCAGTGCCATAAACCTCGCTGGAGCCGGTGTTGAATGATTTCGGAGAGTTCGGATCGGACCAGTTTTGGACAGGATAAGAATTGGCCTGTATTCCGATTTCGGTGCCGACGAATTGGACTTCGGTCTGGGAGAGCGATTCGATCGCGGTCATCCACGAAAGTGAGGAACAAAGCAGGAACATGCCGATGGCACCGCGATTCGAACGGTTCCGGCCCGGAAAAGACGGAAGGGGAAGTTTCACAGCAGTGGAGCAGCTTTCATGCTAGCAGCCTGGCAGCACACCGCCTCAAGGATCGTGCCATGTGGGAATAGTCCGCCTCTTTCGGGAACCACAGATACAGCGGGAACGACGGAGGTGATCGGCTGCGCCTTAGTGCCGGCCAGAGCAGAGACCAACAGGGCAGACGACAAGGGAGCCTGCCAAGGAGCGGGGGCGTAATATGAGGGTGACAGACTCATTACCGGGAGGAGTGAGAACTGGGGCAATATGCACCACCACCCTTTCCCGCACCTTGACTGAGGTGCCGAAAAGCACCGAACTTGTGCCAAGCATGGTTTGCGCCTGGCCACCGTTTTTTACCGAACCCCGGCAGGTGCCTGACTTTAATCCGGCGCTGATTAACTATCGTCCAAGAGCGGCGCAAACCCCCTGCCAGAAATCTTCTTTCTTCTTTTTTTTCAGGAGTCAGACCAGAACGCCTTGCTTTTTGAACTGGCTCGGGCACATCCCGAATTCCTTGTGGTAGAGGGAACTGAAATAATTGCTGTCGTTAAAACCGCAGGCGAAGGCGACCTCGGTGACATTGTAGGTGGTGGTGACCAACATCTCTGCCGCTTTTTGCAGGCGGACCTTCTTCACATACTCCATGGGCGCCATGCCGACCGCCTGTTCGAAAAGACGGAAAAAGTGCCTCCGTGATACGTGGCAGCAGCCGGCCAAGTCTTCCAGGCTGATCCTTTCGGGAAAATTCTTCTCGATGTACTCAATAGAGCGGCTGATCCGCGCAACGGGTGCTCCGCTGCCGGACGGCGCCCACGGCTTGCAGTGCCTGCGCAGCATGGTGACCAAGAGAAGAAAATACGCGAAGCCGGCGACCCGCGCCTCTTCGCCCTCGTGCTCCAACTCGCTCTCCATGCGCTGGACGAGGTCGAGACAACGCGCATATTCGGTCGAGCCGAGATGCAAACACTCGCCGGGCGCTTCGCCGGGTTTCCAGCGCGGACCCACGGCGAACAAGGCGTGACGACTCATCCAGTCCTCGAGCAACGGATGCATCGAACCGATGTAGCGCGGATCGAAGACGATGTTGACGAGGTCCAGAGAGTGGGTCTCCGCATAAGCGTGGTTCTGATCGCGCGCGATAATGAAAACGTCCCCCACCCTGATCGGGAGGGGGCGCGATTCGAAGAACATCGTGCCGCTGCCCCGCGTCACTATCACAATTTCCCAGAATTCGTGGCGATGACGCGGGTAGGAAGGGTGCTCGGTAGCTCGGACCACAGCCAGTGGACGAACAAACCGCTTCGGCAATTCGGACCAACGCATGAGCCGTGAGCGCAACACGGGCGCGGTTTTTCGCTTGCGGCTGGCGACAGGCGGCAGGGGTCTAGGCAGGGGGGAGGGCATGGACTGAAATCTCAGCGAGATCCGGGGTTTTGGCAAACGAGTTTGGGGGTGCAGGTGCCCTTCCCGGCCAACTCTCAGTAGAGAGGCCCGAAATTGGCACAGGCGCGGAAGTCGGCGCCCATCAGGTCATCGGTGCCGAAGGCGGACCAAGCACTTGGACGGAAGACCTGCGCACGGTCGACATTGTGCATGTAGACCGGAATGCGCAGCATGCTGGCCAGACAAATGAGGTCGGCCCCGATGTGGCCGTAGCTCATCACGCAGTGGTTGGCCCCCCAGTTGTTCATCACCGAGTAAGTGTCGCCGAACGGACCCTGGCCCGTGAGGCGCGGCGCGAACCATGTGGTCGGCCAGGTCGGATTGGTGCGTTCCTCCAGCAAACGGTGGGTCTTGGCAGGCAATTCCACGGTTTGTCCCTCGGCGATTTGAAGGGCCGGACCGAGGCCCTGCACAAGGTTGAGACGGAAGATGGTCGCAGGCATCCCACCGCGTGTCACATAGCGGGTGCTCCAACCGCCGCCGGGAAAATACTCGGTGATCGACGGATGCCACGTCGTCGCACCGAGGCAGGATTTCACCTCGGCAGGCGTGATATCCCAAAACGGCTTCATCGCTGGTTGCCCGTTGATCGTCTGCTCTCCACACCCGTCCAGCGCCGCGGGACCGGAATTGATCAGATGAAGAACCCCCTGGGCCGCGGCTCCGGTCGGGGTCTCACCGGAAACACGCTTCATCGCAGCGGCGCTCCAGTAGGTGCGCAGGTCGGCGAAAATCTGCGCGGTGTTCGTGAGCAAATGACCGAAGAGCATGCTCGCCCCGTTGAGCGCGTCGTTCTCCGTGGCCACGATGTACGGGGCGCGCGGACCGTTCCAGTCGAACGATGTGTTGAGCATGGCCTCGAGAAAATCACCGTTCGGCATGTGGTCGGTCCATTGGCGCTGTCCTTGAAACCCAGAAGCGATGGCATAATGCCCCTGCGCTTCTTCGCCGAATCCCATTTTGGCCAACTGCGGATTGCCAACCATGAGATCGCGCGCGATGAGGGCCATCTTCACCGATGTTGCCCACTCGGCATCGAGTTGCTTACGGGAACGTTTGGTCTTCGCACTGTTCCAATCCTTGCCTTCTTTGCAGTTGGCTTTGACCCACTTGAGCGCCTTGGCGAATTCTGAGCTGTCGTAGATTCCACGCTCGATTCGACGGATGAATTCGATCATATCGACCGACTCGACGCGCATGCCAAGCCAATGCTCGAAAAACGCGGGGTCGACGATCGATCCGGCGATGCCCATGGAGGTTCCGCCCATAGCGAGGTAGGCGCGGCCGCGCATGGTGGCCGCGGAGAGACCGGCGCGGACGAAGCGCAGAATTTTCTCCTCCACGTCGGCGGGAACTTTTTTGTCCCCCGCGTCCTGCACGTCTTGCCCGTAAATCCCGAAGGCCGGCAGGCCTTTTTGCGTATGGCCGGCCAGTACCGCCGCGAGGTAAACCGCGCCCGGACGCTCGGTGCCATTGAAGCCCCAGACCGCTTTCGGAGTCAGCGGGTCGGCATCCATTGTTTCAGAGCCGTAACACCAGCAAGGGGTGACGGTGAGCGAGACGCCGACGTTTTCTTTGCGAAATTTTTCCGCGCAGGCTGCAGCCTCGGCCACGCCGCCGATGCAGGTGTCGGCAATGACGCATTTGACCGGTTCGCCGGTGGGATACCGCAACTTCGAGGCAATGAGTTTGGCCGTGGCCTTGGCCATGTTCATCGTTTGCTCTTCGAGCGACTCGCGCACGCCGCCGAGGCGGCCATCGATGGTCGGGCGGATGCCGACTTTGGGGAGATTGGTGAGGACGGGATTGTTCATGGGTTGGGTGTCGCCTTTCAGGAATTTTTGCCGATCTGTGCACGGCGATAGTCTTCGTCCGGGCGCTTATCGATGCGCTCGCTCACCGCGGACGGCAGAAACTTCGGCGTTCCGACGGCAAGCGTGCCGGCAAGGACGCGCGCCCATTTGTCGAGCATGAGGAGAATGTTGAGCACCTCCTTGTCGCTCGCGCCGAGTGCGACCGGTCCGTGGTTCTCGAGCAGGATCACTTTCGGCGCCGACCCGTGCGCGGCACGAAACTCGCGCAGAACCCGGCGAACCTCACGGGCCAATTCGAGTCCCGGATCGATGTAGGGCACCGCGGCAACATGCCGTCCGCAGACCACGATGGCATCGGGAAAAATGTGGCCGAGGAATGGCTTCGCGCCGTGCTCGGAGCAAAGAACGGACATCACCGACTCAGCGTGGCAATGGCCAACCCACTTCGCACCGCCCTCGGACAGACAGACCGCATGCATGAACGTCTCGACCGAAGGCAATTTCGGCGATTGATCGGCGCGGGAGCTTTCCAGCACCGAGCGCACGCCCGAGTCGTCGAGAGTTTGCTCATCCAATGCAGCGAGCACTTTTGTCATGTCCACGCGGCTCACGCCGGATTCATCGAGGTCTGACAAGCTGCAGCCCGAAGACTTGACCAGGAATGTGCCGTCGCCGAGATCCGCGCTGGTGTTGCCTTCGCCGAGGATGGCCAACCGGCGGTCTTGGCGCCCGATCTGATGCGACAACGAGATGAGCCGTTCGAGGGTTTCCTTCATGGCCGGGCGAGCGAGTTCAAATAAGAAGGCAACCTTGGACACCAGGGCCATGCACGCCTTGAATGAGGATGCCTTCGACGTCGGCGGTTTTGGAGGGGCCGGTGACCCAGATGATATTCGGATCGTCCGGCATGGCGGCCAGGGCGTCGGCCACCGAGCGGTGGATGGTGTCCTTGCGCACCACGGCAATGTGGGTCCACGGGGCGAGCGCGGCCAAACGGTCAGGCGTCGATTCGTCAGTGAGAATGATCGTGCCTGATTCCGCGATGGCCCCGGCGGCAGGCGTGAAGGTGGCGTCGATCTCGTCGACGTGGTCACGGGAATAGCTGCGGACCACTTCGACAATGCCCTCGAACTTCGCGGTAACATCGCGCAACTCATCAGGAATGAAAACTCGCGCCGGCTGCTGCTCGAAGAGCCAGGCCAAACAGTCGCTACTGCTCCGGAAGCACTTTGTTCCGACGGCCGTGGC
>Ga0247831_1004141_pt1 | contig 19831 bp, 10 predicted proteins | sample LaCruzMarch2015__9_FD_192406 | JGI IMG/M metagenome (GOLD analysis project Ga0247831, IMG submission 192406) | Freshwater microbial communities from meromictic Lake La Cruz, Castile-La Mancha, Spain - LaCruzMarch2015_1m | ecosystem: Environmental > Aquatic > Freshwater > Lake | place: Spain... | reverse complement strand
GGCGATCGGCAATCGCAGCATCTTCCCGGCAGATCGCGAGATCGACGACCACGTCTACTGCATGTACGAGTATCCGGCCCCGGGCTACGACCAGGACAAGAACAAGAAGATCGTCGTCACCTATTCTTCGATCAACGGTAACGGCTTCGGCGATTACGGCGAGGTCGTCATGGGCACCAAGGGAACGCTCGTGCTCGAGCGCGAACAGGATGTGATGCTCTACAAGGGTTCGGCGAAGGACACCCGCGTGACGGTCGCCAAGGGCAAGGACGGCGCGCCGACGCTCGACACGACCGAGAGCGGCGGCGGTGGCGGGCCTGCAGCCAGTGGCAAGCCGGGAGGCGATACGGCCCCGCCGTCCCGCGGTTACACCGAGGAGATGGAGCACTGGGCCTGGTGCATCCGCAATCCGTCGCCGGAAAACCAGCCACGCTGCAAGCCAGAGGTGGCGATTGCGGATGCGGTGATTGCGTTGGTGAGCAATATCGCGCTGGCGAACCCCGAGACGCAGTCGCGGATTGAATTCAAGCCGGAGTGGTTCGATATCGCCAGCGACGAGACGCCAGAAGGCGTCACGCCGGATACGGGCCGCGACCGTTACAAGGTCTGATCAAGGTCTCTGGTGTATCGATTACCGGTCTATCGATCACCGGTCTTTAAAAGCCCGCGGCGCGGCACGGTGGATCAGGACGCCGGCTGCTCGGCCCATGCCGACACCGGCACGCAGCTACAAAACAGGTTGCGGTCGCCGTGAACGTTGTCCACCCGGCCCACCGATGGCCAGTATTTGCCACGCTTGAGAGCGGCCATCGGAAACGCCGCAACCTCACGGGAGTAGGGGTGGTCCCAGTCTTCCGCGGCGATGCTCGCTGCAGTGTGCGGCGCGTGCTTGAGGGGGTTGTCGTCCTGAGGCCATTCCCCCTGCTCGATCCGCCTTATTTCCTCGCGGATCGCGATCATCGCCTCGATGAATCGGTCGAGTTCTGCCAGCGGTTCGCTTTCGGTGGGTTCCACCATCAACGTGCCGGGCACCGGGAAGCTCAAGGTTGGCGCATGGAAGCCAAAATCGACCAGCCGCTTGGCCACGTCTTCGGCCGTCACGGCGCTGGTATCTTTCAGCGGACGCAGGTCGAGGATGCATTCGTGGGCCACGCGTCCGTTGTCGCTTGCATAGAGCGTCGTGTAGTGTCCGCGGAGCCGGGCACTGACGTAGTTGGCGGCGAGGATGGCGGCCTCAGTGGCACGCCGAAGTCCATCCGGCCCCATCATGCGGCAATACATCCAGCTGATGGGCAGGACGGCGGCGTTACCCAGCGGTGCCGCCGACACAGCCCCGACATCACCCGTCGGCAGGCCCGCCGTGGCATGGCCGGGCAGAAAGGGGACAAGGTCTTCGACCACGCATACCGGGCCGACACCCGGGCCACCGCCGCCGTGCGGGATGCAGAAGGTTTTGTGGAGGTTCAGGTGGCTGACGTCGCCGCCGAATTCGCCGGGGGCCGCGACTCCCACCAGGGCGTTCATGTTAGCCCCGTCGACGTAGACTCTTCCTCCATGGCGATGAACGAGCTCGCAGAGTTCCCTGACCTGCGTCTCGAAGACGCCGTGGGTGCTGGGGTAGGTGATCATCACGGCCGACAGCCGATCGCTGTAGTGCTCGCACTTGGCACGCAGTTCGGCGAGGTCGACGTTGCCGCTGGGGTCACAGCCTGTGACCACGACCTCCATCCCGGCCATCTGGGCGCTGGCGGGATTCGTCCCGTGGGCTGAGGACGGGATCAGGCAGATGGTGCGGTGCCCCTGGCCACGGGCCCGCTGCCAGGCCTGAATGACCAGCAGCCCGGCATACTCCCCCTGGCTGCCGGCGTTCGGCTGCAGGCTGATGCCGGAATAGCCCGTGGCCTCGCAGAGCCATTCCCGAAGTTGCCGGTCGAGCACCGCGTAGCCCTCCAGCTGGTCGGCGGGGGCAAAGGGGTGGAGTTCGGCGAACTCGGGCCAGGTGATCGGGATCATCTCGCTGGTAGCGTTGAGTTTCATCGTGCAGCTGCCCAGCGGGATCATGCTGCGGTCGAGTGCCAGATCCTTGTCGCTCAATTGGCGGATGTATCGGAGCATGCCGGTTTCGTTGTGATGCGTGTTGAACACCGGATGCGTCAGGAAGTCAGACGTCCGCCGCAGGCTGGCCGGAATGAGCGGCTCGATGCCCTGCTCGTAGTCGGCCAGATCGGGCAGGGGCTGCCCGGGCGACGCAAAGACCGTAAAGAGTCGCCGGAGATCGTGGCGGGTGGTCGTCTCGTCGAGTGTGATCGAGAGCGTGCGGGGATCGAGCGTGCGCAGGTTCATGCCGAGTTCGCGGGCCCGTGCGGCCATGCTCGCGGTGCGGTCGCCCGTCTCGAGGGAGAGCGTGTCGAAGGCATGGACATTCCTCACCTTCATGCCAAGCCGCGTAAGCCCATCGGCGACAATCGCCGTGAAGGCCGCGATACGGCGGGCGATTCGCTCGAGGCCGGCAGGCCCATGGTAGACGGCGTACATACTTGCCACGACTGCGGGCAGCACCTGTGCCGTACAGATATTGGACGTGGCCTTCTCACGGCGGATGTGTTGTTCGCGGGTCTGGAGGGCGAGCCGGTAGGCGGGCCGGCCGGACGCGTCGATGCTCACGCCCACCAGACGACCCGGCATTGACCGCTTGAAAGCATCGCGACAGGCGAAAAACGCGGCATGCGGCCCGCCGCAGCCCATCGGCATGCCGAATCGCTGGGTGCTGCCGATCACGATGTCGGCAGCCCATTCGCCCGGCGGCACGAGCAGAGTCAGTGCCAACGGGTCCGACGCCACGCACAGGACGCCCTGCTTCGCGTGGATCCGGTCCGCGAGGCCCCGCCAATCGGTCACGCTGCCATCGGTCGCGGGGTATTGGACAAGTCCGCCGAAGCAGTCGGATTGCCCGAGCATGTCGCCGACGTTTCCGACCCGGATCTCGATGCCCAGTGGTCTGGCACGCGTTCGGAGGACCTCGACCGTCTGGGGATGGCAGCCCGCGTCGGCCAGGAAGATCTGGCTCGTGCTCGTTGAAGTCCGCCGGGCCAGCGTCATGGCTTCGGCCGCGGCGGTGGCCTCATCGAGCAGCGACGCGTTGGCGATCGGCATGCCGGTAAGCTCGCAGACCATCGTCTGGAAGTTGACGAGGGCCTCCATCCGGCCCTGACTGATCTCGGCCTGATAGGGCGTGTAGGCCGTGTACCAGGCGGGATTCTCGAGGATGTTCCGAAGGATGACTCCGGGAGTGTGGGTGCCGTGGTAACCCTGGCCGATGAAACTCTTGAGGATTCGATTACGGGCCGCGATTGCCTTCAGTTCCGCCAGCGCAGCCGACTCCGAAACAGCCGGCGGGAGTTGCATCAGGTGACGGCGAGCGATGCTCGCGGGCACGATCCCGTCCACGAGCGACTGGCATGAGGGCTCGCCGATCGCGTCGAGCATATGACGCTCGTCGGCGGCATCGAGACCGATGTGCCGGGCGTGGAACTCGGCGGGGTTTTCCAGAAACGCAAGCGGGATGGCGTTGTGGCGTGCTGTGGGTGCCTGCTGCGCAAGGCGAGCCGGAGAGGACTGGGAATCGGGCATTTCAGAGCTCCAAGCGTGGTCTTGGCCGGCGGAGCGACGGGCCTCCACCGGGAACGCTGTTGTCCTTTTGACCTGAGAGATTCACCGCGGGCCGCGCCCTCGGTTTGCCCCTTCGGTGGACCGGACTTGAGGGCCCGGTCGCTCTCCAACAGCGTGCTCACTCGTCAGTACATGGTGCCTGAGCGTTCAGCCTTCGGCGGTCTTTCGACTCTCTCCTGACGCACCATGAGTGTAGGCAGGGTCCGGCAAACCGGCAACGCCGTTCGGCCCACCGGCAGGGACGCTCGAAAAGGAGGGGGAAAACCGCTGGCCGGCACTGTGATCCACGGCCGGCCCGAAGCGCGTGTGCCGGGTCTCCAAACACTACCCAATGTCGAGAAACCGCGGCAGCGGAGCGTCGGCGGGAAGCCCGAGGATCGTGCGGAGTTCGGCCAGTTCGGCGTCGGAGAGCGGCACGAAAAAGACGGGGTCCTGGCAGAGCGACTGGTCCACGAGCCGGTAGCCGGTCACGTGCGCTGCCTGCACGATGGGCGCCCGGCCGTAGCCATACATCATGTTGTCGACCGTGTCGAAGAAATCCCGGAGCGTGACCGCATCGGGCCGCGGACGGCGGACGTAAAACAGTTCGATCACGTCCTTCCAGAAGTGCGGCACAAACTTCTCGCCAAAGTCGGCATGGCCCACGCGGTCGCGGTTGGTGCCGGCGATCATGATCGGCAGCGACCGCAGCGGCAGACCGCGGTCGCGGCACCGCGACTCGATCGTGGTGCCCAGATTGATCAGGAAGTCGGCGCTGTAGCAATCGTCGCAGATGAGCGCGATGTGGGCGAGGTCCAACGGCTTCCCCACCCGGCTACCGGCGCCTTCAATCAGCGCATCAGCGACTTTTCCATACGGAATGGAGTAGCTCTGAATCTCTTCTGGGGAACCATGGCCGAGGACGACGATCGACGTGGGGCTGTTTTCAGCGGCGGCCTTGCCAACGGCGATCAGGAAACGGTCTGCCACCTGACGGATCGTCTCGGCTGCGGGATCCTGCTTGAACACCGTCGCGGCGGACCCATAGCCGGCGGCGATGGCGGTGATCTCTTTTGGCTCGAGGCCCCGGGCAGGATCGAGCAGGCCGAGCATGGTACGCCCCGGACCGATCACCACGCGTTCGCCCGTCGCGTCGCGCTTTCGGTCGATGAACTCCGCCAGTTTCACCAGCGTCTCAAGACGTTCATCTTCCGAGAGTGCCGCCAGACGGTCGGCGTGGTCGAGGCAGAGGTGGAAGAGCGACGGCTCGATCTGCCGGTAGTGCTTGGGGGTGGTATCGAGCCTGGCGACAACCGCCGGCGAAATTTCCGTCTGGAAGAGAGCAAAGTCTCGCGGAAAACCAGTGGCTTCAGCGTTGGCCACTCCGCAGGCAATCAGGCAGAGGCTCAGGACGAGCGGCAGACTGGGAGCAAACCAGAGGTGAGGTGACATTGAGCGGGATGGCATGTGGCGTGGCATGAGGTTGCATGGCAGCAGGTGGGATGGCAGCAGGTGGGATGGCAGCAGGTGGGATGGCGTCATGCCACCAATTCTAGTCACCCAGCGAGATCTGAGTTGTAGAAGATCCTGCGCCGCAACAGAAAGCTGATCCGAAAGCGGCAGGGCGACTGTGGTCCGGGATGTTGACAGGTACGGAACGGGCGTATAGTATACGGCCGTATACACATTGGGCTTGGAGTCGCCTGTCATGGTCACGAATGTCACGGATATCACGAATGTCATGGACGTCGCAAAGAACACGCACGTCTTCAGGAAGTCGGCGGCTGACGGCTTGAGATCCGAGGGCCAGGCGGCCCATGTCGCCGCCTTCGGCGGGTTACTCGAACGGGCGGCAGAGTGGCGGCTGGCCGAACGCCAGGGCTGGGAAACTGTTTCGACAGGGTTCCAGCCGCTCGACCAGTTGCTGCCGGCCGGTGGCGTGCGACGTGGCAGTCTTCTTGAGTTGCTTGCCGACGGCGATGCGTCTGCCGGTGGCGATGCAGGCGGGGCGATCTCACTTGCCTGTGCGGTAGCCTGCCGGCTGGCTGATTCAAAATCGGTCGGGCAAGGAACGGCAATCGCCACTTCCGTATCCATGCCTTCCGCAACCATGACTTCGGCAAGAGCCTCGACCATCGTGGTCGTCGATCGTGGGGCAGGGTTTTATCCGCCAGCGGTGATCCCATGGCTCGATGCGCTGGCCGATGGCGGGGGAAAGAGTGGGCGCAGGCCGCAGTTGGTGGTGGCCCGTCCGTCACGCGATGAAGACGAAATCTGGGCCATTGATCAGGCGCTCCGCTGCCCCGGCGTGGCAGCCGTGCTGGCCTGGCCCAAGCGGGTGCATGCCACGGCCATGCGACGGTGGCAGTTGGCGGCCCGGGCAGGTGGGGCGGTCGGGCTTATGGTGCGTGGACTCAGGCTGCAGGGAAGAACGCATGACGGGCATGACGGGCATGACGGGCACGACGGGCATGGAAAGCATGGAAGGCAGGCAGGGTCGCTCGAAGTGGTGCGTCGCGAACCATCGTGGGCCGATGCCAGGGTGGCGATCTCACCGGTGGCCGGTGGGGATGCCGTTGCCGAGCTTTCCAGCCGGCGGCTGCGGCTCTCGCTCGTTGGTGGACCATGGTCGGGCGATGCGATGCTTGAAGAACGTTCGGTAGACGTGCTTTTGAATCTGACAAATGGTCGCGAAGTCGTGCGCCGCCATCGCACACCGGCTCGGCATAGTGCGGCGACTGCGGCAGGGAGTCTTCACGCAGATTGCCATGCAGCTTTTCCGGCGGCTTTTCATACAGCTCTTCATACAGCTTTGCATGCAGAGGGGGTGGCATGTCGCGCATCATGACGATCTGGCTGCCCCGCTGGCCCGTGCAGCGGCGGCTCCTCGAGCGGCCAGAGCTCCGACAGCGGCCGGTATTCGTCTGCCGGCGTGAACGCCGTGGCATGATGACCGTGGTCGCCTGGGCCTGGGCCGCGCCGCCGCGGAGAGCGGGGCCTGCTCCATTGCCATCAGGCAGAGCGCCATCAGGCAGAGCGGCTCTCGCCCGGATCACGGCGGGCATGTCGCTCGCCGAAGCCATGGCCGTGTTGGCACTGTCGCATGGTTCGCGAGCCTGCCACATGACGGAGGTCGACCACGACGACCCTGGAGCCGATCGTGCCGCGCTCGAGGCACTCGCCCGCTACTGCAGGCGGTTTGCACCGATCGTGGCGATCGGGAGCCCGGCGGTGCATGGACATGCAGAGCCTGAGTGCCTCCAACTGGACGTGACTGGCACGGCCGGGTTTTTCGGTGGCGAGGGATCGTTGGTTCGCACGGCCGTCTGGACGCTGGCCGCGAGGGGCATTCATGCCCGGGCGGCGATTGCCGATACGCCTGCCGCCGCCTGGGCCGCGGCGCACCATACCGACACGCTACACAATCAAGAGAATCAAAATCAGCAAAAGAATCAAAGTCAGAATACTGATTCGCATCATGCTGATCCGCCCCGCAGGCCGTCGCTGGCCCAGGGGTCGCGGCATCGGCGCTTTGCGATCGTGCCCGCAGGAGGACAGCTGCACTCCCTGGCCGGATTGCCGGCCACAGCCCTCAGACTGGAGGCTGCCGTGGCGGCACAGTTGCGAGACGTCGGGATCGAGACCATCGGGGGTGTCGCCCGGTTGCCACGCAAGAGCCTTGCCTCACGGTTTGGTCCGCAGCTGGCACAGCGGCTTGCTGAATTCACAGGTGAGCGGCCCGAGCCGCTGGTCGTTCCCAACTCCGGTGAGCTACCGACCGCGTCGCAGACCTTCGATTTCCCGCTGCTACTGCGCGACACGACGCTTGATGATCTGATCACGATGATCGAGCGACTTCTTCAGGAATGCGTCACGCCGCTGGTCGCCCTCGGGAAGGGAGTGATGTCACTGCAGGTACGGTTGGAACGTTCTCAATCAGTGTTCACCCACGCAGTGTTCACCCATGAGGCCTGCACGCCAGTGATCATCGACATCGGTGTGTTTCAGCCGAGCAGTTCGGTCAAGCATCTGCTGGAGCTCGTGCGGCTGCGGATGGCGAGAATGCGCATGCCGCGGGAGATCGAGGGAATCGCGGTGGAGGTTGTGTCTGTGGGGGTGGCCGAGTGCCGGCAGCGAACGCTTTTTGGCGAGGCGGCGGAAACATCGGCATCGCAGGTGGGCATGCTGCTCGACCGACTGTCGGGAAGGCTCGGTCGCGGGGCCGTATTTGAGCCCAGATCGATGGCCGATGCCCAGCCGGAACATGCGTGGGTGGCCGCGCCGCCGACAGCCTCTCGATCAAGGCCCGCGTTGAATGCCAGGGCAAAAAAGGCAGCACACGAACCATCGCCGCAGAATGGCCCACGAGCCGGCCGCACGATGGCTTCGATGCCATCGATGGCATCCCCGCAGCGGCGACCGATCTGGCTGCTGTCCCGGCCGCTGCAGCTGGATGCTGTGTCGGTTGTTGACTCGTCGGATGCAGTGGGGGGGCCGCCGGTGCGGTTTCACATCGGTCAGCACCGGCATGAGGTGGTGAAGGCCCACGGCCCGGAGCGGATCGAGACAGCCTGGTGGCGGGGGCCGACCGTGCGGCGGGACTATTACGTTGTCGAGACGCGATCGGGCGGCCGCTACTGGATCTTCCGTCGGCTGCGTGGAGCTGCCGGCGGAGGGCCGGGCGGGGGATGGTTTCTCCACGGCACTTTTTCATGAGTCTGTTTTTCCGGGCCTGACAATTTTCCGGGCGCGGCACGTTCTCGTGTGTGACAATTTTTCATGTCTGAGAGGGAGATGCATTCATGGATGAGCCGCCCTATGCAGAGCTGCATTGCACGAGCAACTTTTCATTTCTGGAGAGCGGCTCACATCCCGAGGAGTTGGTGCGGAAGGCCCACTCGCTGGGCTACGAGGCGATCGCCATCACCGATCGAAGCACGCTCTCCGGCATTGTGCGGGCCCATGGTGCGGCCCGGCAGACCGCTGGCGCTGCCGGGAATGGCGTCGACAGACAGGCCGGCATCAAGCTCGTCGTGGGCGCGCAGCTGGAGCCGGTCGATGCCCTGCCGCTGGTTGTGTGGGCCACCAACCGCATGGGCTATTCCCATCTCTGCCAGCTGCTGACGCACGGGTTTGCCGCCGCCGTGCCGCACACTACCGGCACGAAGGCATGCCGGCTGTCGCATGCCGACATTGCCGCCCATGCCGAGGGACTGCTGGCGGGTGTGCCATTGGCGGCGATCGCGCAGGCCGGCATGAAGGATGCCGGTGGACTCCGTGATGCCGGCGAAGCCGTCTGGCAGTGGCGGGAGGTGTTTGGCGATCGGCTGGCGGCGCTGGCCGAGGTGTCGCTCGAGGGGGACGACGAGGAACGGCTGCGGTGGTTTGCGGCGCTCGGCCGTCAGACGCGGGTGCCGCTCGTGGCGGCAGGTGATGTCCGCTACCACGAACGCTCCCGCCTTCCTCTGTTTGATGCTCTCACCGCCGTTCGTCATGGCTGCACGGTGGAGGAGACCCGGGGCAGGCTCCTTTCCAACGGCGAGCGGCATCTACACGATCGCCGCAGGATTGCCGAGCGATTCGCCTCGCTGCCAGGGGCCGTCGAGCGATCGGTGGAGATCGCAAGACAGTGCACGTTTTCGCTCTCCGAACTGCGGTATGAGTATCCCGATGCGAACGTGCCGGTGGGCCGCACGCCGGCAGAACATCTGGAGGAGCTGGCCTGGCGGGGGGCGATGAAACGGTATCCCGACGGCATTCCCGACAAGGTGCGGTCGCTCGTCGGGCACGAGCTTGCGCTCGTGGCGGAACTCGGCTACGAAGCCTACTTTCTGACGGTGTTCGATATTGTGCGGTTTGCCCGCCACCGCGGCATCCTCTGCCAGGGACGGGGGTCGGCTGCCAACTCCGCCATCTGCTACTGCCTGGGCATCACGTCGGTCGATCCGGCGCGGATGGACGTGCTCTTCGAGCGGTTCATCAGCCGTGAACGCTGCGAAGCGCCCGATATCGACATCGATTTCGAGCATGACCGTCGTGAGGAGGTGATCCAGTATGTCTATGAAACCTACGGCCGTAGCCGGGCGGCGATGACGGCCGAGGTGATCTCCTACCGGCTACGGTCGGCTGTGCGGGACATGGCCAAGGCGGTGGGGCTGTCACTCGATCGCGTGGAGAAGATCGCAGGCGTGCTCGACGTGGGGGATGGCGTGGAGGCATTGCCACAACGGCTGGTCGAGGCTGGCCTCGATCCCGCCGACGCCACCAGCAGGCGGCTCACCACGCTCGTCGGCCAACTCGTCGGTTTTCCACGCCACTTGGGGCAGCACGTAGGCGGCATGGTGATGACGCGGGGCAACCTCTGCGATCTCGTGCCGATTCAGCCTGCCGCGATGGATGGCCGTACCGTCATCCAGTGGGACAAGAACGACCTCGATGAACTGGGCATTCTCAAGGTCGATTGTCTGGCGCTCGGCATGCTCTCCTGCATCCACCGGGCGTTCGATCTGGTCGAGGCTGCTGGGGGGCCGAAGCTGACGCTGGCCACGGTGCCCGCCGAAGACGGGAGTGTCTATGAGATGATCTCGCGGGCCGACACGGTGGGCGTGTTTCAGATCGAAAGCCGGGCGCAGATGAGCATGCTGCCAAAGCTCAAGCCGGCCTGCTTCTACGACCTCGTGATCGAGGTCGCGATCGTGCGGCCCGGGCCCATCCAGGGCGACATGGTGCATCCTTATCTCCGCCGCCGCTCGGGCGAGGAGCCGGTGACCTTTCCGAGCGAGGCCATTCGCGAGGTGCTTGAGAAGACGCTGGGTGTTCCGCTCTTCCAGGAACAGGCGATGCGGCTGGCAGTCGTGGCCGCCGGTTTCACGCCCGGGGAGGCCGATCAACTCCGCCGCGCCATGGGGGCCTGGCGTCGCCCGGGCGTGATCGACGCGTTTCGCAGGAAGATGCTCGATGGCATGCTCGCCCGTGGCCTGTCGCAGCGATTTGCCGAGCAGGTGTTTCAGCAGATTCGTGGCTTCGGCGAGTATGGATTTCCGGAGTCACATGCGGCGAGCTTCGCGCTCCTGGTCTACGTGTCGGCGTGGCTCAAGCGGCATCATCCGGCCGCTTTTACGGCCGCCCTGCTCGGCAGCCAGCCGATGGGGTTTTACGCACCGGCGCAGCTGGTGCGTGATGCCAGGGAGCATGGTGTGAAGGTGCTGCCGGTCGATGTGAATGCCAGCGCGTGGCAGGCGAAGGTTGAAGGCAAAAGCGGAGTGCGGAATGTGGTGCGCGGCGGCTGCCGCGAAGAGGATGGTGCCTCAAATGGAAGTCTGGCGAGTCGTCCAGCGAGTCGTCTGGCTATTCGTTTGGGGCTGGAACAGGTGTACGGCCTGGCGGAGGCAGTCGGCAGGCGGATCGAGCAGGCGCGACTGGCCGGCCCTTTCAGACTGCCGCATGAACTGGCACGGCGGGCCCAGATCGATCGCCAGTCGCTCCTGCATCTCGCTCGCGCCGGGGCGCTTGAGTCGCTGGGGCTGGATCGTCGTCGGGCCGTTTGGGAGGCGATGCGATGCCTCGACCGCCCCGGCAGTCTGCCGCTGCTGCAAGGTCTTCAGGACGAGCAGGATGACGCCGATGATGATCTCCTGCTGCCTGCGATGACGCGACAGGAAGAGGTGATCGCCGACTACCGAACCGCCGGCCTTTCCCTGCAGTCCCACCCGCTCCACTTCGAACGCGACGGGCTCGCAGTGCGGGGCATCATCACCACCTCGGAGGCGACGGCGGCTCCAGAGGGCCGCCGCGTGCAGGTGGCAGGCATCGTGCTCACGAGGCAGCGTCCGGCCACGGCCGCGGGGACGATCTTTCTGACAATAGAGGACGAAACCGGTGCGGCCAACGTCGTGGTGCGGACTGATGTCTGGCAGGCGGCCGATCCTTCCGCCCGCCGCGCGGCGGTGCTCGTCGTGCATGGGCGGATTCAACGCCGTGGCCCGGTCGTGCACATCCTGGCAACAGCTCTGGAGCCGACCCCCCTGGCAGCCCTCCCGAAAATGTCGCGAGATTTCTGCTGACGACGGGCGTCATAAAAAAGACGGGCGTCATAAAAAAACTTCACCCCTGCGTTTGTGGTCGTCACAACTGGACGTGGCCGGAAATTGACATACAAAAGTGGGTATGGAGTCAGACGCCGTCACGGAAACCAACCTCGGCATAGGCCCGCTTTACCGCGGCAAGGTTCGTGACTGCTACCGCCTCGACGCGTCTGCGTTCGGCCCCGCGATGCTCATCGTCAGCACCGACCGGATCAGCGCCTTCGACTGGATCCTGCCCACACCGATCCCTGGCAAGGGGAAGGTGCTGACCGCAATCTCGGCCTTCTGGTTCGAGTGGCTGTCGTCCGGGGCCAGCGGTGCCGGTTCGCCTGGCCAGGCTCATCATTTGATCACCACCGACGTCGATGCCATGGGACTGCCGGCCGAGGTCGATCGCGACCTGCTTCGCGGCCGCGCGATGCTCGTGCGGCAGGCCGATGTGATCCCCTTCGAGTGTGTCGTCCGTGGCTGGCTGGCCGGCTCGGGGCTCGTCGAATATATTCGCAATGGCACCGTCTGCGGCGTGCGGCTGCCCGCCGGACTCGGGCCGGGCTCGCCGCTGCCCGAGCCCATCTTCACGCCGGCAACGAAGGCGATCACCGGCCACGACGAAAACGTGTCGTTTGAGGTGATGGCCGACCGCATCGGCTTCGCGCTGGCGTCGACGCTCCGAGAGAAGAGCATCGAGGTCTTTCGCCGCGGGGCTGAGTATGCCGCGACATGCGGGATCGTTGTCGCTGACACAAAGTTTGAATGGGGCCACCTGCCCGACGGCTCCCTTCTTCTGGTCGACGAGGTGCTCACTCCCGACAGTTCCAGGTTTTGGCCGGTGGCGGGCCTCGCATCGGGCCGTATTCCCGACTCGTTCGACAAGCAATTCGTGAGGGATTGGCTGGATTCGAGCGGCTGGGACAAATCGAGCCCCCCCCCTGCCCTGCCTGCTGAAGTCGTGGCCAAGACCCGGGAAAAGTACCTCGAAGCCTGCCGGCTGCTCACGGGCCGGCTCCCGTAAGGCGGCTACGCTCAACCGGCCGTCTCAAACCAGGCGGGCTCCAACTGGCCGTAGGAGGCCGCCTGGTGTCAGTCGCCGGTCGACGGGTTCAGAGTAGACGGGTTCAGGCATTTCTTTCCGGGTGTTTCTGGCCTAGGGACGCGTGCCTGCCGAAATTAGACTTATAATCGTCCAGACTTATCATCGCTCAGCCAGGGCCCATTTTCGCCCTCTCCCCCGTCCTGCGGTCGACCGTCCCCTCCCTTGAGACTGGCCCCCATGCTCCGCTACTGGACCGCCGGTGAATCGCACGGCCCCGCCCTCGTGGCCCTCGTCGACGGGTTTCCTGCCGGCATGGCCGTGGATAAGGCCCTGATTGATGCTGAGCTCGTCCGTCGCCAGGGCGGCTATGGACGCGGCGGCCGACAGCGGATCGAGACGGATGCCGTCACGTTTCTGTCAGGGCTCTGGCACGGCGCCACGCTCGGCAGCCCGTTGGCGATTGAAGTTGTCAATAAAGACTCGAAGCTCGAAAGGCTCGAGGACGTCGATCGCCCCCGGCCGGGACATGCCGACCTCCCTGGGGCCATCAAGCATCTGGGAGGCGTCCGTGCGGTGCTGGAGCGGGCAAGTGCCCGTGAGACCGCCGCCCGTGTGGCCGCAGGGGCCCTGGCCCGCCAACTCCTGTCGCTGTTTGGCATCGAGGTCGCCGGCTGGGTGACGGAACTTGGTGGCCTCGTGCTTGGCGACCGTTCCGGCACGCTGTCGGAGCTGCGGGCCCGCCGTGATTCGAGCTCCATCTATTCGCTTCATCCCGAGCGGGACGCGGAAGTCGAGACGCTTATCGATCGGGTGGGCAAAGAGGGAGACACGCTCGGCGGCGTGGTCGAAGTCCGGGTCGATGGCCTGCCCATCGGCCTCGGCACGCATGCCCAGTGGGACCGCAAGCTCGACGGCCGGCTCGCACAGGCAGTCATGGCCGTGCAGGCGATCAAGGGTGTGGAGATCGGCATGGGCTTTGAAGCCGCCAGACGCCGCGGCTCCGAGGTGCACGATCCGATCCACTACGACGCCGGCACCCGCAGTGGCCCGCAGTTGGGCTTCACGCGGCCCACCAACAACGCGGGGGGGCTCGAGGCTGGCATGACCAATGGCCAGCCGCTCGTCGTCCGAGCTGCCATGAAGCCGATCAGCACGCTGCGGAAGCCACTGGAGTCGGTGAATCTCCGGACCAAGCAGGCGGAGGAGGCCGCGTACGAACGGAGCGACGTCTGCGCGGTCAGCGCCTGCAGCGTGATCGTGGAGCATGTCGTCGCGTTCGAGGTGGCAACGGCCCTCGTGGACAAGTTCGGCGGGGACAGCGTCGAGGAGATGCTCGCGCGGTGGCGGCTCTACCATGACCTGGCACGCAGCCGCTAGCGGTCTGGCGAAGAGGACTTGCAAAGAGCACTTGCAAAGAGCATTTGGAGAGCTTGGGTTCAGCGCGGAGTGAAGGTGGAAGAGTCAGGGAAGACTTTCGTCAAAAAAGACTTTTGAGAAACTTCTTTCGCGGATCATTCGCGTACGAATCGCGGATCATGCGTGAGGGGTTAGAAACCGGGAACAGGGATGTTCATCGAACGGTCAGCGTCGCGGATTCGAGCCATGCGCACGCTGTTCGTGCTGTTTGGGCTCGTGCCCTGCGCCGCCCTGTGTGCGTGGGCGGGGGTGCGGCATTCCAGCGGACACCGTGCGGCTCTCGAGCAGGCCTGTGAACGGGTGATTGGCCTGCCGCTGGAGATCGGCAGCGTCGAGCATGTACGGCCCAATGCCCTCCGGCTCCGAAACTGCAGGCTGTCATCGGCGTCGGGGGGCGTGGTGCTGTCGGCTCCGGTGGTCGACGTTGAATCGTCAGCCGGTGAACTCCGCGTCAGCCTCGGAACCATTGACTGCACGCCCGAGTTGGCCCGTGTGTTGTCCGGGCTGGCCGGGGAGTGGCTGCGTCAGCCACTCCGATTTCCGGTCGATTGCGTGATCGACATCAGCGACTTTTCCTGGCGGCCGCGTGCCCGTTCCGCAGTCGAAGGCACCCAGTCGGCGGGTTTAGCAGGAGCAGGCCCCCGTTCTTCCGGACGTCATGGACTCCATATCGAATGCGTCGCCGCCAAGGGATCCCGTGCCGTTCGCGTGCGACGGAATGCTGATGCTGATGCTGATGTGGAGGCGTCTTCGGACGAGGTCCGCGTGGTGTTCGGGGGGCTGGAAAGCGGGGCCGAAAGTGCCACCCAGGATGGCTTCTCAAGCCTGGAGCCGGGGATGGGCGGGCGGCTCGAGGTGCATGGCACCGTCGCGGAACAGGTGCCTGTGGTAATGGTCGAAGCGTTGGCAGGGCTGGAGGGGGGCACGCTGCCTTTTGGGGACGAGGCTTCCCTGAGCGGCACGATCGCCGCGGTGTCCGAGGGTGGGCTTTCGAGTGGTTCAGCCCAGGCCCGGCTCGAACGGGTCGATCTCGCCGCGGCCAGTCTGCATCTGCCCCACCGGATCTCGGGGGAGGCGGTGCTGGCGATCGACCGTCTTGAGTGGGGACGTGGCCGGATAACGGCCTGTGAGTGTCACAGCTCCGTATCTCGTGGCCGTCTCGGCCAGCGGCTGATCGAGGCCTGCGTGTCGGTGATGGGCTGCCGCCCAGGGCCGGCGTATCGCTCGTTTGCCCGCGAGGAGGTACGGCATTTTGACGATGCGGCCTGGTTGCTCAGAATCGGCCCCGCGGGTGTCGCACTCCAGGCCGATCCCGGGCGGTCCGCATCGCTGATCAGAATCCAGGGGCTCTCGATCCTGGATGAGCCGCAGGTCTCGGTGCCGCTGGATCGTCTCGCCTGGCTGCTTTCTCCTCCGGGAGCCACGGCTGTTCCAGCCTCCAGAGCCACCGCCTGGCTGCTGGGTCTGTTTTCCTTTGACCACTCCGGGGCGGCAGCCGCCCCAGCCGGCACCAACGCCATCGGGGGTGCGGAGGCCATTCCGCACAATCCGCCCGAGCAGGCCGTCCGCCCGCTTCGACGCAGCGAATTTTGACCCATTTTTGACGCAGGGCAGACGCTGGGCTGACGGCCCAGGCTGGCAAGTCTGACGAAATACGTCACAGTAGCGACCGCTGGCGGAGTGCCGGCCCTCGCGATCCGCTTTGCTGCGGTCACGACAGGATGATCGTGCGGCCTCATGAAAGGAAACGATGACGCCCTCAACCAAGACCAAACACCGCAAGCACCACTCACCCAAAGTGCCCCGTGGCACACACGACGAGCACGCGCAGCAAGAATCGCTGGCTGCGGCTGAGGGGCTCGAGTTTGGCCGCACAGCGCTCCACGATCCGAGAAACGAAGACGATGCTGCCGTCGCTGGGAGCCTCGCCGTGGAACCGCGGCAGGATGGTGTCGGGGCAGTGGTCGGCATCGACTGGCCGGTGTTGATTTGGGTTGTGGGCGTGCATCTGGCGGCGCTCACGGCACCATTCTTTTTTTCCTGGTCGGGCCTGGCCATCTGCCTGACTCTGTACTGGGTCACGGGCAGCCTGGGCGTGTGTCTGGGCTACCATCGGCTGCTGACGCACGGCAGTTTCACGACGTCCCGGCCAGTACGGCTCTTTTTTGCGTGGCTCGGTGGAGTGTCCGGTGAAGGCTCGGCACTGCTCTGGGTGGCCAACCATCGCAAGCACCATGCTTTCAGCGATCAGGATGGCGACCCCCACACGCCGCGGGATGGTGGACTGTGGTCGCACATGCTCTGGATGTTTCCGAAACGCACCTCTGCCGAACTGGCGGCCCACATCACACGTTGGGCTCCGGACCTCGATCGTGAGCGCGGTCTGCATTTTCTGCAAAACACATTTCTGTTGTGGCACATCCTGATCGGCGGCGGCCTGTTGGCCGGAGGCTGGTGGATGGGTGGTCCGCGGTTGGGCATCTCCTGGCTGGTCTGGGGGCTCGCGCTGCGGATGGTGATCGTGTTTCATGTCACATGGCTTGTGAACTCGGCGACCCACATGTGGGGCTATCGCAACTATGAGACCACCGACGACTCCCGCAACCTGTGGTGGGTGGGACTGCTGGCGTTCGGAGAAGGCTGGCACAACAACCACCATGCCTACCAGCGGATGGCCCGGCACGGGCATCGTTGGTGGGAGGTCGACGTCACGTATTGGGGCATTCTGACGCTGGAAAAACTCGGTCTGGCCCGAAACGTCGTGCATACCCCGTATGGCAAAAGTGCCCGGGCAACGACGGCTAAATAGCGTCTCTGCCGTTGGTTTTGGCTGCTGCTGTTGCAATCCCAACGGCCCCCGATACACTTCGCGTAACGAAACCCTTTTTCAACAATCAATGCCGCCCGTGGACGGGTGGATTTAGGCTAGATGTCGCTTACAAAAGAACGCAAAAACGAACTGATTGGTGCTTATCGGCGAGGGACTGCCGACACCGGATCAGCCGAGATTCAGATCGCCCTGCTCTCAGGACGCATTTCACATCTCACGGACCACTTCAAGAAGCACTCCAAGGATTTTGCGAGCCGGCGTGGTTTGCTCATGATGGTGAGCCGTCGACGTCAACTTCTTGATTATCTCAAGCGAGTCGCGCCTCAGCGGTATCTCGACGTCATTCGGCGGTTGGAGATCCGGAAGTAGTCCCTCTGCCAGCCGGCCGTCGGCGAGTGGCATTGATTGGTGTGATCGGTTCCGTTGTTTCTGCCCGTATGCGCCTGTTCTTCATGAACGGGCGATGCGTTGGGCAGAATGTTTCGCCTTTGGGCGTTGCGGTTCCGGGTCTTGCTCGATCTTCGGCTTATTTGATCTTCGGTGAGTGTTTGCCATTTCTCTGTGAGCCATCGCCGACAACGCGGGGTTCGCTGTGAGGGCGGCCTCTACCACGACTCAATTTCCACGACCCGCTCTTCCGCAGGCTTCAGGGCCAGGGCTGAATACAAAATCACCGTAAGAATCCAAAACACGAGAAGTCAGAACAAGAGAAAGACGCAGAACAAAGGAATCCATTATGAAAGAGCGAGTTGAACGGCAGATCGGTGACCAGGTTCTCTTCATCGAGACGGGCTTTCTGGCCAAACAGGCGGCGGGCAGTGTGCTTGTCGGTTATGGAGAGACCAGGGTGCTCGTGGCCGCCGCCACCGGCGCGCCCCGTGTCGGCATCGATTTCTTTCCGCTGACCTGCGACTACCGTGAGCGGGTCGCTGCTGCCGGCAAGTTCCCCGGAGGCTTTTTGAAGCGGGAGGGGCGGCCGACGATGAAGGAGACGCTCACCAGCCGTCTCATGGACCGGCCCATTCGACCGCTGTTTCCCGAGGGCTTTTTTGATGAAGTCCAGGTGCAGGCCTCCGTGCTCGCCAGCGACCGTCAGAACGACCCGGACATTCTTGGAATGGTTGGCGCTTCGGCCGCCCTGTGCGTTTCCCCGTTGCCCTTCCGCGGCCCGCTCGGCAGCGTCCGGATTGCCCAGGTCGACGGCCGGTTCATTCCGTTTCCGACCCAGGATCAGCTCGAGGAGAGCGATCTGGACCTCATCGTTTCCGGAAGTCCGACGGCCGTGCTCATGATCGAAGGGTTTGCCCGCGAGATGCCCGAGGAGCGGATGCTCCAGGCGATTGAGGAGGCGCATCGCCACATCCGCACCATCTGCGAGATGCAGGACGAACTCGTCCGGAAGGCCGGTAAGCCCAAGAAGGAATATGTGCTGGCCGACTACTCCGGTCTGCGCGATCGCCTGACCCGTGGTTTCTTTGCAGAACTCAGGGCTGCAAAGGCGCTTGCCGGCAAGCAGGAGCGAGGGCAGGCGGTCAAGGCATTGCGTGAACGTGCCAAGGCTGAGATCGCTCCTTCGGAGCCGGCCGCGACCGCACGGGCGGGTGATGCCGGGGGCTTCAGCGATGGGGATTTTGCACACGTCTGGCACGCGCTGGAGGAGCAGGCGGTCCGCCAAAACATCCTCGACGGCAAGCGACCGGACGGTCGGGACTACACGTCGCTCCGGCCGATCCACTGCGATGTCGACCTGCTGCCTCGGGTGCACGGCTCGGCGCTTTTTCAGCGGGGTGAGACACAGGCGCTCATCACGATTACGCTCGGCACAGGCAAGGACGAGCAGCGTATCGATGGTCTCGTCGACGAGTATTCGAAGAAGTTCATGCTCGACTACTATTTCCCTTCGTATTCCGTCGGTGAAGTGCGGCCCATCCGTGGTCCGGGGCGGCGTGAGATTGGCCACGGGGCCTTGGCTGAGCGAAGTGTCAAGCCTGTGCTGCCCGATCCCGATGTCTTCCCCTACACGATCCGGGTGATCTCCGACATCCTTGAGTCGAATGGCTCGAGTTCGATGGCGTCCGTCTGCGGTGCCACGCTTGGCCTGATGGCGGCTGGCGTGCCGATTGCCAATCCGGTTGCAGGCATTTCTGTTGGTCTCGTCAAGCAGTCGGAACAGCACTGGGTGTTGCTCACCGACATCATCGGTGACGAGGATCACTACGGCGACATGGACTTCAAGATCGCCGGATCCCACCTCGGTATCACGGGCATCCAACTCGACCTGAAGATTGACGGCATCTCGCCGGCCATCATTGAGGCCACGTTGCGGCAGTCTCGCGAAGCGCGGCTGGAAATCCTGCGGAACATGCTCTCCGCGATCCGAAGGCCGCGTGAGGAAATTTCCCCGTGGGCGCCGCGGCTCTTGCGCACCCGCATCGACCCCGAGAAGATCGGTCTGCTCATCGGACCGGGTGGCAAGACGATCCGTGCCATTCAGGAATCTTCGGGCGCCAGCATCGAAGTCGAGGATGACGGCACCGTAACGGTGGCCAGCCACGACGCCGAAGGGGCGATGGCGGCCATGGCGAAGATCGAAGCCCTCACTGCCTCGATCCAGATCGGTCGGATTTACGAGGGCCGCGTGACGAGCGTGAAGGACTTTGGCGCGTTCGTGGAGCTTGTGCCCGGGAAAGACGGCCTGTGCCATGTCAGCGAACTGTCTGACGAGTATGTGTCGAGCGTCGCGGACGTCTGCCGCGTGGGCGATATCATGCGGGTAAAGGTGATCGCGGTTGACGATCAGGATCGCGTCAAACTGAGTCG
>Ga0247831_1004138_pt1 | contig 19840 bp, 22 predicted proteins | sample LaCruzMarch2015__9_FD_192406 | JGI IMG/M metagenome (GOLD analysis project Ga0247831, IMG submission 192406) | Freshwater microbial communities from meromictic Lake La Cruz, Castile-La Mancha, Spain - LaCruzMarch2015_1m | ecosystem: Environmental > Aquatic > Freshwater > Lake | place: Spain... | reverse complement strand
GCACTTTTTTGCCAGCAGTGACGACCTGCACCAGCGCATTGCCCTGCCCGAGTGGCAAGCCTTGGTGGGCTTCATCGTGGAGGGCCTGCGCGACACCGTGTTGGCAGCCAACGGCGGCTGGCTGGACGCGCAAGGCCAAAGCCCCGCCTTCCAGATTGCACTGGAAGGCTTGTGGTTTCAAATCAGCAATCGAGGCGTGCACCACGACATCCACACCCACGGCAACTGCTCCTGGTCGGGCGTGTACTGCGTGCAGGTCGACGAAGACGCCCGCCGCTGCGCGCACGAGGTGTTTGGCGCGCTCAACGGCGTGACGCGCTTTTACGGCCCACACTTCAACCAACTGGGCGGCGCCCACATGGACCTGGGCTCGGCCTACCTGCAGCAGCCCCACGCCGACATTGCCCCCCGGCCCGGCCAGTTGGTGGTGTTTCCGGCGTGGCTGGCCCACCAGGCCATGCCCTACGCCGGCGAGCAAGACCGCATCATCGTGTCCTTCAATGCCAGCGTGCATGCCGCCCAAGGCGGCAACCAGCGCCACGCTTACGGCCGGGGTTAAGCCATGGGGTTGGCACGCACATTGGCAAGGCTTGACGGGCCCAGCGTGCTGCAAGCGGCCGGGCGCTCGGCCTTGTTCTATGCGGGTTGGTTGGCCCAAGCTCAGTTGGGCATGGCCCTGAGTTGGGGCTGGTTTGGTGGCCTCGGTGGGGTGGCCCTTTGGTGGGCGACCTTGGCCTGGCTGGCGCAGCACAGGCCTGCCTTGGCCTTAAGCCGCCCTTTGCTGTGCACCTTGGCCGGGGTGGCCAGCGGCGGCCTGGCGCTGGCCATGGCGGCAGAGTGGATGCCGCTTCGCCTTGTGGGCTGGCTGGCGGGAACCCTGGCTTGGGCCACGCTGTGCCACCAACTCCAACGCAGCATGGCCGCTCAGCCTCCTTGGTGGCGTCGGCTCTGGCTGATGGCGACCTCCAAGACCCGTCCTGCTGCGCCAACAGGTGCAGGCGAGGGCCAACTGCCCCCTGCGCTGGGCCCTGGGCACGCTTGTGCGCTGGGTCATTTGGCAGGCTTGCTGGCTTCTGTGTGGCTGGCCGCCCAGGCGCAACACTGGGCCCTGAACTGGCCCCTGCTGTGCGGGCTGCTGCTGCTGTCACCCTGGCTGCGAGGCCAAGCTCAGGGAAACTGCAGCCAGGTCCACCGGCTGGACGCCCCCACCGGCTTGATGATGGGCAGCTTGCTGCCCATGGCCCAGTGGTGCAGTGCTTTGGGCTGGACTGCGGCCGAGTCCATCAGCTTGCATGTGCTGGCCATGTGGCTGGGCTGGGCCTTGGGCACCCTCCTGTCTGCTGACCCCGCGCCCAACGACGGGCCAGCTGCTGCAAGCGGATTCAAGCGTACGCCCATGCACCCCACCAAGCTGATGTGCGGCGCCTGGGCTTTGGCAGCTTTTCTGGCAGCATGGCCTTCCCCCTGGGCCATGCTGGCTGCGGCGGGCCTGGTGGGCGCCGCATCGGCCGCATGCAGGGCTGCGCCCAGACCCAGTGACGCGGTGGGTGTGCTTTTGCTGCTGTGGGTAGGCCAGCTTAGCGTGAGCCAAGGACCTGATGCGTTCCGCATGATGCTGGTGCTGACTTTGCTCTGGGCCATCGGCCGTGCCTGCTGGCCCATTTCGCGCAAGGCACCGGTTTGGCACGCGCGCGCCAGCTAAGGGCTTGTCGGTTAGCCCAGGGGCTTTGATTCGGACATGGGTTGAAGAAGGTGAACAAATATGTGCGGCTATATCAATCGAATGAATTAAAATATTCCATTTTTTAATTTTATTTTTAATATATTTAAACTAATTATTAAAATTCAATATTCTTAATTATTTCATTTAAATGACAGCACGCAGTCAAAAAATGAAGGTGCAAAAGTTAACTTTTGTCATTCCAAATGGCGGCATGTATTTTTTTGGCGCCGAATCTATAATAAAGGACTTTTTATCAGCCCTATTTGTTCATGAACTTACCCAGCGTTCCGCCCAGCGCCTATGTGGCCGCCTTTGCGTCACTGGCGATCGCCTTGTTTTTGGTGTTGACCCGCCGTTGGCATGGCCGCTTCAGCTCGGACGGTGTGCAAGGTGTTCAAAAAATGCACACCACCCCCACGCCCCGCATAGGCGGGCTGGCCATTGTGTTGGGCGTGCTGGCAGGCTATGGGGTGGCCCACCCCGGACAGCAAAGCCTGTTGAGTGTGTTGCTCTTGGCCGGGTTGCCCGCCTTTTTGTTTGGTTTGGCCGAGGATGTGACCAAGAAAGTGGGCGTCATGGCCCGCTTGCTGGCCACCATGGCCTCTGGGGTGCTGGGATGGTGGCTCACGGGGCAGTCCATCACCTCGGTGGGCTTGCCTTTTTTTGACCCCCTGTTGACCGTGCCTTTGATCTCCGTGTTGTTCACGGCCTTTGCCGTAGGCGGCGTGACCAATGCGGTGAACATCGTCGATGGCTTCAATGGCCTGGCCGGTGGTTTTCTGGTGATTGCGTTTATCGGCTTGGCCATGATCGCCTGGTCTGCAGGTGATACCAATCTGTGCTTGGCCAGCCTGACCTTGGCGGGCGCATTTGTCGGGTTTTGGTTGATCAACTGGCCGTGGGGCAAGATTTTTTTGGGCGATGGCGGCAGCTATTTTGGTGGATTTGCACTGGCCTGGGCCAGTGTCTTGCTGGTCGAGCGCAACCCAAGCGTTACCCCTTTTGCAGCCCTGCTGGTGTGCGTACACCCCGTGACCGAGGTTTTGTTCAGCATTTACCGCCGCCGCATGCACGGCAGCCACCCCGGCCAGCCTGACCGGCTGCACCTGCACAGCCTGCTCATGCGACGCGTGGTGCGACCTGCACTGACTCGCTTGTGGTCAGGCGACATGGTGGTGGTGCGGTCCACCCAAAATTCCATCACCGGGGTGCTGCTCGCGCTCATGAGCGTGCCGCCCGTGCTGCTGGCCGCGGTGTGGAGTCAGCAACCGCTGCTGGCTGCTGCCTCTGTCTTGCTGGTGATGTTGGGCTATGTCGCCCTGTACGCCCGTTTGGTGCGTTTTCACTGGTGCTCGCCACTGGTGTTTTTGTTTTTCAAACCAGCGCGCATTGCAGCGGCTTGATTCCCACCCTGTCTTGGCGAGTGGCGACCAGACAGGCGCCTGGCGCCATTGAAAGCCTGGTTCCATTGAAAATGAGTCAAGCCTCTGGGCTTGGTGCGGCTGGCGGGGATCGAACCCACGACCCTTGGCTTCGGAGGCCAATACTCTATCCACTGAGCTACAGCCGCATTCTTTGCATTTGAAGGGCCTGTCCAGACCTCTTCACAACTTTTCTATTCTACCAGCCGGCCTTTAGAGAGCGGGACATCGCCGCTTTGACACAGGGCGCTGACTATAATGCTGGGTTGCCGGTAAACAGGCCCGCATCCATTGACACCCAGACCTTGAGGACGCCATGAGCGCTAACGATCCCACGACGGCTCACGAAGAAGACCACACCGGCCCCATCAAAACACCCCAGCAGCTGCTGTGGGCCGTGTTTTATTCGTTTGTGGTGCCCGTTTTTGCCATCATTGCATTGGTGTACTACGTGGCCTCGGACAACAAGCCCGCAGCGGGCAGTGACAACTCCGACAAAGCCGTGGCCCAACGCTTGCAAAAAATCGGCGCCATTGAAATCCGCGACGCCAACCGCCCATTGAAATCGGGCGAAGAAGTGTTCAACGCCCAGTGCGCAGCCTGCCACAACGCAGGCGCTGCTGGTGCACCCAAAACGGGCGATGTGGCCGCTTGGGCGCCGCGCTTGAAAACAGGGTTTGAAGCTTTGTGGAACTCTGCGCTCAAGGGCAAAAATGCCATGGGCGCCCAGGGTGGCGGCGATTACACAGACATTGAAATTGGCCGCGCTGTGGCCTACCTCGCCAACCAAGCGGGCGGCAAATTCAGCGAGCCTGCAGCACCTGCGGCAGCGGCTGCTGAAGCCCCCGCCCAGGCCCCTGCAGCGGCTGCACCCGCACCCGCCGCCATGATGGCAGCCGCACCCGCAGCTGCGGCTGCGCCTGCCGCGGTGGCGGTGAAAGCAGGTGCCGGCGAAGCCCTGTACAAGCAAGCTTGCGTGGCCTGCCATTCGGCAGGCGTGGCTGGCGCCCCCAAGCTGGGCGACAAAGCCGCTTGGGCGCCTCGCGTTAAAACAGGTTTGGACGCCATGACGGCCAGCGTCATCAAAGGCAAAGGCGCCATGCCCGCCAAAGGCGGTTCTGCCGCTTCAGACGCCGACATTCGCGCCGCCGTGGAATACATGGTCAGCAGCGTCAAGTAATCCAGCAAGATTCAAAGCGGGCTGCGCGAGCAGCCCAGCTTGGGTCCTCTACAAGCCAGTCCGCCACAAGCCGACTGGCTTTTTTGTGGTCCCTCATCGGTGCGGCGCGGCCTTGCCGCCTGAGGCCGCTGCTTGTGGGTGCTGCGCTGGCACCAGCAATGAGCGCGCCTCAGGGCTGCAGCGCCGCCACAGCAGCCAACACGTGGGTGGCTCGTCGTCTCGGCGGCTACGCCGCCTTCGACTCCTCACCACCGGCCATCATGTTTGTCGCTGAACCGGCCAGAATGATTGTCGCGCCCCATTGTCTGCCGTGTGCGAATCGATTTGACTTCAGGCCACCTCAGCGGGCCTGCCTGGCCTGCAAGGCTGGGCTGCGCACATAGCCAAAGCGCTGCGGCAAATCGCTGGCCGTCATCTCAGCGGGCACCCACAGGCCTTGCTCGACGGCGTCTGCCGCCAGCACCATGTCTTGCGTGTGGACCAGGCCAAAACCCAGCTCGGTGTCCAGGTAAAGCCGGCCATGCTCGTCCATGATGCAGCGCTGCACACGGCCGGCAAGGCCGGTGTGGGTGGTGACCGAAAACCCAGGGCCTATGCGCCAGATCCAGGGCGTGGCCTCAAGCTCCACATAGACCCGCTGAGGGCCGTTTTGGAAGAACCAGCAGCCAGATTCGCTTTCATAGTTGCGGTGTATGAATTCAATCAGCTTGTCGTGCTTGAGCAGCGAGCCTCGGCTGGCCACCGTGCTGGCAGACCCCGTGAAGGGGCCTGCGGCCTGGCAGGCGTCGTCGCGCATGAACCAGTTGCCGCGGGCATCGAGTCCCAACCAGCCGTGGCAGTCGGGCACATGGGGCCATTTGGCCAGGGCAGCTTTGACTATGTCATCCATGGGTGTGCTGTAAAGATCTCAAAATGGGCGATTGTGGCCGCTCGCTTCTAGGGCGGCTCAAGCTCTAGTGCTTGAGCGCGCTTGCGGCAGTAAAAATGGCTGGCTCAGTTGCGCTGCGCGGCCTGTGCAGGTGCTGCGCCAAAAACTCAGACACCGCCGCCGGCATGGCCAGCACATGGGTGGCTGGCCAGCGCCGCGCTGGGGCTGGAAAGCCCACATGGCCGCCTTGGGGGGGCTGCCACAAAGTGACGCAGGCGCTGACATCGGCAGGTCCGGGCAAGCTCCAAGCGGGCACGAAGGGGTCGTTCCAGGCGTTGAGGGCCAAGGCCGGCAGCGAGATGCCCTGCATCAGCGGTTTGGCCGAGGCCTCACGCCAATAGGTGTCGGTGTCGCCAAAGCCGTGCAGGGGTGCAGTGAACACGTTGTCAAAGTCCCAAAGGTTGCGCGCGCGCAGCAAGGCTTGGCGGTCGAACAGGCCGGGGTGTTGCGCCAACTTGGCCAGCGCCTTGGGCACCATGGATTTCAAAAACATGGGCGTGTAAGACCATCGGTTAAAGCCCCGACCCATGGCTTGGCCGCCGGCCGTCAGGTCAAGAGGCGAGCAGACGGAGGCGATGGCGTCCACCGTGCGGCGGGCCTGCTGGCCGTGCTCGGCGGCCCAACGCATGAGCGCATTGCCGCCCAGCGATATACCGACCGCCAGCAGCGGCCCACCGTGCTGGGCCTTCAAACGCTGGAGTATCCAGTCCAGCTCTTGGTGGTCGCCCGAGTGGTAGGCCCTGGGCGCGAGGTTCAGCTCGCCAGAGCAACCCCGAAAGTGCGGTACCGCAAAACGCCAGTTGCGCTGTCGTGCGATGCAGGCAAACGCCAGCGCATATTGGCTGGCCGACGAGCCCTCTAGGCCGTGAAAGAGCACCAGCAGGGGCGCGGAGCTGGGCTGTGAAGCAGGCGGCATGGCCGGGTCGGTTTGCAACCAATCCACATCCACAAAGTCTTGGTCCGGTGTCTGCCAGCGTTCGCGCTGCCAACGGGGGGCAGCCCCGTCCAGCCGCTGTGAGCGCAAGGCTGCCCAAATGGTTTGCAAATTGCCGCCCGGCAGCCACCAAGGCGCTTGGTAAACCATGCCGCTGCTGCGCGCGCGCGCTTGCTGGGCCACGTCAGTGCAAGACCGTGCCAGAGCTGGGCCGCTCGCTGGCGTCGGCCGGGGTGCCCGGGCTGGCGTGGTGGGCCACCATGCGCCAGCCCTGGACACCCCGGTGGTAGACATTGGTGGCCGTGACGCAGGCCTGCGCCGGCCCCTGGGGGGTGAGCAAATCGATGCGCTCTATCAAGCTGTGCACGCTGGCCGCCATGGTTTGCACCCGCTGAATGTGCTCGGGCTGCGCGCGCACGCTGCCGTGGGCGAACAACAGCTCAAAGCTCATGCGGATGGCGACCGCGCCTATCAAACGGCCGCCGCCGGGGTGCACGCACACGATGTCATCGTCATCGGCCCAACAGGCCATGAGTTTGTCGATGTCGGCGTGTTGCAAGGCCTCGTAGAACGAGGCCTCTACATCGTCAGCGCTGCCGACGCTGCTGATGTCGGGCTTGATCTTGGACATGGGATCTCGCAAGTGAAGGCTTGAATGTGGCGCAGCTCATGCGTGTGAATGAACGCCAGGTCCACCATGTTAGTTTGATGGCATCATCAATGGCTTGAAAGCTTAGTTTCTGGGAGAAATTTATGGTCAAACGGGTGATGGTGTGGTGTGCTGCGGCATGGCTGAGCACACTTTTGGCAGGTTGCGGCTACAACGATTTTCAGCGCCTGGACGAGCAAACCCGCTCGGCCTGGTCTGAGGTGCTCAACCAGTTCCAAAGGCGTGCCGACCTGGTGCCCAATTTGGTCGCCACGGTCAAAGGCGAAGCCAACTTTGAGCAGCAAACCCTCACCCGCGTGATTGAGGCGCGCGCCAGCGCCACGGCCATGACCGTCACGCCTGAGACGCTGAACGACCCGCAAGCGATGCAGCGCTTTCAGCAGGCCCAGGCGGGTTTGGGCTCGGCCCTCTCGCGCCTGCTGGTGGTCAGTGAGAGCTACCCCAACCTCAAGGCCAACCAAGGCTTTCAAGACTTGCGAGTGCAATTGGAAGGCACTGAAAACCGCATTGCGGTGGCGCGCAACCGCTACATCCAGTCGGTGCAGCAGTACAACGTGCTGGCCCGCAGCTTCCCCAGCAACCTGACGGCCATGGCCTTTGGTTACTCGGTCAAGCCCAACCTGAGTGTGCCCAATGAGGCGCAAATCTCGCAACCGCCGGCGGTGGACTTCGGCACGTCCAAGTGAACACGGTGCGCCCCGTCCAAATTGTCCTGCCGCGCCCTTCCCTGCACTGGGTGCCGCGCCGCCTTGGCGGGCTGGTTCCGCTGTGGGCCCTGGCGCTGATGGCCGCTGTATGTGCCGCTTTGCTTGCCACAGCCCCGGCCTGGGGCCAAGCGCTGCAAGCCATCCCGCCCTTGTCGGCGCGGGTGGTTGACACCACGGGCACCTTGCAAGCGGCCGAGCGCGCGCAACTCGAAGCCAAGCTGCAAGCCTTTGAGCAAGCCCGAGGCACGCAAATTGTGGTGCTGATGGTGGCCAGCACCCAGCCCGAGGACATCGTCGACTACACCCAGCGCGTGGCCGATGTGTGGAAGCTGGGCAGGCGCGAGCTTGGCGACGGCCTGCTGCTGGTGGTGGCCAAGAATGACCGCACGCTGCGCATTGCCACGGCCAAAACCCTGGAAGGTGCGGTGCCTGACTTGGCTGCCCGACAAATCATAGACAGCGCCATCACGCCGCGCTTTCGGCAAGGCGACTTTGCGGGCGGCATCTCGGCCGGGCTGGACCAGCTGTTTTTGCGGGTCAGCGGCGAGGGCTTGCCTGCACCCCAGCCCGCCACTCGCTCGGGGCTGGAGGGCACCGACTGGAACGGCTTGCTGGTTTTCCTGTTTGTGGCCGTGCCGGTAGCGGCGCGCTTGCTCTCGACCATGGTGGGCCGCAAATGGGGCTCGCTGCTCACGGGTGGCGGCCTTGGCGTGCTGGCCTGGGTGCTCAGCGCCAGTGTGGTGCTGGGACTTATAGCGGCCTTGGTGGGCGCGGTGTTTGCGCTGGCCTCAGCGGGTGCCAGGGGAGGCTTTGGCGCTGGGGGAGGCAACTGGGGCGGACATTCAGGCGGTGGTCGGTTTGGCGCAGGCTCCTGGGGCGGTGGTGGTGGTTTTCGCAGCGGGGGCGGGGGTAACTTTGGCGGCGGCGGTGCGTCAGGCCGTTGGTAAATGGCCATGAACCTGCCCCGCTCTTTGAACACCCCGGACCCTGAGCCGAGGCTGTCTGCGTGGTCGCGTGTGGTGCATTTTTTCAAGCACCTGTGGATGGATGCAGATGACAGCCGCCGCGTGGTGCCGCCTGCCTTGGCGCGGGAATGGCAACAGCGCATGGCCGACAGCGAAACCAGGCACGCGGGCGAAATTCGCTTGTGTGTGGAGGCGGCGTTGCCGCTGAGCTACCTCTGGCGCTTGGTGCGCAGCGGTGAGGTTCAGCCCGTGGTGCAGCAACGCGCCCGCATGATGTTCAGCAAGCTGGGCGTGTGGGACACCGAGCGCAACACCGGGGTGCTGATTTACGTGCTGCTGGCCGAGCACGCCATAGAGCTGGTGGCCGACCGCGGTTTGCGCGCCATCCCTGCCCAGGCCTGGCAAGCCATCACCGACGACTTGGCCCAGGCTTTTCGCGAGGGCCAAGCCCAAGCGGGCTTGAAACAAGCCTTGATCCGCTGCGAGGCCTTGTTGATATCTACGGGCCTGGCCAGCGACGAGCACAACGAATTGGCAGATGAGCCTTTTTTGAAATAGGCCATTGCGCCATCCAGGCTTGGTTTCAGCCGGGACATCGCCAGCAGGCTGGCTCCTACAAAGACAAGAGCTCGTCCTTTCCCCTGTGGGAGCTTGCCTGCAAGCGATGCGTGCCGGGCAACAGGCATCACCTCAGGCGACGAATCGCCAGCAGGCTGGCTCCTACAAAGACAAGAGCTCGTCTTTTCCCCTGTGGGAGCTTGCCTGCAAGCGAATTGTGGCGGTCAACGGGCATCACCTCAGGCGACGAATCGCCAGCAGGCTGGCTCCTACAAAGACAAGAGCTCGTCTTTTCCCCTATGGGAGCTTGCCTGCAAGCGATGCGTGGCGGTCAACGGGCATCACCTCAGGCGACGAATCGCCAGCAGGCTGGCTCCTACAAGGACAAGAGCTCGTCTTTTCCCCTGTAGGAGCTTGCCTGCAAGCGAATTGTGGCGGTCAACGGGCATCACCTCAGGCGACGAATCGCCAGCAGGCTGGCTCCTACAAAGACAGGAGCTCGTCTTTTCCACTGTGGGAGCTTGCCTACAAGCGAATTGTGGCGGTCGACGGGCATCACCTCAGGCGACGAATCGCCAGCAAGCTGGCTCCTACAAAGACAAGAGCTCGTCTTTTCCCCTGTGGGAGCTTGCCTGCAAGCGATGCGTGCCGGGCAACATGCATCACCTCAGGCGACGAATCGCCAGCAGGCTGGCTCCTACAAACCAAGTCAAAAAAACCGGCCGCGAAGGGCCGGTTTTTTTTATGTCTGACGAATCAGCGCTTTTGACGGAACTTGCGCAGGGCCGCAATTTGCGCGGCCATGACGTGAAGTTCAGACTGGGCTTTGGCCAAGTCGATGTCGCTTTTGGCGTTTTTCACAGCTTCTTCAGCCGCTTGACGCGCATCGTTGGCCTTGGCCTCGTCCAAGTCTTTGCCACGGATGGCGGTGTCGCTGAGCACGGTCACGCGATCGGGCTGGACCTCGAGCACGCCACCGGCCACAAAGACAAACTCTTCTGTGCCATCGGCCAGCTCGATGCGCACAGCACCGGGGCGAATGCGGGTGATCAAGGGGGTGTGGCGGGGGAAAATTCCCAGCTCACCCGCTTCACCCGGCAGCGCCACAAACCTGGCCTCGCCCGAAAAGATGGACTCTTCGGCGCTGACCACATCCACTTGGAGGGTACGCATGCGAGTTCCTTAGACTTTCTTGGCTTTTTCGAAAGCCTCGTCGATGGTGCCAACCATGTAGAAGGCCTGCTCGGGCAGGTGGTCGCACTCGCCGTTGACGATCATCTTGAAGCCGCGGATGGTCTCGGCCAAGCTGACGTACTTCCCGGGCGAGCCGGTGAACACCTCAGCCACGTGGAAGGGCTGCGAGAGGAAACGCTGGATTTTGCGGGCGCGGGCCACGGCCAACTTGTCTTCAGGGGCCAATTCGTCCATGCCCAAAATCGCAATAATGTCGCGCAACTCTTTGTAGCGCTGCAGCGTGCCTTGCACGGCGCGGGCCGTTTGGTAGTGGTCTTCGCCCACCACATTGGGGTCGAGCTGTCGGCTGGTCGAATCCAGCGGGTCCACCGCAGGATAAATACCCAGCGAAGCGATGTCACGCGAGAGCACCACGGTGGAGTCCAAGTGGGCAAAGGTGGTGGCAGGCGAGGGGTCGGTCAAGTCGTCCGCAGGCACGTACACGGCCTGAATCGAGGTGATGGAGCCGACCTTGGTGGAGGTGATGCGCTCTTGCAGGCGACCCATTTCTTCGGCCAGGGTAGGCTGGTAGCCCACGGCAGAAGGCATGCGGCCCAACAAGGCGGACACTTCGGTACCGGCCAGGGTGTAGCGGTAGATGTTGTCCACAAAGAACAGCACGTCACGGCCTTCGTCACGGAAGGACTCGGCAATGGTCAGGCCAGTGAGGGCCACGCGCAGGCGGTTGCCTGGGGGCTCGTTCATTTGACCGTAGACCATGGCCACTTTGGATTCGGGCAGGTCCTCGAGATTGACCACGCCGGAGTCGGCCATCTCATGGTAGAAGTCGTTGCCCTCGCGGGTGCGTTCACCCACACCTGCAAACACCGACAAACCCGAGTGGGCTTTGGCGATGTTGTTGATGAGTTCCATCATGTTCACGGTCTTGCCCACGCCCGCGCCGCCGAACAGGCCCACCTTGCCGCCTTTGGCGAAGGGGCAGACCAGGTCGATCACCTTGATGCCGGTTTCCAGCAACTCGGTAGATGGCGACAACTCGTCATAAGCCGGTGCTTTGCGGTGGATGGACGCGGTTTGCGCCTGGTCCACAGGACCGCGCTCGTCAATGGGGCTGCCCAGCACGTCCATGATGCGGCCCAAGGTGGCCTTGCCCACGGGCACGGTGATGGGGGCTTTGGTGTTGTAGACCATGTTGCCGCGGCGCAGGCCGTCGGACGAGCCCAGCGCAATGGTGCGGACCACGCCGTCGCCCAACTGCTGCTGCACTTCCAGGGTGAGGGTGGAGCCTTCCATTTTGAGGGCGTCATAAATGCTGGGCATCTGGTCGCGCGCAAATTCCACGTCCACCACAGCGCCAATACACTGAACAATCTTGCCTAGAGCTTGAGCCATGATTGAGTCCTTTTCTGTTCTTTAAATCTGTTCGACGTCGGCCAGGTGGCTCAGACGGCAGCCGCACCAGCGACGATCTCCGAAAGCTCTTTCGTGATCGCTGCTTGGCGTGTTTTGTTGTAAACCAACTTGAGTTCCGAGATGACGCTGCCAGCGTTGTCGGTGGCCGACTTCATGGCCACCATGCGGGCTGACTGCTCGGAGGCCATGTTTTCAGCCACCGCTTGGTAGACCAGTGCTTCGACATAGCGGACCAGCAGGTCGTCAATGACGGTCTGCGCGTCCGGCTCGTAAAGGTAGTCCCAGTCCCGGTGACCATGGTCGGCTTCCAACTTGGCCAAGGGAAGCAACTGCTCGACCACCGCTTCTTGGCGCATGGTGTTGACGAACCGGGTGTAGCACAGATGCACCGTTTTGACCTTGCCAGCGGCGTAAGCGTCGAGCAGCACCTTGACCGGGCCAATCATTTTTTCAAGGTGAGGCTTGTCACCCATCTGGGTGAGTTGCGAGACCACAGGGACACCCACGCGGTTCAAAAAGCCCAGCCCTTTGTTGCCAATGGCCACCGCTTGCACCTTGTGGCCGGTAGCCTCCGCCTCGCGCAGCTTGCCGGTCAGGATGCGCAGCACGTTGGTGTTCATGCCGCCACACAAGCCTTTGTCGGTGGTCACGACGATAAAGCCAGTGGCTTTGGCGTCGTTGCCACGCATGAAAGGGTGCGTGTACTCGGGGTGGGCCTGACCCAGATTGGCCGCGATATTGCGCACCTTCTCGCTGTAGGGGCGAGCGGCGCGCATCCGCTCTTGCGCTTTGCGCATTTTGGAGGCGGCCACCATTTCCATGGCTTTGGTGATCTTTTTGGTGTTTTCCACCGATTTGATCTTGCCTCGGATTTCCTTGCCTGCTGCCATATGAGTTCCTAGAAGGTTCTAAAGCTTGCTTGGAGTCTGAGACTCAAGCAAAGGACTTCTTGAACTCGGTGATGGCGGCGGTCATCTCGGCTTCGGCCTCTTTGTCCATGGCCTTGTTCGCCTCGAGCTTGCTCATCAGGGCGGCGTACTTGTCTTTGAGGAAGCTGTGCAGGCCAGATTCAAAGGCCAGCACTTTCTTGACCTCGATGTCGTCCATGAAGCCTTTGTTCACGGCAAACAAGGTGGCACCCATGGAGGAGATGGACAAGGGCGAGTACTGGGCTTGCTTGAGCAGCTCGGTCACGCGTGCGCCGCGGTCCAGCTGTTTGCGGGTGGCCTCGTCGAGGTCGGACGCAAACTGGGCAAAGGCCGCGAGTTCGCGGTACTGGGCCAAGTCGGTACGGATACCGCCGGACAAGCTCTTGATGAGTTTGGTCTGGGCTGCACCACCGACGCGCGACACCGAAATACCGGCGTTGATGGCGGGGCGGATACCGGCGTTGAACAAGCTGGTTTCCAAGAAAATTTGGCCGTCGGTGATGGAGATCACGTTGGTGGGCACGAAGGCGGACACGTCGCCAGCTTGCGTCTCAATGATGGGCAGGGCCGTGAGCGAGCCGGTTTTGCCTTTGACTTCCCCTTTGGTGAAGGCCTCGACGTAGTCGGCATTCACACGGGCTGCGCGCTCGAGCAGGCGGCTGTGCAGATAGAACACGTCGCCGGGATAGGCTTCGCGGCCTGGGGGGCGGCGCAGCAGCAGCGAGACTTGGCGGTAGGCCACGGCTTGCTTGGAGAGATCGTCATACACGATGAGCGCGTCTTCGCCGCGGTCACGGAAGTACTCGCCCATGGTGCAGCCCGAGTAAGCGCTGACGTACTGCATGGCGGCCGACTCAGAGGCCGAGGCCGCCACCACGATGGTGTAGTCCATGGCACCGGCTTGCTCCAGCGAGCGAACCACGTTTTTGATGGACGAGGCTTTTTGACCAATGGCCACGTAGACGCAAGTGACGCCCTGGCCTTTTTGGTTGATGATGGCGTCAATGGCCACGGCGGTTTTACCGGTCTGACGGTCACCAATGATCAACTCTCGCTGACCCCGACCCACGGGCACCATGGAATCAATGGATTTGAGGCCGGTTTGCAGCGGCTGGTCCACCGATTTACGGGCAATCACGCCAGGGGCGACCTTTTCAATCACGTCCGTCATCTTGGCGTTGATCGGGCCTTTGCCGTCAATGGGCTGACCCAGTGCATTGACCACTCGGCCAATCAACTCGGGACCCACAGGCACTTCTAAAATGCGGCCCGTGCACTTGACGGTGTCGCCTTCGGCAATGTGCTCGTACTCGCCCAAGATCACGGAGCCGACAGAGTCGCGTTCCAGGTTCAAGGCCAGGCCGAAGGTGGGAACGCCGGCAGCAGTGGGAGGGAACTCCAACATCTCGCCTTGCATCACGTCAGACAAGCCGTGAATGCGCACGATACCGTCGGCCACGGACACCACGGTGCCCTGGTTGCGAATGTCGGCACCTGCTCCAAGCCCCTGGATGCGGCTTTTGATCAGTTCAGAAATTTCTGCTGGATTGAGTTGCATGACTCTTTCCTTCTTTCTAGGTTGTTGGCGGTCGAGAGCCAGAGGCTCAGGCGATCAGCGCCACTTTCATTTGTTCCAAACGGGCTTTGACCGAAGCGTCTAGCACCTCGTCACCCACCACGACACGCACGCCGCCAATGATCTCGGGATCGATTTCGACGCGCACATTCAAGCTGCGACCAAAGCGCTTTTCCAAGGTGAGCGACAGTTCAGCCACCACCTCAGCGTCCATGGCAAATGCGCTGTAAACGATGGCATCCGACGAGCCGGCCTGGGCATTGACCAAGGCACGAAACTGAGCGGCGATATCGGGCAGGGCAGACAGTCGACCGTTGTCGATGACTGTGCTCAGAAAGTTGATGGCTTTCTCAGTCAGCGCCGCCTTGACCACGCCCGCAAACACGTCTAGCGTTTGCTGGTCAGTGACTTTGGGGTCGGCTGCGTATTGCTGGAGCTGGGGATTCGCTGCAATGGCAGCGACTTCGTCCAGCCAGTCGGCAGTGGCAGCCAATTCCGAACCGCAGGCCTTGTACAAGGCCTCGGCATAGGGGCGAGCAATGGTGGCGAGTTCGGCCATGGCTTACAGCTCGGCTTTCAAGCGACCCAGCAGGTCGGCATGCACACTGGCATTGACTTCCTTGCGCAGGATCTGCTCGGCGCCTTTGACCACCAGCACAGCGACTTGCTCACGCAAGACTTCGCGGGCCTGAACGACCTGCTGCTGGGCTTCGACCTTGGCTGCGGCAATGATCTTGGCGGCCTCTTCCGAGGCTTTGGCCTTGGCCTCTTCGATCATGGCCTGTGCACGGCGCTCGGCCTCGGCCAGCCGCACGGCGGCATCATTGCGCGATTTGGCCATGTCTTGCTCAACCCGCTTGTTGGCGGAGGCGAGTTCAGATTTGGCTTTGTCGGCAGCGGCCAGACCGTCAGCGATTTTGAGTGCCCGCTCGTCCAGCGCTTTGGTGATCGGGGGCCACACGAATTTCATCGTGAACCACACCAGGACCGCGAAAACGACAGCCTGCAGGAACAGAGTTGCGTTGATGTTCACGTCTCAATCCTTCTACGGCTTGAACAGGTCAAGCGATCAGCGGAGAACAAATGGATTTGCAAAGGCAAACAGCAGGGCAATGGCCACGCCGATCAGGAAGGCCGCGTCGATCAGACCGGCCAAAATGAACATCTTGGCTTGCAGCTCGTTCATCAGTTCGGGCTGGCGTGCTGCGGACTCCAAGAACTTGCCGCCCATCAGGCCAATGCCGATAGAGGCACCCACAGCACCCAAACCAACGATCAAACCGCAGCCCAAAGCGACCAAGCCGAGAATGTTTTCCATGAAATACTCCTAAGTAAAGAAAAAGAAAGGGTGAAACAAAAGGGGAATCATCAATGCGAGTCGTGCGCCTGACCGGTGTAGATCAGGGTCAACATCATGAAGATGAAGGCTTGCAAGGTGATCACCAAAATGTGGAAGATGGTCCACACAGAACCGGCAAGGACATGGCCGATGGCCAAGCCCACACCCGTGGCCGAGAGGGCCCAGCCGCCACCCATGAGGGCGATCAGCATGAAGACCAGCTCACCTGCAAACATGTTGCCAAACAGTCGCATGCCGTGGGAGACTGTTTTGGCAAGGTACTCGATCATTTGCATCAAGAAATTGATCGGGTAGAGCAGCCAATGGTCGCCAAACGGAGCGGCAATCAACTCATGGGCCCAGCCGCCCAAGCCTTTGATCTTGATGTTGTAAAAGATACAAATCAGCAGCACCGAGCAGGACAAACCCAAGGTGGTGGACAAATCGGCCGTGGGCACCACGCGCATGTAGTCCTTGAAACCCAGCGCAGGTCCGGCGGTGTGCCAGATTTGGGGGATCAGGTCCACGGGCAGCATGTCCATGGCATTCATCAGGAAGATCCAGACAAACACCGTCAGCGCCAAGGGAGAAATCAACTTGCGGCTGGCGGCGTTGTGAATCACGCCTTTGGCCTGGTTTTCCACCATTTCGCTGAGGATTTCAACGGCCGCCTGAAAGCGACCCGGCACGCCCGAGGTGGCTTTGCGCGCCGCAGACCAAAGCAAAAAGCAACCCAAGGCACCGAGCACCACTGAGAAGAAGATCGAATCAAAGTTGAACAGACTGAAGTCAACGACGCTGGTCTGCTTGACACCTTGAAAATTGAAATCCATCTGCAAATGCTGCAGGTGGTGCTGGATGTACTCTCCAGCCGAAGGCCCATGTGCGCCGGCGTTTTCAGCAGCCATAAATCAACCATCCATCCAAAATCAAAACCGAGGGGGGCGATGCCGCTGCCACTTGTTCAGCGCCATCACCAGCCAATACATCTTTATGGTGACCACAAAGCCAGCCACCAGAGCCAGCCAGTTGAGATCAACCACCACACGGGGCGCCACCAAGAGCAGCGCCACCGTCAATACAACCTTGACCAATTCCCAGACAAAAAACCTCACCAAAGCCGACGACGCTTGAGACAGCCGCCTCTGTCTAGACAGGGCCCTGGCAAACACCAGCGCCGGCACCCACACCGAAACCACCCCCCAAGCCACAGATGCCGCCAAATTGGACTGACCCGACACTGCGGCCGTGAGGGCCACCATCACCGCGCCCACCACCGCTTGCAAGCCAAGCACACGCCATGGCGAGGTGACCGGGTTTCGGGCCCGCCATGACAGGGCTTCTTGCGCTGTCAGACTCTTGTGGTCCTCGCGTCCATCCTCATCTGCAAAAGCGCTGTCACTGTGTTTCACTGGCAAGGACCGTCCGGCTTCAAAAATGTCAATGCATGCGACAACTCAGTCTCTCTCACCTTTGCCATTTGTTTGGCTTGGCAGCCCATGCCGCTTTTTACCAAAGACTTTTGCCAAAGACATCACATTGATTCCTTGGTCCGTCGGCAGGCAAGAGTCAAAGTGGATCTACAGTTTTTTCCCCAGCGCGCCTTCTAGGCTAATTCGGCAAACTTCTTATTATACGTAGAAACCCCCTAGGATCGTCAAATCCTTCTCTGCAATGTCAATACAAGAGAAGAGACTTGGATCCTCTAGGCCTTCAGCGCCCTGGTGGGCGCGGCCTTGGCCGCGCCGGCTGACAATGGCGCGATAGGTTCAGCCCACCACAGCTTTCTTACTGACTTTTCTTTTTTCAAGCCCACCATGTCAGACAGCCCAGGCTCTCTCATCACCTACCCCAGTGCTTTTCCAATCAAGGTCATGGGTGCAAAAGTCCCCGGATTGGTGGAGGCGGTGAGCCTGATCGCCCGCTCTTTTGACCCTGACTTTGACCCTTCCACCATCGAGTTGCGCGAAAGCAAAGGCGGTCGCTACCAGGGCGTGACCATCACGATCAAGGCCACCAGCCGCGAGCAGCTTGACGAGCTTTATCGCACCTTGTCCACGCACCCCATGGTCAAGGTGGTGCTGTGAGCCCTGCCCTGCGCCTTCACATGCTGGGGCGCGTCGAATACCTGCCCACCTACCAGGCCATGCAAGCATTCACGGCCGAGCGCAGCGCACAGACGGCCGACGAACTGTGGCTGTGCGAGCACCCACCGGTCTACACCCAAGGCCTGGCCGGCCAGGCCAGCCACCTGCTGGCGCCAGGCGCCATACCGGTGGTGCAGACCAACCGGGGCGGGCAAGTCACTTACCATGGGCCGGGCCAGGTGGTGGCTTACCCGTTGATCAACCTCCAGCGCGCGGGCTACTATGTCAAAGAATATGTCTATCGCATTGAAGAAGCGGTGCTGCGCACGCTGGCCCATGTGGGCGTGACCGGTCACCGCGTGGCAGGCTCGCCTGGCATTTACGTGCGGTTGGCCGATCCGTTTTCGCATGCGGCCTTGAGCGGGCCGCAGCCTGCGGGTGAGCCCTTCAGGGGCCTGGGCAAAATTGCCGCGCTGGGCATCAAGGTCAGCCGGCATTGCACCTTTCATGGCGTGGCGTTTAACGTGGCCATGGACTTAGAACCCTACCAGCGCATCAACCCCTGCGGCCACGCCGGCCTGCAAAGCATCGATCTTTCTACAATCGGCGTGCAAATACCTTGGGACGAGGCCGCACAGGTGCTGGGCAACAAGCTCAGCACTTTCCTCGCGCCCTGAGCCGGACAACACCAGGATTTTCATGAGCAGCACCCCCACCGTCCGCGTGGCGCAAAGCGTCCAAGACTACAACCCCTTGGCCAAGCAAAAAGCCGCGGCCAAGCTATCGCGCATTCCGGTCAAGGTCGAACGCGCCGAGGTGCTGAAAAAGCCAGACTGGATTCGGGTCAAAGCTGGCAGTGCCAGTTCACGCTTCAACGAGATCAAGCAAATCCTGCGCGAGAACAAGCTCAACACCGTGTGCGAAGAAGCCAGTTGCCCCAACATTGGCGAATGCTTTGGCAAGGGCACGGCCACCTTCATGATCATGGGCGACAAGTGCACCCGGCGCTGCCCGTTTTGCGACGTCGGCCACGGCCGGCCCGACCCGCTGGATGCGAGCGAGCCCGAGAACCTGGCCAAAACCATTGCCGCGCTCAAGCTGTCTTACGTGGTGATCACCAGCGTGGACCGAGACGACCTGCGCGACGGTGGCGCGGGCCACTTTGTCGAGTGCATACGCCGCACGCGCGAGCTCTCGCCGCTCACCCAAATTGAGGTGTTGGTGCCCGATTTTCGCGGCCGCGACGACCGCGCCCTGAGCATTCTCCAAGCCGCGCCACCGGACGTGATGAACCACAACCTGGAAACTGCACCACGCCTGTACAAAGAAGCCCGCCCCGGCTCGGACTATCAGTTCAGTTTGAACCTGCTGAAAAAATTCAAGGCCTTGCACCCGGGTGTACCGACCAAGAGCGGCATCATGGTCGGCCTGGGCGAGACCGACGAAGAAATTTTGCAGGTCATGCGCGACATGCGCGCGCACGACATCGAGATGCTCACCATCGGCCAGTACCTTGCGCCCAGCACCAGCCACCTGCCGGTACGCCGCTATGTGCGCCCGGACACCTTCAAGATGTTCGAGGAAAAAGCCTACGAGATGGGTTTTTCACATGCGGCGGTGGGCGCCATGGTGCGCTCGAGCTACCACGCCGACCAGCAAGCGCACGCCGCAGCACTGAGCCACCTGGGCTGAGCCGCCTGCCTGGGCCGCGCGCGGCTCAGGGCTTGTTCAAGAGTTGGGCCGGGTCTTCGCTGTGAATCACCTGCTGCGCCCAGGGCTGCAACTTGGTGGCGTCGGCCCGCAAAATTTGCTGCTTGACCGCCAAAATCTGCGTCGGGTGCATCGAAAAAGAGCGCAGGCCCAGGCCCAGCAGCAGCCGGGTCATGGCCACATCACCAGCCATTTCACCGCACACACTCACCCCTTTGCCCTGGCTGCGGCACTCGGCAATGGTGTCGGCCACCAGCTTGAGCACTGCCGGGTGACAGGGGTCGTAGAGGTGGGCCACGGCTTCGTCGGCACGGTCTATGGCCAGGGTGTACTGGATCAGATCGTTGGTGCCCAATGACAAAAAGTCAAAGTGCTTGAGGAACACCTTGAGCATCAGAGCGGCGGCCGGCACCTCTATCATGGCGCCCAGCTTGACCGCGCCATACGCGGCGCCCCGATTGTCGAGCTGCGCACGCGCATGGTCGATCAGCGACAGGGTCTGGCGA
>Ga0247831_1004137_pt1 | contig 19844 bp, 22 predicted proteins | sample LaCruzMarch2015__9_FD_192406 | JGI IMG/M metagenome (GOLD analysis project Ga0247831, IMG submission 192406) | Freshwater microbial communities from meromictic Lake La Cruz, Castile-La Mancha, Spain - LaCruzMarch2015_1m | ecosystem: Environmental > Aquatic > Freshwater > Lake | place: Spain... | reverse complement strand
CCGTCGCCGATTCCTGTCTCTTCTCCTCCTCTACACTGTACTTACAGTAAGGGGTAATGTGTCTCCTTAGGGTTAACCGTGATAACCCTGTCTTCTAGCAATCTCCTCCTCCTTCTCCTCGTCATCACCCACATCATCATCATTTTCGCTTATTTCATCCTCGTCACCATCATCATCATCATCTATCATCATCTATCTCCTCCTCGCCATTATTGTCAGCACGATCCATCCTTTCAATCCTTTCAACGCCGCCGGTATCAAGGCACCTAACATTTAAAGCTGTTTCCCGCCATATTGTCATGAGATGAAGTCTTTGTTGACAATCACATCATGTCTCTAATAATTAAATTAAATTGGTGCATGAGGCATGAGATTCAATAATAAATTAATAGGCGCCGAGAAATGGATTACGAGTTTAGGCGGCTTTTTGGGTCCGGGAAAATGTAACAAATCAGCGCGCAAAACGGTAGTCTGACGAATGGTTGAATATAACGTAAAACACTTGGTGGTTGGATACATGCGATGGGTCGATTGCATTCTCCATCTCACGAGCATTCAGAATCTGTGATCAAATTTTGTTGTTGCACCTAAAATAAAGGAGTTATGGAGCTTCAAAGTTACCATGTTACATTAAAAAATCACCGATTTCAAATTACAAATGTTACATTGACATTTTTGAAGACTTCCGGACCACGTAGCTGACCCACCAATAGTGCATTAGATTTGCAAGAGCCTGTAGAATGAGATTATGACCTCAATTTTTTTGAAATTCCAAGATCCGACTGAGAAGGACTCATTTGAGTCGTGTTTGACCACTGATTTAAGGGCGATTCCGATCTAAATACCCTGAGGAAAGAGTAGTTTTACAACAAAGATTGACAAGGCTGACACGGAAGGCAAGCAGGAAAAGGATTCAGTATGGCCAATAATGTTGTAGATTACATTAGCTTACTCATTCATGCATTATTGGTCATCTATACCGGCTTTTAGGTCATTATACGTTGATATTACATTTGTAATGTCAAGGAGAAGGTCCAGCGCGCGTCACAGACATCAAATTCGACCGCAACAAGCAAGGAATAGCGAGGTCGGGATGTGTTGGATGGACTGGTGCGAGGGCAAGTTCATTGAATGACAATTATTCATGTTAGAGCTATCGATCTCAGAGGGGTTGGGTTGTTAAAAATCTCAGACGGCTATTTGGGCCCGGTTTTGTATGCGCGCACAAGGGCGGACCCAAAAAGCCGCCTAAACTCGTATTATAGCGATGACAATGATTCAATAATAATATTAATATAGGCGCCGATTGAAGGGATGGATTATAGCGATGCCGATGACGACGGCGATAGCCTTATATGTCAACAAAGGCTGGAGGATGAAACAGCTGGATATGCTTTTGAGATCAAGCTTGACAGTCATTACGAAATTGAGTCTGTGGTATTGATCAGCGTATCGATCATGCACAAAAATGACGTGGTTGGTCGCCTGAAAGGCTTGGTGATCGACCGAGACTTCCGTCCCCGTTGGCAGTTCCACGAACTTTGCGATTCAGAATCGCAGGAGCTGCAGGAAATGGGCGTTTGCTTTTGCAACGACGATGGTTCACTTCGCTACGAGGACCTGAATGGCCTCACCAGGGAGCAGGACGCCGCCGCCTCGAGTGGAGGGTTCCTTCAGATTGAGGAAGTATCCATATCCGAGGCACACCGTCGTAAGGACCTCGGCGTTCGATGTGTCAAAAAGCTGCTTGAGTGGTTGAATGCCCGTGACGTACGTCAATGCGAGGAGAATGCTGGAAAGCCATTGTATAAGTGCTTGCGTGCTGGCTGGACGCTGGCTGTACTTCAGCCAGGCCTTGAGAACACAGAGGAAGATCGTAACCGCTGGCGTGAGGAACACGAGCGAGAGAGGGAGGGGAGGGTGCCAAGCGCAGCCGATCAAGCGCAGGAGGCTGAGCGAATGGCGCTGCGAAAGGCGGGGAAACGAAAGGTGACACAGCAATGGATGAGGCTTGGATTCCAGCAAGTCTGTTTTGCCAGCAACTTCTGGTATGTATACCGAGTCGTCTAGGGCTCAAGACCAAGGAAGAAGTGTCAGATCTGCTGATCTCGGAGACGCCAGAGCCGCAGCCCGTCAACGATCTCGACAAACCGCTCATTTTGTACCTGCGAGACGCCACAGCTTCGCCGCTCCCCAGCTTCGAAGCTGAGGTTCGTCGACTCGTGGCAAGTGGCGCCGATCTTAACAGGTGTCACGCGCTTATCCTCGCGGTGATGAGTGGTGTGACAATTGAGGCGAAGCTTCGGCTGCTAGTGCGTCTGGGCGCCAATCCAAATGACGCAGACGAGTTTGGTCAAACCGCCCTACATGCATTGGCAGAGTTGATTGGCGGCGACACGGAGACGCGAGAGGGAGCTGTCATAGCGGCAAATTGTCTTATCTGTCTTGGTGCCAGTTGCTCTGTAAAAGATGTCTACGGCAGTACGCCCCTTGAGACTGTGCTGAAGCAAATCCGCCACTATGTGGACTTCGACGGAGCATTCGGCGGTCTGAGTGAGCTCCAATGGCAACAACATAGACGTGACGACGAGAGAGAGAGGTATGAGCTCGTGATTGCCCTCCTTGACCCCACCCAACGAGCTGCGCTCATCCGCGGGGTGCTCACACCACGCCAAGACCATTGAATACGATATTACACTGAAACCATTGGCGATTCGGCGCGTGATGAGGCGCCAGGGTTCCAGAATCACACTCCGCTACCATCTGTAGACATGGATTGGCAGGTCCCACTGTGGAGGCATATTCCAAAGAGCGTTCGAGGTCAAGAAGTGTACAAAAGTTTCGTGTACGGTTGGATTCAGGTTCTTGAAGCAATCAAGCATATTCACTGCTCACGGGGTGTTCTGCCAATGGTCGATGAAGTCACCCTTGAACTCACACGAGGGGGTAGAAATTATGACAACCGTTATACTGAATTCTTTTTTCGCAATGGCGGCAAGGTCGAATTTGCCATTGATGGTCTAATACATGCTGCAAAGGATTCAGAGGAGTTCTTTGATGTTTATTATGAAGATGCTGGCTCTGATTATGAGGCTCTTCCCGAGCACCCGCTTGATGACTTGTGGGACTTCGTGCGCTACCACTTCCTTGGCCCAAAGGGTAATGTTCCGAAAGGCCCATTTTAGTGAGGTCCATATTTGTGCAGTGTATTGATACAACTCGCAAGTAGCATATTGATTTAATTCTCAATTTAATAGAAGCTAATCACACTACAGCAAGAAAAACACCCAAATAGAAATCAATATAGCAAGTGGAACGAATTGTACCAAAACGCCATTCCATGATAAGAATCGTCCTCTAAAAAACACCAAGAAACATAACTTCACCATATCCCAATTTTGTATCCTAAATGGTTGCCCCTGCAATTCCATACCATTTAATGCATATGCTACATGTGAATGACAATTGTCACAACATATATTATGCATCCGTGTACGGTATTCCTCGTTGGCTATATGTATCGCATTATCCCATTTCTCAGCAGCATCCTCGCCAAGTGAACGTATATCAATTTGTAATGCACGTGTCGGATGCCCAAATGCCATACGTCCCCGATCACCGACGGAATATGGGCCTTGAAAATCACATGCAATGCCTTGGGAGGTCGTAATACCCATATGACCAATGAAGGGTAGTATACATGTTATAAGTGGCAATGGTGACCATACGATTGAATATGAAAGTGGATGTTCCTGAGGCGACGACGAAGAGGATGTTGTCGCCATGATCAAAACACGGACTCATCAAAATTTCAGTAATTTGTACGTAGGTACGTACGGTACGTTTGGGAGAAAGTGAAATCCCCCGATTTGGGAAGGATTCCACTTCAACTTTTTCGACTCAAACTTCAAGCTACAAGCTTCAAACAATCAAAAGCAACGACGCGATGAAGCTATTCCTCTCGTCTCTACTCATCGGATCGGCCACGGCCTTTGCCCCAGCACCATCAACCCACCGTACAACAGTTGCTGTTAATGGTGCTGCCATGGATGAGCTTAAGGTTATCGCTGAGATGGCGAACCCTAAAATAAAGGTAAGGATGTTGCGCAGCTATCATTGAAGATCGATCAGAACATGAATGAGGCCGGTATATATATCGTCTATTACCATCTACGATTCTAACCGCACACACGACGTGTCTTCTTCTTTTTCCTACCAGTATTACGATCCACTCGAACTTGCCTCGACGACGATTTGGGGAGATACCAATGACGCCACTATCGCCTTCTTACGGCATGCTGAAATCAAGCATGGACGTGTAGCCATGGCTGCATTCGTTGGATATATCGTCCAGTCCAATGGTATACATTGGCCATTCCCCACAGACCTAGCCGGCAATCCTTATCCGTATGCATCAAGTTCACCACCAGAACAGTGGGATGCACTCAGTCCAGCAGCGAAATGGCAGATCATCCTCTTTATTGGATTCCTTGAATGGTATTCCGAGGCAGCCGGGACACATTACATGAGAGGCGGCGTGCCTGGTGCATATCCCAAGTTTAGTGAACACGGCCTAATCCCACACCCGGTGCCACTGAATCTATTTGATCCATTTGGCTTCTCGAAGAATAAAAGTGCCGAGGCCAAGAAATCTGGTTTGATTAAAGAAATTAATAATGGACGACTTGCCATGATTGGTATTATGGGATTCATCTCGGAACAGCGAGTGGAGGGGAGTGTACCACTACTCAAGGGATTGGTGCAGCATTATGATGGCGAGACGATGGCACCTTTTGGATAAACAGATCAAACCAAACTTCTCTTGACATTGTTGTTGTTCCCACCAATTGCGACCTTCCATATGATGTAGGAGATCTGTGTCTGATTAATAGGAATACTTCTCTAAATATACTAGATAGACTAGACGGAATTAATATGTAGTCCATCATTGTTTGAGGTACTATTTCTCAAAAGTTGTCTGTCCATCATTTTATGGCTCAACAACATCTTCTATTCCAGGGTCTTCAGTTTCATTATCAGGCAACGGCCCCTTCCCAGTCACAATCCATGCGGTTAGCCAATGCAACAACAGTCCCGGCGGTCCAATTAGATTACATAACAATACCGAATGAGATGTAAACACACCTCGTTGTAATCCATCTAGCCATATATATCGTCCAACGAACAAGTCCCATGTTAATACATGACTCCATTCCTCGGTAACAAAGTTGGGATAATTCATCATGGATATCATTGCACCTTGTGGATCACCATTGATGGGGTCAAATACGTCTGCAAATTCGGCAATTGGAGCTGTACCGTCTGGTTGTAATATAGATGCAATCACAATGAAGAAGTGTATCAAACAACAAATAGTTATTATTTCATATCCACCTAAAAGTCTTTTTGTAATTTTGGTTGTAGGGAGTAGTATTAGTAATAACCAGGGTAGTTGTGGGAAGAATGTGGCGATGCTGAATGCAATTTTGATATTGTTTGTTGTGAATAATTCTCCTTCTACCGATAATAATGGTGATGATGATAGTGATGATAATTCTGTCAATAGCAACGATGATAATGTTGTTGTTGAATCTACTAAACTTATTGGAAGATGTTGCACGTTCAATGACGCAACGTCATTCAACGAATAATATGAGTAATGCAATTTTTTCGCACTCCTCGTCGTCATACTCCTACTTTGAAGCATGTGATTGGGGTTCATCGTCGATAATGTTGTAGTTGGCGTGAATGCAAAGGACAATGACGGCAGTATTGCGGCCAATGCCAGGACCCAGAGACCCCTCAACATCGTCGCAGGCTGTTCGTTCGGTTGTTGTGTTGTCAAGCTTCCTCGGGGGGCTTCGCTTCTCGCTCCCGCCATCGATCGCCGTGAGAGGCGTCCTTCCATCCGTATCCAGCTTGCCTACGCGACGACGACATCCTCATTCAGACTCCTCCCTGCTGCATCATTTTATCATCATCATCTGTTGCGGAGGAGAAGAATGACCACCACGTCGTCGTCGTCATCATCCAACTCGTTCGACCTCGCACCGTCAGCATTGTCCAAAATTGAAAAGTTCGCCAGTGTGAACGGCGATGTTCTCTTTGGCTACGTGGAACAATATCTAATTGCCAACAGCACTAATAACAATGACGAAATTGACAAAAACGGCGATTCTCCATACCCGCCCGCTGTCGTATCCTTTGGAGACTTTCTAGATGCAGGGACCGGATCGCATTCGTTGCGTTGGATGGCATCCATAATACATAGAGATCGTCTACTATTTGCAGCAACGCAGCAATCGAATAATGGACAACAATCCTCGTCCACTACAACTGCCGCGGCCGCACCACGTGTAACAATGAAGTCATACACGGCCATCACCGCCGATGAAAGCATGCGTCGACGTGTACACAATGAGGCAACCGAATTAAACATTACCAAATACGGTGATATAGTTATAGGTAATTGGGAAGATACTACATTACTCGCAGGACAGAAATATGATACTATAATAGCAGATTATTTAATAGGTGCCATGGATGGATTCGCGCCATATTATCAAGATGTTATATTCGAACGATTGGTACAACATTTACGACCCGGTGGACGACTGTTTGTTATTGGATTACAACCCATCCCCGATAGTGATAAATTTAGCAGTAGTAGCACTGGTGATGGAGATGTATTTTGTAGAATTACCAAAGTACGCGACGCATGTATATTATTGGCCAATCATCGCTGTTATCGTGAATATCCACTCGAATGGATAACACGTCAAATAAACAGAATCCCAACATTACACGTCACTACAACCAAACAATTTCCAATCAATTATACATATGAAACAATGGTCCGTCAAATTAATGTAGGACGATCTAAATTACCACTCTTTACAAATAAGGAATTGGCCAAAGAAATGGGTGGTTTGTTGGACGAATTAGAAAAGGAAAGTTATACAGTAACGAAACGACAAAAGGATGGAAAGGTGACAATTGGTTTTGATTATATTGTCGTGGCAGAGAGAAGACAAAATCATAAATGAAGTAAACATGACAAGTCGTCCTAGCCGATAATTGTTTAGAATGCAAATATCATCATTGTCATTCAATCATGACACACACAATTATAGGAGTAAACGATTTTGTAAATATTTAGAAAGTTGGGTTCTCTCATCCTATTTCCCCGCTCTCTTTGTAGAATTGAAATTCTCTCCTGCATCAAGTATTATATTCTTTCAGTTTATTTATTCATTACACACAACAAGGCTCTAATTGTCTCTTTTCCTCTTTGTATTATCAGACTTGACACAGCTATGATAGGAGTAAAGCATTGGCATATTCCACCATCGCATTGTGGAATACACTATATTCAAATGTTTGTGCCGATGTTCATCTACAACACGTTGAAGAGGGAATGCCAGCACCTCTGGTATTAGTTCCACGGGTACATTTGCAAGATATTGGAGTAGAGAATCCTTGTCTCGCAAAGCAAGCAATATTTTATCTGTCCCATCACAATCAATTAATCTGTCAATACTATCAACCAAGCTGCCATAAGAAGAAATGGTAGTCGAATGACATGAGAATAAAACCAATCTTTCCAACGTGTGATTGGATTCTGATATTGCATTCAGACTTGAGCCGTCAAAGACAAAATTGATTAGAGCCTTCACACCAATGGATGTGAAATTATTTGAATGCATGTTTATTGTCTTTAGGTTGGTGTTCCTCCTTAGCGCTTGTGAGATGAGTATGGCATCATCATCATTCAAGCGATTGTAATCAAGATCGATGCGACGAATGGGTGGATCACCCCCAATATACTCTGCAATTTTGACTGCCCCCAAAGAGTTGATATTGTTGCTCTCAAGATTGATGTATTCAATGTCAGACTGTAATAAAAAAACCGATAGTATTTCCGGATTACTTCCAAGGTCGCAGTGAGACAAATCAAGATGTTTGATACAAACGTGTGACTTTAGTGAGCTGGAAAGACAACGTGCCGATTCCATGTTATCAATCCGATTGTGGCGAAGACGGAACTCCCGCAACTCGAGACTGATTTCAATGAGCTTTGACAGATATACAATGCCCTTTCCACAAAGATTGACGTTATCGAAATCGATGTGCTCAATTGAATTAGTGGCTCTTCCACTACGAAATATTGCAACTAATGCAGCGAGACGCTCCTCCTTCATTTCTACATTCTCAATGTGTATGCGTTCAATATCTGCGGTGACATTGTCCAGCTGTTTCCTTCGATCAATTTCAGCCTCAAGTCGGCCCCAATACTCATCTAAAATTGGTTCATGCCAAACAATTGGTTCTTCGTTATCCATGAGTTGATGCCCTATACTATTGTGTCTCAAACACAGGCTGCCACGCATCACCGAGTAAGTGCAGGTCTGCAGCTGCTGAATAAAGTTCTCCAGGCCGATGCGATTTCTTTCAACCCAATTTAAATGCTTATCATATGCCGCATGGGTTGGGCGGGTATTTTGTAAATTTAAAGTCCGATCGGAACTAAGCACATGTCGCCGTTGTGAAAAGTACATATGAATTTTTCCATTTTTTTATCTTCAACCTCCTATCGTCGTTTCCGTCATCATCCACTCGCCGTCACTTCCTTCATCATCGTCATCATCATGATTGTCAAGGTCTATCTCCTCATCACTACCCCCCCAATTGGCCATGCTAGTAACCTAATTGGAACGTTCGTGCTCGTTCCTGTGCTAGAATGAGCAATGAGGGCGTCGGCTCGGCTTTGTTGATAGCAGGCTCGTTTTGTTGTCTCGTAACGTTCATGTTTTGATCCAGCTGCAAACGCCAGCGATTACACATTCTTCCCTCTCCTCCTCTCGCGGCCGTTGTGTAGTTGACAAAAGTTGTGGTTGTCATTGAGCTTAATATATTTTATTCCTGCTTCACCAAAACAACAATGGAAGACCAACACGCTGCGTTGTCAGGAGCAGTCCCCACCTCCAGCCACGGCAGCAATGAGGAAATAGCACGCGAGCGCGAGACACTACTGCTAATGCTATTAGGTCAAGTGTGCTCGCTCCACGACGCCACGCCACGGACATTCGTAGTACACGTCATTGCCTTGTACGAACGGGGCATATTGGAATCGAGCTCCGTACGATTATTGGTCGATATTGGATTAATCCCGCGTCCGAGGGAGGGGACTAAATCTATTATTCTGGCAGAGATTGTTGGACCACAACAACAACAACAACAATGCGAATTTATAGTCAATGATGACGATGACAACAGCAGGAGCTATGACAGAAATGACACTGAGTTTCACGACACAAGACAAGGAGGTGGAGGATGTGGTGCTGAGCGAGGTGTAAGAGAGTTTAGCAGCGACAATTCATCGTCATTATTGACTTTGCCATCTACTATTAACAATGATGAGGGTGCAATTGTTCCATATCACGATTCGAACAATTTACAAGTGCAGCAACAGCGCTTCCCAAGGAGTGAATTATTGCAACGACAACAAGAAGCATTGGCAATACGTGAACATTTGGAACAGATGCATGAATCATCATCAATTGGGTCATCACTATTTGCACACCACGGCACGACCACGGCATCGTCATTGTTAACTGTTGTTGGGATCGCAGACGATGCGAATAATTATACAACCCCTTCACTTTCAACCTCTACCCATCATCCTACATCAGCAGGATCAACCTCGAACGACAATGGATGGAATCGAGCTAATACTCAATCTACTTTAACTTCATTTGAGGAATCGTTCGATAATCCTCCATTGCAGCAACAATACCTCCCACCAAGGAGTGATGATGGAGCGGTACCAACACCTTCACTTTCAACACGTGATGTCATTTCTGGGCCGACATCATCTTCTACTTCATCATCATCATCAACAAAATCATGGTCGGTAGAACACCATCCATTATCACTATCACGATATCAACGTGAATTTATACAAATATCACTATTGGCAACCGGCTCCTTCGGTTCGGTATATCACGCCATACATAAATTAGAATATCCTCAACCATATGCCATCAAATGTGTAACATTTGCAACACGTGGATATTATGCCAATACATTATCATTGGTCATGAGAGAGGTACGTATACTTGCCAAACTGGATCATCCGAATTGTGTACGATATTATACCTCGTGGTTAGAACCAAGTTGGATGACTGGTGGCAATAGTGATAATAATAATATCATGCTCGAGGAGGAAGAAGAGGACGAGGAGGATGAAGGCTTAAATCCTATATATCCATTATTAATGAATCAACAACATACAAGCAGCAGCAGAAACAGCAGTAGCAGTAATCCAAAATTACTTACTGATATAGATCGTGTCTTAGATGGACTACACAAGCCGAAGGAGATTGAAGAGTCGGTATCACAACTTGAGGCAATATTGTATGGAGACAAGTGTTATGACGATAATGACGATGGTTTCGATTGGACGGTGGATTCTCCAACAAGTGAACGTTCTGTACTGTCTCTTCTTCCATTATCGCATCGTTATTCTCGTGGTACTAGCGGGGGTGACACTAGCGAAGAAGGGAGTCGTAAATGGACACAGGATGATGATGGTGAACGTAATAATAGTTATCACAACTCCAAGGTTTACGCGAATCAAAGATCATTAGAGAATAGATACTTGACGTCGCCTACTACTACCTCATCATCCTACCGATATCAAATTTCAATGTATATACAAATGCAACTTTGCAATCCCAGAACATTGGCCGACTGGATAAGTGACCGCAATAATGATAGTCGCAATTGCATCAACAAGTATGATGAGGAAAGGGCACGTTCTGCAATCGAAATATTTAATCAAATCGTTTCAGGGTTGGTGCATGTACATTCGAAGCGGATTATCCATCGAGATTTAAAACCGGCGAATATATTCTCTGGAGATGACGGAACGTTCATGATTGGGGACTTCGGTTTGTCGAAAATGATATCCGATGCCAATAATAATGAGCACAGTACCGGCCACCCGCATCCCACCAATGCCATTATCCATCAGCAAAACAGCAACGGTCATCACACAGTTGGTGTCGGTACTGCCAGTTATGCATCACCAGAACAAATATCGTCAAAGAATTACGGCCCAGCGTCGGATATATATAGTCTTGGTTTGATATTACTTGAATTAATAGGCAACTTTACATCCGAGCACGAACGAGCGAAGGCATTCCACGATTGTCGGTACAAGCGAGAGGTCATACCCTGGTTGTGTCAAGAGTATCCCGAGATTTCACTATTAATCCTATCTTGCACAGAAATTGAATCAACACGACGGCCTTTGGCTAGTGATATCTTAGCCGCGGAATTATTAACCAACGAGGGGACGAGAGGTGGTCGCATGGTCCAGAATTTGAAGACAGAGCTTAGTTTGGTAAAGATGGATGCGATGAGGAAAGATAATGTAATCGAAAGTCAAGCAGAGCAGCTCAAGGAGAAAGACAATATTATCGAGAATCTCAATCGTCGTCTAGCTCATTTGGAATCAAGAATTGCTGAAATCGAAAATGAGGGCATTCCCCTCACCCCCCCCCAAGACCCAACTGATTTTCAGCGGTGATAAATGATGACAATATGATACCTACTTCTAATAAATTTCACATATTATCTCTTAATAATTTGATGATATGAACATCATTTTAACTGAAGAAATATGTGACACATGACTATATAACTCAATAAATCTTCACAATCTCTGTCTTTGTTGTTGAGTCTCGCTTTCTCACTCTCACACCCGAAGTGAAGATCTTTCCCATCGTTTATTCCAATTACTCCTCCTCACCACCACGCACACGCTCTCTCTCTCCTCTCACTCTTAAATCATTAATTCCTTCATGTCCGACTCGCCCTCCTTATATGTTTGAATATACGATACCAACACGCCCAGCGTGGTCTGAACGATGGCAAATCGGAACCATTCGGCGCTACGACTCACGGCCATGGCGGGCACGCGCGATACCACGCCCTCGGCGACCATTTTGGCAACCACCCATCCAAATATGGCAATGCCCATGGCCTGGACTTGATGTTTCTTATTCCGCCTGCCGCGGTAGGGGTTGTATCCGCCCTCGCCGCCGACGATGCCGGGCATGCCACGATACCCCATCATCCCGCCGGCGGGCAGCCAATTCATTTTACCAAACCCCTCGGTCAATGGCGGATTGATCAAACATACCAATGTCGAACATCCCCAGATTAATAATTGACGACGACGCCATTGCGAATCGGGGGGCACGATGCACGAATCGATATATTCGGTCAAGCCCGATATAATTGGGATGCGCAATTTTTGTTTCGGTTTGATGATATCATCGACGCTGTCACTTGTCATGGCAGCACTGTTCGCGTTCGTTTTGTTTGTCGTTGGGGAGAGAAGTGAAGAAGGAGATGTATAAATACACACACATGTAGAGAATGAGGATTAGAGTAAAGACGAATAAATCCCAACACACACACTAGCAATTGCTTTGACTCGTGTGACGTGTGTATAGTAACTCACAGTCCTTCGATGCCCGATTCTTCCAACTTACTAACCCTCGCCGCATCATCCTGTTCACTCCGTACGCCGCTAATGCGTTCATTCAATCGTATTTGATATATCTTATCGCGCGCGATTTCGATTCGTATACGTCGTTTGATACCCTCGTTCTCGGTCGTGCCGCCTCCGTCGTCCGCGGCGAGGCGCGTTAATTCGATCAGACGCTCGGTGCGCGACGCCACGTCCTCGTAGGTCGCGTCCTCGGGCAGGCCCAATTCGCGGAATAGGGCGGCGTTGGCAATCGATAGACGCCGGGCCCTGCGCTTCTCTTCGCGTTCTACGTTCCACGGCAAACTTTCGTATGGATTCGGTAATGACTTATTGCTCGGTAGGATGGCGGAGATGGCCGAATTGAGTGGCGATGATGAGGATGTCGACGAAGAACGTTGTTGCCGCGATGATGATAGCGACACGGTGCGTGGCGGAGCGAATGCTGTGACAAGACCACCAACATTACTGTGAGTTACGGCAATGGCCGTCGTGGCCGAGAGGAGTATTGAAGACTTCATCTTCTTCCTCTCGTGAAGACCACGGGTTGTGACAAAACGAAGTTACACGTGGTGGTGAACAGGAGGTATGTTTGGACTGTTATGTTTGATTAACTTCTTGCAATTCACGCATACTATTCTTCTTGACAACCTCCCGCAGATGATGACAGACGAGGATGATCAGAATGTCCGTATGCCGATGGGCGATCGGGATTATGTCGCGGAGGATAGTGACAATCATGATGATGAAAGGCGGGGTGAAAACGAAAACATGGCTGATTTGGGGGAGGATGAGAGCGACGAGGATGAGAGTGACAATAATGATGACGATGATGAGGAGGAGGAGGAGGAGGAGGAGATTAACTACGAAATTGTGCACAAATTTATACAGACTTTTAGTAATGGCGACTACGACGCGGAATTCGACGACGCACTTAGTTCCCACCGAAGTGCTACTGTACCTGATACTCGGACCACACAGGCGTCGTATAACAAGCCTGATAATTGGAGAGAACGAAATCGGATTGGATTGGAGAAAACAAAGAGACGGCTACAAAATTGCACTGACTCGGTGATGCGTGACAAAAGTTTAAGCCTGTGTTTGATACACAATGTTGGTGGGCAGCAACTCATGGATAACGAAGAGCCCATCGTTTGGCATGAACCAATCTTAGATGAGTGCTGGGGCAGACTTGAAGCAGAAATTGATCGGAGGAAACAGCTGGACAATGTCACCACAGATATTGAACGCATTACAATTATGAATTTAAAAATGAGGAAGGAGCGCCTTGCTGCGTTAGTTGCAATCTTTATAAGTGGAAGGGCCACTAATTCAAGTTATGTTGTCAATTTCAACAATGCCAATCTTTGTGAGGAGGGCATTGTATGGTTGGCAAAACTGGTAGATGTCAGTGTTGAGATGAATATGCTTCTCCTTCTCCATAATCGGATTGATAACTTGGAATCAGCACGCTGCCTTTCCAGATCATTAAGGTCTCACTCTTGCATCAATATTCTCCAATTGTCTCATTGTGGCCTTGGAAGTAATCCGGAAATACTCTTGGTTATACTACAGTCCGATATTAGATTTATCATCTTGGACAACAACAATATTGACTCTTTGGGGTCGGTCAAGATTGCAGAGTATCTTGCGGGTAATCCACCCATTCATGCCATCGACCTTGATTACAATCGCTTGAATGATGATGATGCTATACTCATCTCACAAGCGCTAAGGAGGAATACAAACTTGCTTATAATACACCTTCATTCAAACAAAATCACATCAATGGGTATAAAGGCTCTAATCAATTGTGTCTTTGACGGCTCAAGTCTAAATGCAATATCAGAATCCAATCACACGTTGGAAAGATTGATTTTCTTCTCATGTCATTCGACTACCATTTCTTCTTATGGCAGCTTGGTTGCTTGTATCAATAGATTGCTTGAGATGGATCGGACACAGAAAATATTGCTTGCTTTGCGAGACAAGGATTCTCTACTCCAATATCTTACAAATGTACCAGTGGAATTAATCCCAGCGGTACTGGCATTCCCTCTTCGACGGATTGACAATGAACATCAGCACAAACATTTGAATATAGTGTATTGTACAATGCGATGGTGGAATATGCCCATGCTTTACTCCTATTGTAATTGTGTCAAGTCTGATACAAAAAGGAAAAGAGACAAATAGCATTTTGTGTGTATGTTTACAATGAAGCATCCAAATAGAGGAATAAGATTTGTTACTCCTACATATTAATCTGCTGGATATCAAGTTGAAAATGTAAATCGAGCTGGTGTTGTAACAGAAAAAAATTACTGTGCAAATAATGTTTTTCAAGACAAGGATTCTCTTCTGAAATATCTTAAAAATGATCCCGTGGAACTCATGCCAGAAGTGTTGGCATGGAAAACACTAACTCCCTCATGTTTCACATTCTCTTTGCCGGTTTAGACGGGTTGACCAAAACGAGGTTACACCTGGTGGTGCACAGTATTTTTGGACTGTTTGATAACTTCTTCTTGCGAAAGTTTAAGTGTGATTGCAATTATAATAGGCACCAATCTATTTGTCAGACTACTAGTATCTTTGATTACAACATGCTGACAATTAATCATTTGAACCAAAAATCAATTGTGCTACACGTTCAGCAACATCGCACCCAGACAATGCTGCACCCTCAAAACCAGGTGTGAATGATGACATCATATCACCCGCCTGGAATAACATCATGCCTTCATCGGCAAGGTAGGATAGTTCACTTTCATGTCGTTCCATCTTGGTGGGTGCTAATGGATACCGTCCAGAATCATACGGCACGCCGGATATTACCTTCCGTGTTGCCGACTGAATTGTTAATTGACGAGCACAAGGCAATGCAGAACCCCAACGCTGTGCATCCAAATGTACAATCTTGGGTAATGATGTACCAATAATATTAGGATAGTTTGTTAACAGTATTGATTCAAAGGCAGTAACCATATCTGGTCCTGGAATTAATGTTAAATAATCTTTACTTTGTGGTATAAATTCACCAGTCTTTTCATTTTGCATAGGCGTTGATTCAATTTGATTCATGGCATAATCGGATGTACTAACAATTGTCCAACATTCATAATCATTATTCATGTCTGATGTTGTTGTTGATGTTGTTGGTGTTACTTCATTATCATTCTGTTGTTCCTGCATTAACATCATCCCTGGTTTCGAATTTGACTTGGCAGCAAACCATATTATTGGATGATCAATAAACGAAATAGCATCATATGGTATGCTCGATTGAGGTGTATTGTATGCAATCATGGTAGTAAACAGCGGGACACGTGCACCTACACGTTCACGTACACTTAATGCAAATGAGGGCGGTACACCTGCCGATGCACGATGCCATGCTTCGAATGAGCTCGAGATGTCAGTTAGTATTATGACATCATATCCTGATTCATCACCGAGGATGGTATATCCATTTTCATCAGTTTCTGCAGTTTGTTGTTGTTGTTGCTGCTGCTCCTGCTGCTGCTGTACGATATGTTCCGGAGTATCATGATATGCCGCAATGCCACAATTACCAACCAATTTCCATTTGTCATTAGTTAAGCGTTGTAGTTTGGCAACTCTCGTGCCCGCAAATACACGCATCAATGACGATTCTGACAACGACGATGACAGCGATAAATGGTGTTGTACAGCAGCATCGTCCATGACATTCGTAATTAGAGATTGCATCCCATTGGATCCAACGTAGAATGGTGGATGTGATGGCAGACCGAAGAATTCATACTCCTCTGTGCTGCGATCACTACCCGTTCCCTCTTCGTCATCCTCTCGATGATAATTATTACAACGTATGGATGTAAAGTTACCATTCCACACTTGTGCATACCCTTTATCTAACCATTCCTGTACGATGCATTGAAAGCGTGGTGTGTCGGCACGAAAGAATTGGCATCCATGATCCCACCGCAGCATGTTCGTTGACGAGGACATTGTCGTGACGTCGTCATTTTTGTTACTCAATGTCGATGATGATGATTGCGTCGACGAAGGAAAAGCAGAACGCGAACTAGCACGGCCACCCACCCCTCCTCGTCCTTGATCAAACACGTGTATTGTCAATCCGCCTTGGTCATTGTTGGTGTTGTCGTTTTTGCATTTTTGGATAAGTGTCGATGCCGCTAATGCACCCGTAATACCGCATCCGATAATTGCAACCTTTCTATGCTGCTGGCGCTGGCGCTGGACGTCATCAACGTCGTCGACGTCGGGCATGATTATTGTCGGATTTAGAGAAGATAGTCGTCGTTTTGAGACTTGGCGGGAAGAATTCTAACCCTACCCTAACCCTATTTCAAATTCTACTCACGACAAATGCACGAATAAAGTCGTGCAGAGGGTGTCTAACTTGACTTGACAAATATAACTACGAAGGAGAGTGTAGGATCATAATTCTGCGTCTGCACACCGCATCCAAATACCGGGCCGACATAACAAACAATATGCCGCGGTTTCAACTCCTTGCGCCAGCCAATAATGTCTGCGGGGGTGGCGTCCTACTCGCCATCTTCGCCTGGGTCACATGGGCCATTGCATTCGGGACATTCGTTACGCTCACGAACCGTTGGAATTTTTGCAATTCGGAATGCTACATGACTTCGCCTGACCCAATTTGTTGGGAATCGAATATTACCAATGCAACCACATTGTGTTACGGCGCGGGGAATAAATGTAGTGAGAATTGTTTTGTGCTATATGACGAATCACAGAATGCTACAATTGTGGCCGAGAATGAAGCGATATGTCGTGAATTGAACAATTGTGATGAAATTTATGCCGAGGAACAGCTGGCTTTAGAAGAATGCTCGGCAACTGCGTGTGAGGGTGTTCCAAAAATACCATCCTATCAATCAGCAATGATAATCCTTGGATTACTACTATTATTACTGTCAGGCACGGTGTGTCTAAATTGTTACAAGGAGGCTGTTGCTAAGCCCAAATGTTCTCCCTGCAAGGAGGCGGGTGGACGAATCTGCTTGTATGGCAGTAATATTGGTGCCTTTGTACTTATTTTTGTCGTCATTGCTCAATTGGTGACATTCGAGACAAATAGTGAATCGGGGGGAGGTTGGTACGGCCTGATAATCGTGGTCACTTTCATTTACTTTGCTGTTATCAATGCCATATTTGTATTGTGTGCATGTTTGGGACGTGCTCTACTCGCGAAAGAGGAGGGGGGGGAAACCTATGACAATGATTCGTCGGATAACGAACGTGAAGTTAATGTGGAGGAGGGGGTGGCAGTGGCGGTACCGGTGGTGGAGCAGACAAATCCCGTGTTGGTGAAGGCTGATTTAGAGTAAATAGGAATGTACATGTATGACATGTATGATTCATTATTTGATGGATGAATCGAGAGGCACTCTTTGAAATGCAACAAATACCACTTCTTATCAAGTTGATGACGATTATAGGCTATAGTAGAGATAATATACCAGCTTCAAACGCATCTTGTTAAGAACAATTAAAACCCCTTCCTATTAATACTAGTTAGATCCAGACCTGACTCTTAATCAGATTTTTTTACCGAGGAATTTAGTCGTGACAAACGGCGGAGAATCTACCGCCCCGTGTTTGGTCTCTGTCTTCCATCCATTTGATGGCGGCCCTTGGGACTCTGTACTACGCACGCGGTATAGAATCTTTTCAGGCCAGGAGATACCCCAACCGTTTGTACACACTCTCAACTGCACATCTACGCCTTCTTCCTTTGACATCTTACCCAGGAGATGATATGCGTTTGCCGCTGCAATGTATCGTCCGTTAACGCATGCGGAGCCCGCTCCTTCTACGATGAAGCATGGATACGAGCGCTCAAGTGAATCGACCAACATTTCATATGTGCCATCGACATCGAGACCCCTCTCGTCGAGTTTCTTCCTGAGATTGACAACAGACATTGTCTTAAAGAAGCCATCGAGTCCACCTATAGCTCTACTCTTGGCCAATGCGGTTAATAGATCAGTGATCATCGATTCCGACTGTGAACCATCGACGCCATGAAACAAGTGCAATACCTTAGTCACATTATCGAGGATGAAATTCATTACCGTCTCCTTGAGGAGAGCACATTTCTTTGTATCCGAGAAGTGATAAATCTCGAAAAGGTTTCCGACATTGATTGTGGTCGACTCGACATAATATCCCTCAGCAAGGACCTTGAGATGTCCTAACCCAAATCTGTCGGCAACTTCAATAATGTCGCGTGACAATTCTTTGAGTACTTCAGCAGCGATGATGCCACCGTAGACATAATAAAGCAAGTGATGGAAGACAGCATGTCGAACATTAGACACTGGTACAACTAGTAGTGCATCAACAAAGTCAGAGGATGCCGCGACGCCATCGCAGTACTCGGCAAGTGAGGGCGCACTCATTCGCAGTATCAGCCGATGGGCGTAAAACCGCTGTGTGCCACCACCAGGCTCATCAACATCGAACGCAATGTCAGCAGAGTCCTGATGATTGCAGTGCGTAAGTATTCCCCCGAAACAAGGATTCGTAGGAATAAAGAGCTCATACATTCCTGGTTTAGATAGATTGGTAATACTGGTTTGACGCAAAATGATGATGAGTGAAGTAAGATGGTGAAATCACTCTGGATTTCATGCACACAACCAACGACATTCTTTCACATGAAAATTCATATCCATCATGACTCATGACACCTCGCTCCTCCGTCAATGAATGAATGAATGAATGCGAAGAAAGATTTGATCGAAGAAGAAAACTCATTTCCTACCCTTACGTCTATCACATTTTCGATAGTACTCCTTAGACCAATACAGTAATGGATTTAAACCAATCCAAGCATTATCATATCGAGATACTAATCCATACAATTCTTTCGTCGGTGTATTCTCATCACCAATCCTACTACTACTACTTTGTTGTCTTCGCCTTCTTCTTGTTTCATCATCAACATTATCAATATTATCAGTATTCAATTCAGGAAATACTTCGCGTAAAACCTTCATCAAATTTAATGATCCACCACAAGTCGATGCATGTCCAGCATTTGGCACTACATGTATCACCGAGTTATGAAATAATTCATTGCTTAATCGAGTAGCCTCCTCTACACTTGGTAAGGTATTGTCATATTCACCTACTATTATTAGCGTACGTAATTCTTGTGATATTTTAAGTAGTGAGTAATTGTCTATTACTATACGGTCATTTGTCATTTTACTTGGTGCTGCTGTTGTATGATTATTATTATTGT
>Ga0247831_1004127_pt1 | contig 19873 bp, 20 predicted proteins | sample LaCruzMarch2015__9_FD_192406 | JGI IMG/M metagenome (GOLD analysis project Ga0247831, IMG submission 192406) | Freshwater microbial communities from meromictic Lake La Cruz, Castile-La Mancha, Spain - LaCruzMarch2015_1m | ecosystem: Environmental > Aquatic > Freshwater > Lake | place: Spain... | reverse complement strand
TTTCGATGTGGTTTTCTGGGGCTGTTGCATTTGGACGTTATCCAAGAGCGACTTCAACGCGAATTCGATCTTGGGCTCGTTATTTCGGCGCCGTCCGTGAAGTACAAATTGAAGTTGCGCGACGGAACAACGTTAGACGTCGACAACCCCAGCTATTGGCCAGATCCAATGGCCATCGAATCGACCACCGAACCGTTTATCAAAGCGACCATTTTGATTCCCGAAGAGTATGTTGGGCCAGTGATGGAACTGTGCCGCGAGCATCGGTCAGAAAGTCAGACCATGAACTACTTGTCAGCTGGTCGCGTCGAAGTGAAGAGCGAGATGCCGCTGGGGGAAGTCCTTTTTGATTTCTATGGCAAGCTGAAGATGATCACTCGAGGCTATGGTTCGTTCGACTATGAACCGATCGAATATCGAAAAACTGACATCGTAAAGGTGGATATCTTGGTCAACAAGGAATCCATCGACGCCTTGTCCTATTTGGTCCATCGTGAAAAATCTAGGACACGTGCCTTGCATTATTGTGAGCAACTTGCAGAAGCCATTCCTCGTCACCAATTCAAGATACCCATTCAAGGTGCTATCGGTGGCGAAATCATTGCTCGTGCGACCATTCAACCGTTTCGCAAAGACGTTACCGCCAAGCTCTATGGTGGTGATGTGACTCGAAAGAACAAGCTCTTGGAGAAGCAGAAAAAGGGCAAGGCGAAAATGAAGCAATTCGGAAGCGTGAATATCCCGCAGAAAGCGTTCATTTCTGTTCTTCGTTCGGACAATGATTAGTTAGGCTTTGACAATGGGCTGGACGGACACTCATGCGCATCTCGCGGATGAATCACTTGCCAATCAAATCGACTTGGTACTGGAGAGAGCTGCTCAAGCAGGCGTATCGAGGATCCTGTGTGTCGCCGTTGATGCTGGTACTTCGGAGGCGGCTGTAAAAATTGCCGAGACCTATCCTCAGGTTTGGGCCTCGGTGGGAATTCATCCGAACTACGCGAATCAGGCTGCAGAGACCGACTGGGAACGAATCCGCGATCTAGCATCTCACCCTCGCGTTTGTGCCCTGGGTGAGACCGGGCTTGATTTGCATTGGGATGACTGTCCCTTTCCTATCCAGCAAGCCAACTTCGCAAGGCATTGGCAACTCAGTCGCGACACCGATTTGCCGTTGATTATTCATATGCGGGACTGTGAACCCGAGATGCTACAAGCCCTGGGAGAACAATCGAAAACAGGTACCCTACGAGGCGTGATGCATTCTTTTGCGGGCTCCACTGAGACGGCAGCCCGATGTATCACGATGGGGCTTCATATTAGTTTTGCGGGAATGCTAACCTACAAAAAGTCTATCGATCTGCGGGAAACTGCGAAAAAGATTCCTCTGGATCGACTTTTAGTGGAAACCGACAGTCCCTACTTGAGTCCGGAGCCTCATCGATCCTGCCGCCCAAACGAACCCGCAAACGTAGTCTTTACAGGAAAATGCCTGGCGGAAACGATCGAGACGAGTGCACAAATCCTCGCTGAAAAGACCAGTCAAAATGCGAGCCGGCTGTTTTGGAAGATGATGTGAACCAGCGAAACAGGATTCGGGTAGGTACAATAGGATCATCCACCATGTCCAATGGCAGTCATCTATGAGCACCCCTACAACCACTTCCCCGTTTTCTGATTGGATCAAGCCGCCCATGGAGGATGCTTGGTTTCTTACAGGCCCGACGGCGTCAGGGAAAAGCCGAGTTGCTATCGATCTCGCGAACCGCATGGATGCAGAAATTATCTCTGTGGATTCGATGGCCGTTTACAAGGGCATGGATATTGGAACCGCCAAACCGACTCAAGAACAGCAACAAACAGTCCCCCACCATTTGATTGATGTGGTGGATCCAACGACCGATTACAGCGTTTCCCAATTTGTCATGGACGCTCATGCGAAGGCGGGCGAAATCCGTGCCCGAGGTCACAAAGTCTTGTTCGTCGGCGGAACTCCTTTGTATTTGAAGACCCTGCTGTGTGGTATGTTTTTGGGCCCTTCTGCGGATTGGGACTTTCGGGCGGCTGTGGAGGCAGACGTAGCAGAATTCGGTGTCGAAGCTTTGAGAAAGCGATTGGAGCAGGTCGACCCACTGTCCGCGTTCAAGATTTTGCCCGGGGATGTTCGTCGGATGACGAGAGCTTTGGAAGTTTCCAAAATAACAGGCCGCCCCATGAGCCATTGGCAACACCAATTTGAACAGATGGCACCACCGACCGTCCGCAACGCCTTTGTTTTATCCTGGGATAGAGCGAAGCTGCACGATCGAGTGAATCGAAGGGTGGACAATATGTTCCAGGATGGGTTGCTAGACGAAGTCAGATCGCTAGTCGACAAACATGGGCAGCTTGGCAGGACAGCATCGCAGGCCGTAGGTTACAAAGAACCGCTCCAGTTTCTTTCAGGTGCGGTCAGCCAGAGCGAGATGTTGGAACAAGTGAAAGCGCACAGTAGGCAATTCGTGCGTCGGCAGGAGATCTGGTTTCGATCGATGCCAGCGATCCGGCGTCTATCGGTAGGTTCAGAGTCCGATTTGGATGCGATCGCAAGCGTCGCATTGGAGAGCTAGCTCGTACGGTTCCTCGCCGAATGATAAGACTTAAGCGGGGAATAAAGAGCGGGTACTTGTGTCAGCGAGCGCACCGAAACGCGAGCTCGGCCATGTTGATTTAGTGGCCACCTTTTGCAGGTGCTTCTGCCGCTGCCGCCATGGCTTCCGTTTTCGCTTTTTCGGCCAAGACATCGGCTTCCGCTGCTAGTGATTTGTTGGAAACCAAACGCTCGATTTTGGAGGTAGGCTCCTCGAATATTTCGGATAGCACGAAGACTTCTACTCGCGAGTCGCTCGCTGGGTCTAGGCGATTCTCAATAATCCTTGGCTCGGAGCTACCTGATTGGCTCAACCGAATTCGTCTTGGGTCAATCCCTTCGTCCACCAGAAACTGCATAACCACCATCGAACGTTTATAGGAAATACTCCAGGCATCCAATAGCGATTGCGGAGACGCGCTGCCGTTGCTAGCAGCGTGACCACGTATCTCGACACGATGCTGTTTTCCTTCTAGCTCAGGTACCAAGGTCAAGATTGCTTCTCGCCCTTGTTCGGTCATGTCGATCGCATTGAGCTCGAATGGAACGATGGTCCCCACGTTGGACTTATCACCTTCGTCCGTCATCTTTTGATCTTTGGATTCCCCTTCAGACTTTTTCGAACCACGCGCTTTGACGACGCGACGATTTCCGTTCCCGGTATTACTGGTGGGTACGATCGATTTTGCATCCAATCCAGTCAAGCGTCTGCCGCCTGGATTCTTAAAGTGTTGCGCAACAGCCTCCTTAACTTCGGGCTTTTGCGACGTGAGCCACATCACCATAAAGAAGGCCATCATTGCCGTTACGAAATCTGCGTATGCAACTTTCCACGCACCGCCGCCACCACTTGCCATGGATTATGCTCCACCCGAATCAACGGCTTTGAATAGTTTTTCAAGATCTTCACCGGAGGGGCGTACGTCGCTCTCGAGCCCACGGCGTCCTGTCTCGATGGCCATTTTCGGTTGCATTCCGTTAAAGAATCCTTGCAGGATTACGGCAATCGTTCTGAAATAGGCTGATTCTGCGTGGCCAATGCTACCCATCTTTGCCGCAAGAGGTCCGAGAAATCCGTACGAAGCAAGAATTCCAAGGAACGTTCCAACAAGAGCAGCGCCCACGTGGTGTCCAATTTCCGCTGGTGGTCCATCGATGTGTCCCATCGTTACCACAATCCCGAGAACCGCAGCAACGATCCCGAACCCTGGCAAGCCGTCTGCAGTTTTGGACAACGCATCGACCGGGTGATGATGTTCTGACTCCATCGCAGCAATTTCGATATCCATCAAGCTGCCAATGTCTTCAGGGCGAACCGAACCATCAATGACTGGTCCGAAAGCTCCCTTGATGAATTCTGTTGCGTGATGGTCGGCAGCTAGCTTCGGATACTTTGCAAAGACAGCGCTTTTGTGAGGATCCGCAATATGCCCTTCCAATGCTAACAATCCATCCCGTCGCGCAATCCTAAAAAGTTCGTAAAGGGCAGAAAATGTTTCTTCGTAAGATTTTTTGCTGTAAGGAGCCCCTTTCAGCGCCTGGATCATCCCAGACACAATCCCTTTCAGCACGGGAAATGGCGACATCACGATAAGAGCCCCGAGAGAAGCACCACCGATCGTAACGAATTCTGATGGTTGATTGAGTGCCCAGACGTCACCGCCTGCCCACACAAAACCACCGATAACTGCACCGGTTACCACGATACAACCAATAATAACAACCATCACAAGGCTCCATGGAAAGAGATGAACCAATGGATATAGCTTGCAAATGGTGCGTCGGCAATTTTTGCTACTCGGGGAAAGCATTAGGAAGGCGAAGAATTTTCCGACAACAGGATCTGACGCGATTGTGACGGTACTAACTATCCAATTACCTAGCCACCGAAACTCATTTGGCCTGTTTCCGAGTTTATAATATTCCGAGCTCTCTACAAGAAACTTTCAGGATAGGCCCATGAACGATCCCCAGATTCCAAATCCCCTATTAACCCCTTCTGCAATTGGCGAAGACGAGAAGGCAAGACCACAGCCCGCCGACGAACCTTCGAGCTCGCTGGAAAGCGACGACCTTGTGGACATGATGCGTCGAACGGTGGATCGATTGCGTTTGGACGAGATACCCCGTGGCGATCTCAAGATTCTAAGCAGAACCATGCGGGAGCTACGGTACGCTTTCAAGGTGTTTTTGCCTTTCCGGCGTATCCGAAAGGTCACGATCTTCGGCTCGGCACGAACTCAACCGGACCATCCAACGTATGTTCAGGCAGTAGATCTGGGCAACAAGATGGCAAAGTCGGGCTGGATGGTGATTACGGGGGCTGGCGGCGGAATTATGGAAGCGGGCCACAAAGGGGCCGGTAGAGAAATGTCGATGGGGCTGAACATCATGCTCCCGTTTGAACAGTCGGCGAATCCATTCATTGAAGGTGATCCCAAGCTCGTAACTCTGAAGTATTTCTTCACGCGAAAGCTTATGTTTGTGAAGGAATGCAGCGCTGTAATCTGCTGTCCCGGCGGTTTCGGAACGCTCGACGAAACTTTGGAAGTCCTAACCTTGTTGCAAACCGGAAAGCAAACCATGTTCCCGTTGGTCTTGCTCGATCAACCCGGCGGTCATTTCTGGAGCGGGCTCGAATCGTTCTTCCGGGACCAATTACTGAATCAAAAGTTGATTAGCCCCGAAGATATCCATCTGTATTTGGTCACGGACAGCGTCGATCGTGCCACCGAAGAAGTGACTCAGTTTTACCGCATGTTTCATAGTATGCGGTTCGTGGACGAGAAGCTTGTCCTTCGGATCAATCAATCATTGTCAGTCCAGAAACTTGAGAATCTCAATGCCGAGTTTGCAGATATCTTAGTCTCCGGCATCATCGAACAAACAGGTGCATTGCCGCATGAATCCAGCGAACCAGAGCTGGCAGAATTACCTAGGTTGGTGATGCATTACAATCGCCGCAGCCAAGGCCGATTGCGTCAATTGATAAATCGTATCAACGATCTGAATGATTAGCGTTCCCTGCATTTTAAGCAAACAGTAGTTTCTTGAACCCATGCTTGCCGCAGCATGGGCTATGTAAAAAAGTTGGTCCCGAGTTGGGATACTCGAAGAGAAGAGATTATCTACTTCTTCCCCAGACGACGCTTACTCTCAAAGAACTCAGTTAGCATTTGACCGCACTCTAAGGCCAAGACACCGCCGCGCACATCGCACTGATGATTTAACCGCGAGTCGGTAAGCAAATGATATAGGGATTCAACGGCTCCCGCCTTGGAATCAGCCGCCCCGTAGATCACCCTAGGTATTCGCGACTGAAGGATCGCCCCAGCACACATAGGGCATGGTTCGAGCGTAACATACAATTCGCAATCGATAAGCCGCCACGACTTCAAATGCGCTGCCGCCTGAGTGATCGCGATCATTTCCGCGTGTGCGGTCGGGTCGGCAAGATTCTCACGCTGGTTGTAAGCCGCCGCGATGATGTTGTGTTTATAGACTATCACGGCCCCAACAGGCACTTCGTCTTCAGTAGCCGCTTGCTGCCCCAATTCAATCGCCCGTCTCATGAAATGCTCGGCACCAAAAAGCAAAAGCGATGCGCCATCACGATCGATGTTATCGTCCCTGAAGTCGTCTTCTTCCAAGTTCATTTGCGTTTCCTAATCGTGACCCTGCCTAGGAATAAGAGTCACGGCAGGGTTTTGTTCAGTATCAGTTTATCGGCTTTTCTCGCTTTTCCGTACTTGTGTCTCAGAACTTAAGGGGTTGAGTCACTCTTGCCATGACCCCTGGGGTCGTGTTGTCTGGAATCGAGGAAGAGTCCATGATGACTGGTGGCACCATCTCCTGCGAATCCGTGGGCTGCCCCCATTCCAATGGTCCTTCCTGCGACATGATCATATCGGTGGTTGGCTGAAATCCATACGCCTCGGAAGTAATCGGTCCTGGATCGACCCATATGTTGTCGGAATCGACTCGGATCGTTCCCAAGTCTTGATCAAGGTTTCTACGCTGTGCCTCGTAGAATACCCACACACCAAGGAATGTGTTTTGAGCGGTTAGCAGATCCTGCAAAGCGGACACACTATCCCGAGCTGCGGTCGGGCCTGAAGCAAGACTCAGCGTTTCCCGAATCTGGCGAAGATCTTCATTAATGGTGATCTGCTGCGCTGCGATACGAACCGCATAACGTTGCAATTCAAAATTGTACTGGTTGTACCGTATGTTGCGCAATTCGGAACGCAAAGTCTGCCAAACACCATCTTCGAAACGATAGTAGTTCCGTTTCGCTTGCTGATACTCGATAAGCACTTGCCGATACTGGTTGCGTTCTTGCATTCTGGTCAAGGGAGAATCCCATTGGAAGCCAGCTCGCAATCGCCCGGTTCGGTTGTTCAACGAGAATGGGTTGTCATTAGCGTTTTGAATATCGCCCGAGAAAACAAGATCGAGCGAACTTTCTAAATTGTCCGCGACCACTTCGATGGCTCGCCAGGAGTCGACCAAGGACGCACGGCTGTTCATCCAGTCCAAGCGATTGACACGAGCGATCTCAACAGCCTCTTCTGGCTGAATGTCGACTTGTGGCAACATCACGCTTTCGATTCTCGCTCTCGCTTGCAGAACTTGCAGAGCTAGAACATCCTCTGCAAATTCGGCCAACAAACTTTGGCTTGGAAGAATCGCTTTATCCCTCATCGTTTCGAATAAATCACGAGGGTTCGTATCTCCCTTTTGCGCTAAGATACCCTCCAAGTTCATATCCAGCGTTTTAAGCTTCTCTTCTTTCTCTCGAAAGCGATTTTCGATCTTGTCCAGCTCAGCAGTTAGCACTGATGGCAATGACTTGATCTGTCCGGAATCAAGAAGCGCGATGTCAAGCGACTCCGTCGGAAGCAAAGAACAAACCTGCCCACGTTCTTTTTGATAAACTTCACGAAGCCGACTTAGCTCCTGCTCGCGTTGCCCAACAACACTGGATAGCTTTACGACGTCCGCACGAACCTCGGAAAAATCGCGTCCTAACAAAGTACGGCGCAACGACTCAATGCTATCGATCCGATTGCGAATCTCGCTAACCGAATCTGCAACCTCTGCGTTCCATGGCAGCTCGCGAAACTTGCTTCCCGATTGCTCGTCGAGCTTAGGAGGACTAAGCTCCAGCAGTTTTCCATTGCTGTTACCGATCGAGTCGCGTAGCTCACTCACTCTCGCGCGACGATCCCTTAAGTCTTGACTGATCAAATTGAATTGATCCAAAATCGGGTCCTTGATCTCCACACAAACATAGGGTGGCAACCCGAGCGTTCCTTTGAAGTTATCCAATGTTTGTTCGTAGTTGAATCTTAGCTGAAGGAGCGTTGCTTGCGATGAAATCAATGCCTGCCTCGCCTGAGCCACTTGCAACTGCTGACTTGGAATAGAATCCTGAGTCGCAGGAATGATCGTCAGCTGTTCTCGAAGTGTATCTTCAAATCGCGCGAGATTGTCTTTCAATCGAGCTACGTTCTCTTCGGCGTTTCGAATCTGCAATTGATTTTGAACCAAGCCAAGGAACCCGCCCACGGAAGGCACTCCTCCTCCACCGCCAAAGCCAGCAGCATTGTTGGATTGCACATTGCCAACGGTTCCGAATCCACCACCCAGTCCAGTAAAGCCTTGCAATCCAGCACCACCAAACAAACCACCTCGTCGAGTTGGCCCCGGTTCGGCGTTTCGACCCACCGTTACCGTAGTGTAGAAACCTGTCCGATAGCGCTCGAAAGCACGAACGTTATACAACAGGGTACGTTCGGCTAGGGTCAAACGTTCCATGATAATATCTCGTCCGCCGCCCCGAAGCAGCGGCTGGATCAGACTAAAGTCGATCAGAGTAGAAGCAGTTTGAGTATCGGGACCTGCAAGCTGCCATGTCATGGAGTTCGCAAACCCCACAATCATCTCGGCCCCGTTGGTGAATTGACGCTCCAAGGCGACACCGCGTGCGCCTCGGGAGAAGGTCCCGGAGTTGATGGTGGATCGGCTTGTACCGCCTGCTCCACGACGCAGGGCTCCATCGGACGTGTAGGCGGCGCTGTAACCCGCAAATAGCTGATTTCCAAGGAAGAATCGCTCGGTGCTGACGTCCAGCGCGGAGAGATAAAGCGTTTCTATTTCGCTTTGATAGTTGGTGTTGTGCAGAACAGCGGTTCTTACGGCCATGTCCGCATCAAGAACCAAGACACCTCGCGCATCCAACGGCAAGTACTGCCACCAGACAGGGTTTTCCGCGGTATTTGTTTTTCCATTCACGTCCCAAAGTGGATAATGTTTCTTCCCATTCAGTACCTTCATGTACTCGTGTGACACGCCGTCGTCTTCTGGCATGGGAGGCCGGTCAGGATTGAAAGGGTCGAACATACGAGATGCCCGATCCATTTGCACACTCGGGACGGCAGGCGCGCATGCATCTTGTACCTTCTCACCGATCAGATTCGTAACCTCCTGATCCGCTCGATTTCGGTAATGAGCTCGATTGCATCCGGATTCGCTTGCCAGGACCTGAATGGTTAAAGCGCTTAGGCAAGAAATACGCAAAAGGTTGCGAAAACGGTTACGTCGCTTATTCGAAGCTTGCATATCTGAATCACCGCTTAACGAAAGATGCTCAATAGAAACGAGTTCTATCTGTCTTTCGGCTTTTGCCGATCCTGTCGATGATTCCCGTAATACCAGCTCTGCACGAATTACGGATTCTTCCTGGGTTGACTGTCTTTCCAGCAACACCAAAACGCCCCAGACTAACAGGCGGGATTAGAAAGCTAAAACGGATTGAATCAATCGTTACTGGCTTCTTTGATCGGAATTGACAGTCGAAAAAGCATGGATTGCATTCAGCGGAAGTTCGTGATTGGCCCCAATCCCATGAGCCTCAATGCTGATGGCCCCTTGTTCCCGGGCTTGAAGAATCGTGGGCTTGTTGATCGGATAATCTAAAGAGTCGTCATCGGCGATCTGAGGCCCGGTGCCGATTGGTAGGACAAGCCATTTTAAATTCAAAAAACACAAGTGGCCATAAAGGTTTTGGTTGCGATACTCTTCAGCCATCTCTAGATGGTCGTTCTCATCGCACAATCTTTGGATCGGTCCAATTCCTCGACGGCCTGCTTGTTTGCAGCCATTGTCGACGCGGTGGATACCTTCACTCCCTTCCGATGAAACTCAGGGGGATGAGCGTCCACCAGAGCCGTTTGGCCAACGGCTATCAACAAGAAGACAATCGCTTGAAATCCAAGACTACATTGCGTCATTTTTCCAATTTTCACTTCTAGAGTTGACCGACCCCAATAACTACCAAATACGGTCAATACCATATGCGTCCAAAGAAGCATCAGTGCTTACGACCGGAAAGGATTCTTGAAGTGCTTGTGAAACAATCAAGCGGTCAAATGGGTCTCGATGGTTAAATGGCAGTACAGAAAGCTTGGCCAAATGATCCATGGTTCCATTCAAGGTGCTGAATTTATTGCAAAGGATTTCTCGACTGAGAAATTCGGAAACCGGATCAGCAAGATTTAGCTTGCCTATGCTGACTTTGATCGTGATCTCCCAAAGGCTTGCGATGCTAATCCATTTCCGGTTTGTTGAGTCTTCGATTGCTGTTCTTGCATCGATCGAAAGTTTCAAGTCGTCGGCGACGAACCATAGAAACGCATGACTATCTAGAAGAATATTCACTTTGAATACTCTGAAAAATCGTCTAAAGGAGCGTCGAAGTCAGCCGCCATATGCAGGATCTTGCCAACTGCCGATCCTGCTTTACAGGAATAGTCTTCATCAAGATCACGGCGAATGACAGCTACTCGTCTACCATTATCAATTACCGATGCTTCTTCACCAGGTTTCAATTGCGCAATGATCTGCATTAAGGCTTGATTGGCATTGGTCAGTAATACGTCAGACATAACATTTGCTCCTTTTTTTCCATGTTATAACCCTCCATCAAACGATCCGCTTTCGTCCGCTAATTTTTTGTCATTTTCCAAGTACTTTGAATGTCACAAGCACATCGCTTCGAAATCCCAGGTCTTGAGTACCCTGGCCTGCGTTAAAGTTCAGGATCGCGGTTCGGATTCCTGAATCGCGACTCTTGATTCGCAGCGTTCGGATTTCAGTGTACTCCCCTGAAAGCGGCCGATCAGGTTGCAGTTCGATCTGAAGCCAGCGATCTCGCGATGAATCTTGAGCGTCCGCAAGCAACTGCTCGGACTCAATGACCAACGGCCCTGTGATTCCAGCTGCATTCTCAATCTCGATTGAATAATCCTTCCATGCGCCTTGAACCAGTTCCATCGGGATCTCTTCGGCTGCGGCCTTGACTCTGGATTCCGGCGATATTGTCACCGTAATCAAAATAGGCGGCCTTCCTTGCTCTGTAAGGTTGCCTGCGGCATTGCTGCTCATGTTGCCCGAGGAGGCATCCGATGAGACCACGGTAGTAGACGATCCCTGTGGAACGCAGCCCATCGCATTGCAAACCAAGAGCACCGAAAAGGCAAGCCATCGATTACCGGCTTGCGATGAACGCTTATTCTTTGGTTTCATTGAGAATCCTTTGATAGGTCTTTCTCGCATGTTCGTAATCCTTGCGAGCTTGAGCTTGTTCGTCGGGCGCATACGTTTTCTGTTTCTCAAGCCAGCATTGCTCCAAAGCGGCCAAACACCACTGGGCACTCGAGCGGATTTGGACGGGTTTATCATCGATGCTGATCCAAATGGGATTGGTGTGAGCGGATGGGAAAATACGAGCTGCAACCCAACTGCTTCGATCGACGTATAGGCTTTCAAAACGAAGTTCGTTCTGCTTGCCATCTGCTTTGATCTTTTGGATAGCGACCGGATAGCCATTGACGATCAATTCGACATCCACGTCGGACCCGTCGGGCTTGAATGATGCTGCCGTAAGCGAAAACGATCCATCCTCCTGTTTGTCAAAGTCCATCAAGTGGCTTGTGCCATCGCTTACGTAGCTTTCACCCCGCCGAAGCGCTTCGACCCAGTTATCATATTCCAAAACTCCGTCCAGTTTGACGTAAACGCGTCCGATGCCCAGCCGTTCGCCCGTCAGGCATGGGAAGTCGGTTTCACCGCTGGCAACGACGCGCGTTCCGCAATTGAGAACGTGGTACCAGATGTTCCATTCCGAGTCGCGAGGTGTGTTCATGGTCGCAATAAAGTCCAGGGCTGGTTGCTTCTTACCGTCTGGACCATCGACTTCGTGAGTCACCTGCATAATGAACTCATTGGCCCCGATACCATCAAACGCAGGGATGTCAAAATTGGGTAAGCGGTGAGGTCCCTCTTGTCCTTCGATTCGCCCAATGCTTCGCGTCAGCCCAGCACCGCTATGCGCGGTTCCCGTAACGGCTCCCTGCTGTTTAGCCCAACGCAGCGTGTTCATTCCAAGAGTTGGCCAATGATGCTTCGAAGTCCCTCCTTCGGGAATCTGCTGACGTAATTTAAGAAGGTTTAAGTGACCTGATTGATGCGAACCAAATCCGCTGACTTCAATGTCATACCGTAAAATATAAGGATAGCGGCTGACATCATCCGGCTTGCCACGGAAAAACTGCTTTTGAAAATCGAAGCAGGGGCCCCAGGTAAGACAACAGCCAACCTTCACATCTTCGCCCATGATGTGTCGGAGCATATCTTTGGGCAAAACGCCTTGCATCGGATTCTCATAGTGCAAGCATCCAGCTGCATGAATATGATGATCGCCGCTCCAATAGCCATGTTGCGCCGTGTCGATCCATCGCTCTACTTGGTAGTTCAGCGTAACGGGCTGGTCGCCAACGTGCAGCGTTTGCATTTGAACGAAACTTTCAGGGCCATGCGAACACTTGACCGTGTACGTTCCCTGAGGCAATCGGATGCTCTCGCCCGTTTCGCGATAGATTTGAGTTTGAAAGAAAAAATCAGGAGCTTGTCGTTTGGATTGATAAGGGTAAACCCGGCCCTGAGTATCGCGAATTTCAAATGCGGCCATACAGGGTGAGCCATCTGCATCGGTGACCGCGAATCGCACCTCCGTGCTAGGGACCGTCCGCAGTTCTATTTCCGAGCCGCTCCAAGTGCCGCTTTCGCCGGCAGCGTATTCCAGATTGATCCAATCGATACGGAATTTTCCGGGGCCTTGCAGTGGATCGATGCGAATTCCCCTCAAATCCCCTTCGACAGGGAATTCAACGGCATATTCTCGGTCACTACCCGGATCGAGCTGGAACACCATCTGGCGACCACCGTCCGGTTGTGGCATGGATTCGGTCCACCAAAAGACTTGGCCCACACCGGGTCCATCAGGGCGTCCCCAAAATCGAAGGACCATCCGTCCACCACGAGCTGATACCGGAGCCGAGAAAAACGGATCGTCTCCGGTAGCCACCAAGTTCAGCGACTGATCGCGCACGTTCATCTCGAGATCGTTGAGTTTACCCCATCCGTCGGAATCTTGATCGAATCGCCATTGCCGAATGACAGATGAGCTTGAGGAACCTGTTACCCCTGCGCTGAACTCCAGTCGAGCCTTTCGATTTCCGACCGTGGTAGAAGATATCTGGACGATGCGGTACTCCAGTTCCAAGCCGCTCAGATTCGCATGGAGCGGCCGACCATCGTACATCGATAATGCCATCCAGCGGTTTTCGATGTCATCCTGGGGCCCATGAGGGATGGGGCGAGCGTTGGGGCTGTCCACACGGAGCTTGGCTTGAAGGCCTGCTCGGTTGACGACTTTCACCAACATCGCTCGCCAACCATTTTCAGCCACTTCCATGGGGGCGGCGGGGCTGACTATCATTTCACCGTCGGTTTGAATTTCTACGGCGGCAATGCACATCGGATCGAGCATGCGCTGCACGCCAGCTGTGATTTCCGAATCGTTGGACTTACTTTTCAGGGAAGCAAGCGTTGTCAATTGCTCCGCTGTGAAAGGCGATCCCAGGGACTGCATGGCCTCCGCCAGTCGACCCGTAATTAATAGCAACGGCTGCGCGTCCACGCGATTCACAACCGGCAGATCAATACCTTGAGCGAACACAGGGGCTGCCCCCAGTATCGCAGCAATGCCAAAAACAAGCGACAAAAAGTACGCATTCATGACCTTGGTCATCGGATAACTTCCTTTGGGATATTGCAAACGAGATTTCGAACAGCGGATATTCATGTCAATTGCAATCAGCTTGGGTTAATGCTTCTCTGTGTTTCCAACTCCGGACTGAATTTAGTAACCATTGGCTATCCTGGGAACACCATCGACCACAGGGACTGGTTTTACTCTGTGTTTGAATGTTTGTAAGGATCATGAGTTCCACTGCTGCAATTCGTCGACGGTTACTCACAGCGACCATAGTACGGCAGCTTGTTTACGATTACAACTCGCGGTCGAGACATTGTTTGGATGCGATCAGCACTAAGTTGTCAGGAACCTTTTGTCTTTCGAACCAGCCCAATTCTTTCTCAAGAAAAAGAGTAGTGTTTCGCATGAAGGTGCTAGAAATCTTCTCGCGCTTACAACTGATGCAAACCTGGATCGCTCTATTCCGCGGAATCAATGTCGGCGGCCGAAACAAGATACCGATGGCAGTTCTTGCTAGGACGCTCGAATCTGTAGGCTGCTTTTACGTACGAACTTACCATCAGAGCTGCAATATCGACTCGTATGGCGGTATAATTCGATGGTTTCATAGAATGTCCGAGCGGGTATGATTTGGGCAACTATTACGAGCACGAGCAACGCGATACTGAGCACGAGCACGCAAAAGAGCCAAACCAATCGATGTCTATGATGCAGCCCAGCGGCCGTTTTTCTGCTTATCGTCCGAGTACGAAATTGCTCGATAACCACTTGATTTTCGCAGGAAGGACTACTTGATGAACGCTGTAATTGTTGCGTTCGATCGGTTCACTGATGTGGATGTGTTTTTGCCATGGGACCTACTGAATCGCGTTCGTTTCCGCGACAAAGAGTTTAGCGTCAGAATTGTCGGACCATCGAAGACTCACAGATCCATTTGTGGTCTTGAGTTGCCGATGCACGGCGGTATCGAAGAATGCAATAACGCTGAGATCGTTTACTTCGCCAGTGGACCAGGGACTCGCGATCTCATCAAGGACGATCATTTCTTGAAGCAGTTACGACTCAATCCTGATCGCCAAATCATTTGTTCTATGTGTTCAGGTGCTTTGATTCTGGCGGCGCTGGGAATTTTGGAAGGTGTTTCTGCGACCACTTATCCCACGGCCGTTGAAGAATTGAGGGGCTTTGGGGTTGAAGTAGAGACGACGAAGCACTTGGTCACTCATGGCAACATTGGTACTGCCGCCGGATGTCTCGCTGCGGTTGACCTCATGGGATGGGCAATCGAAAAACTATATGGTCCAGATATACGGAAGGATGTTATTGCGTCGGTTTTGCCCGTGGGGCAAGGTCAGGCTTGCATTTACTGAAATGCCAATAAAGCAATCCACCTTCAAGCTGGAGAGAAAAATGTCTCGTTTCATGACAGCGGTCGCATTTCTTGTTTTGCTTTTCGGTGTTTCTCGATTGTTTGCCATTGATGGATGCTTGGTCAATGACTCCAAGCGAACGGCCGTCATTACCGTGATCGCTGGCTCGGATCGCTTTGAAAAAAGTTTAGAGCCGAAATCACATGCATTTGTTGTCCTCGCTGAACGAAACAAAGATTAGTAGAACGTTACACATGGCGAAAAATTGATGCCGTCAACATTTTCATTTTGCCGAGAGATGGCGAGCGCGTTTATCCGGTGCGCTACAATGGCCTTACTTTTGTCGGCAAGCTCCGTGGCGGACGAACCGAAGCTCGACGATCCTTCTGCCGAGCAGATCCTCGATCGAATGGTGAAAGCGTATGCCGATTGCAAGACGTACCGGGATTCTGGGGTCGTCAAAACGGTTTTTATTGAGGCCAATGGAACGCGCACTGTTGAGAAACCCTTCGCAACGGCGATGGTGCGTCCTGATCGTTTTCGTTTTGAATACAAGGAAACGGGCGACCAACGGGATCGTTATATCATCTGGTCTAGCGGGAAGGATGTGAAAACTTGGTGGGGAGTCAAACCAGGCATTAAGATATCCGATTCACTTGATTTGGCATTGGCTGGCGCGACAGGCGTGTCTGGTGGTTCGGCCCACACGATTCCTGCGCTGTTATTGCCCGACAAGGTGAGTGGACTAAAGCTTACAGAAATCACCGGCACGAAGCGTGCCGAAGACGGCAAACTCGACAATGTTGAATGCTATCGTATTGAAGGTAAGTTCTTGGATTCGCCACACACTTTATGGATCGATAAGACTTTGTATCTTGTTCGAAGGATTGATGAACAACGGACGTTTGACAGCTTTCGTACAGAGGACACTACGACCTACGATCCAGTGATCGATGCAAAGATTGAAGACAAAATGCTCGAGTTTGCCCCACCTGGTCGAAAATGACATCGAACACCAAAGGGAAAAAACAAGAATGAATGAATCTGCATCCTTAGCGTCATTGACTGTGAACACCAAGCCGCTTCTGAATCGAACTCGGAGATTCAATTTCTGGCGGTACTTCTGGTTAACGTTCCTTGTTGTCTCGGTTGCTTACGCTTGGTATTGTTTTTACGCTCCCGCCAACAACATCGTTTGGGCTGATAACTTTGTTTCCGCCCAGAAACAGTCTGCCGTTACTGGGAAGCCGATCATTCTGTACTTTACCGGCAAATGGTGTGTTCCGTGCCGAATCATGAAACGCCAAGTTTGGGCCGACAAAGAAGTGGAGGAGTTGGTGAATGCCCAATTCATCCCTCTGTCTATCGACTTGGATAGTCCCGATAATGCTGAGTTGTTGACTCGATACAACGTCCGAGGCGCACCCGTGGTTATTGTTACCGATCCTCTGGGAAATGCTATGCGATGGCGAGCAGGTGGAATGGGGAAATCGGAGTTCCTGGACTTGCTACGGGAACCGAAACTTTAGGAAAGCGATTGAATAGTCGCGTGTTGCTGGATGGGTTTTCAAACGCTGGGGGATTCGCGAATCTTGTCCATCAAGAGTTCGCAGTCCAAGCGAAGCTTCTGCATCTGGTCCGAGCTCCAGCGTTGTCCAATGCGACTTGCAATGTGGAGGGCTGCGATGCCCGCTATAGCTAAAATAGGAACAACGCTCATCCACGTGGATTGCTTCAAAAGCGAAACTGCATAAACATAGATCATCGCAAAAAATGCAGTAAAACCTAGCGCCAAGTAGACCACCCAAACGAACGTCCAAACCTCTTGCCTAGGTTCAAATCGCGCATGGATACGTGTCCCGTTGGCTCCGTCGTCATCCAGCGTTAGCGACAAATGAGGAGTCCAGTAACGCAGTTCCGTTTTCGGAACATGCAATTCGGCAAATCGTTCAAAGGCCAAGCAGTTCTGACTCCACGGTTCCCTTGACAGTATCTCGCGAATTTTCTGATCTACCGTCGATACGGGCAGTGGTAGATGCATGTCAAATGCGGGAGTTAGATCGGATATCGACATCAACGGCCCCTTCGAAGGATGAGAGAAAGCGTCGTTTCGTCGACGCTAGCGAGGCTGACCCGGGCCTTCCAAACCAAATGGTGTTAGGAAACGACCGCAGGGGCGGAGTCTACTAAGAGCTGGGTTCCCGATTGAAAGTGACTTCGTTTGATAAAGGCTAGAGCCACGACTTGTGTTGCGTTTCCAGATTCATCGAGCGTTGCGCTTCGGATCGATCCCACTTCCTTCTCCTCAGCATAAACCGTCGCCAGGGAAATTGGAACAGATGCTGTTGAAACCGAAAGCATGACCAGTTTTTTTTGCACTTGTCCAAGAGCATCGAGTCTTGCAATCGTCTCTTGCCCCAGATAACACCCTTTGTTGAATGAAATAGCCAACTGATCTCGATCCAGCTCTTGAGGCAAGTTGCGATCATCAAAATCCAAACCGTACCATGGCCATTTGGCGCGGATGCGGAGGTGTTCCCAGCCTGATCGAGTTTCTAGGTCGCTGGTCAAGCAATCACTTCCAAGCCGATCATGGATCGCGTTTTGATTTGCATCGGATGGGACCAGACACAAGAAAGACTCGGGATCGATCCAAGCGGCATGAACCAGCATGCACTCCACACCTCCGATCTCCAGTCGCACGGCCGATCCTGCGCTAGGGGCCTGATCTATATTCAAGCCAAATACCGATGCAACGGTGGCTCGATCTTGCAACAACCAAAAAACAAAGTGTTGGCTTTGATCCGACACAATTGCATCTTCGCGAATGATGTACCGGTCGAAGTGGGGAACAAGACGTTCGGCTTGCCCTGGAACCGTGAGAAAGTAAACGCAGTCGTCCAAGCCGAAAGCGATTCCGTGGCCAAACGTTCTACCCTTCACGTCGGTGACAAAAGTCTCGGTCGCTTGTCCGTGGCTCAGCTTGCGTAAGTCTTGCGTGCAGAGATTGTTGAAGACGCGACAGCGGTCGCTACCTTGAAAGCCAATGATCGTCCCGGAGCCTAGCGAAAATCCTTTCGACACTTGGTTGGTTATTCCTTTTCGTGCAAAGCTTCTTCGATCACCGTCAGGAAAACCTGAGAAACGCTTTTCTCGAAAGGTTCCTTCGGAATCACCAACTTGTCGGACATGGTCGAAAGTCTTCGTTGGAATTCTCGAAGTCGTTCGTCGTTCACATCGTCGCGAATTGTCAGACGTCCCGATCGCTGATCTTTCGTAGCTACATTTTGTACTGCAAATTCCATGTCTTGGATTGACAGTTTGCCTTCCGAAGCGGCCCGCAGCCATCGATCACAAGCCGAAGTGAATTCGGCTTTTTCTTCTTCGATAAACCCGTCCGATTGCTTGGCTGCCGCCACGAGTTGCTCGACAACACCCCATTGTAGGACTGGGCTATCGGTCATGCGGATCACCAAGCGCGAAAGTTGTCGAGTCGTAAGTTCTTCGCGTTCCATGTCTGCGGACAGGTCGGTCATGCGTTCGATGATGGCTTGCTTGTCAGTTGTGCTTAAGGACGACTGTTCGACCCAGGGGATCAACTGTTCGCGGACCGAGTAGGCTGCGCGGCGGCCTTGGCTGCCCGTTATCATTGCGGCCATGGCGATCATTCCAAGACTCAGGCAAATCGCCCCAATCACAGCAACGACAAGGCAAGCGGGACCTAAAGAGACATCTTTCTGAGGTCCACCGGATCCGCGTTCGACTGGTTGTCCGTTCTCTTTTGCCATAGTTTAAGCATCTCTAAGATTGAGTGTATGACGTCAGCCTCGGGGCGGGGGGCCAGCCGGGATCGACCGGCCTGAGTTACCCAGCTGACTAGTCTTTGAATTCGATGGAAAGGATTTCGTATTTGAGCGTTCCACGTGGGGCTTGGATTTCGACTTTTTCACCCACTTTTTTGCCCATCAATGCGACCCCGAATGGGCTGCTGGACAGGATCCTACCAACTTCGTAGTCCTCGTCACCCGCACCAACCAGTGTGTATTCTTCTTCGTCGTCCCATCGATCCTTTACCCGTACCGTTGCGCCAAACCCAACCTGATCTTTTGGCAAAGTTGCACTATCGATAATGTGCGCGTTGCTGAGCTTGGTTTTGAGCGCATTGATTTTCGACTGGGTTAGTCCTTGGTTTTCGCGCTGAGCATGGTACTCGGCGTTTTCTTTCAAGTCCCCTTCGGCCCGTGCTTCGGCTATCTTCTCGGAAATGCGTGGCATTTCTACATTTTCGAGCCGATCAATCTCTGCTCGAATTCGGTTGTAACCGTCACGAGTCATCGGCACGTAATCACTCATCTTCCAAACTCCTATGCATCCTAATGCACTTAAAAAAAGATGCGACCTGACTTCGAAGACGAAGAAAAGTCGCATCGTGATTCACGGTTGTCATTCTATCACCCAGCGGGCGCGCCCGCTCAACCTACCATCATTCCGCCAAGATTACGATTGTCAAGTTCAATCGGCTGTCGCTTCATAGATCGGGAGGTGCCGGTAGTATACCTCTAACGACAAAAGATTGAGCGTTGTAACGTAAAGACGGCCTCCAAAACGTCCCCATGCGTCTGGAATTTGTCCATTTGGCTCCCATGATCCGTCGAAATCGCCACTTTGCAATTGGCTTCGAATCAGAATGGGGTACAGGCTTTCGTACCATGTTTTCCAGCGACTTCCACCCATGTGGAACAGAACTTGGGT
>Ga0247831_1004126_pt1 | contig 19874 bp, 13 predicted proteins | sample LaCruzMarch2015__9_FD_192406 | JGI IMG/M metagenome (GOLD analysis project Ga0247831, IMG submission 192406) | Freshwater microbial communities from meromictic Lake La Cruz, Castile-La Mancha, Spain - LaCruzMarch2015_1m | ecosystem: Environmental > Aquatic > Freshwater > Lake | place: Spain... | reverse complement strand
CTCCATTATTGTTGTTTTGAACAGGTGCAGATTCAGTTGTGATACTGCTACTTGGCGATGATGAAGATGAGGTTAAACCTGCAGCGTTAGTTGCGGTGATCGAGAATGTATACGCCGTTCCGGCAGTTAATCCAGAAACAGTTATTGGCGATGAAGAACCAGTTGCAGTAACGCCTCCTGGACTTGCAGTGACTGTATAAGTTGTAATTGCTGCACCACCCGTACTTGCTGGGGCGGTGAAAGCAACTGTTGCCGTTGTTTGGCCTGTTGATGTCGCAGCGCCAATAGTTGGAGCACCCGGTGCGGTTGGCTGATCGGTCACTGCGAAAGCAAAGGTATTAGTCTCCGAATCACCATTTGCATCGGTTGCAGTCACTGTGTAAGTAGTGCTTGCAACTGTACCTGTGGCAGTACCGCTTATCACGCCCGTTGAAGTATTTAGTGAGAGCCCGGCTGGCAAACTTGGAGAGACAGAATATGTGACAGGCGATGTTCCACCGCTAAAGCTAACTGGCGTAAATGCCGTTACTGCTACATCTTTATAAACCCCAGAAGGAACTGTTCCTGCGCTAGAACTTAATGCCGCATTGACACCTAAAGAGAAGGTTGCGGTTGAAGTTGATGATCCGTCAGTAACGGAAACGGTGTAGCTAGTCGATGCACTCGCTCCTGTTGGAGTTCCTGTAATCGCTCCTGTAGAAGTGTTCAATGACAATCCAGAAGGGAGTGATGGAGAAATTGAATAGGTTTTGGAACTTCCCCCACCAGATGCAGTAATCGGAGTGAAAGAAGTGGCAGCGGTATCTGCGGTGAGTGACTTAGTTGCAATAGATGTGGTTGTAGATAGAGGTGCTACGACAGTAAAAGAATACGCTTGGGAACCTCCGCCTGTATTTGGCGAAGCGACGCTCGGCGCAACTAGCCAATATGTGTTGGGATATAAACCTGGAGCATGATAAATCTGTTGGCGAATCTGAAAGTTATATGTCTGTCCTGACAAACCGGAGATAACAAGTGGACTTGGTGCAGCGTTAAAGTTACGCCAATCTCCATTACTGGTTAAGTAGTAGTAAGTTACCGTTTCATTCCAAGAAGTGCCTCCATCTAATGAATATTGAAAGTTTATCCATGAAGCATCATTTGAGAAACCAATAGGTCCTAAGCTCGGCGAGCCAACATTGAAATAAACGGTGGCACTATTTCCAGAAACCACAACATTCGTAATCGAGGGTGCGGGAAAATTAACTCCACCAATATTGGTGACTGAGATAGATTTGCTTGCATTGACCGATTGATAGTTACTGCTAGTCGGCGTCAGTGTTGCAACAATACTTCGCACGCCACCATGTCCACTAACGTTCAGTGCAGGCGTCCAGGTACATGTTGCGGTGTAATTAGAACCAGATTCCGATGTTTGAACATTCACACATTGATTCAAATTCGTTCCATCTTGGGTGAAAGTAATGGTTCCTGGCTTACTGGCAGTTGCAGTAATTCTGACGGGAACCGTAATTGGAACGACTGTGAGTAAGCCTTCAAGTGCAACTGCAATAGTTGGATTAGCTTCTGTCGTCTGGGGTGACGAAGCAACAGAATCACTTCCTGATCCAACTGTATTTGTCGCCTTCACCTTGAAGGTATATGACGTACCGGCAGCTAACCCAGTGCAGTTGTATGTGGTGCTATTTGCGCCGACTGCACAAACAGCTCCTGAAGGTGTGGAAGTAACGGTATAACCGTTGATTGCAGAACCGCCATTTGAGGCCGGAGCTGTAAATGAAACGGTTGCTGTCGTTGATCCAGTAATGCTTGCGGATATAGATGCCGGAGATCCAGGTACGTCAACAACTGCGATTGAATTCGTCGATGCTGCTGAAAGATTTCCGGCACCGTCAATCGTGTAGAGCTTGTAGGTTCCAGGAACTAATCCTGTCGCAGCAAGATTTGTGTTGGTATTTGCCGTTGTAATTGAAACAGAGTTTTGTAGATTGTCAGCCGCTCCAGTAATGCTTGCCAAGCTGGTTACAGTGACCGTTTCATTCACGAGGTATGCAGTACCAGCCTCAGAACTTTGGACTGAGGCGTTTTGTGTGGCAAGAATTGTTGCTGCTGTCACAGATGCTGTGGGAGCGTTGCCATCTGGGGTAACAGAAACGGATGCGCTTGCGACCGAGTCACCTGCGGCATTTACTGCTTTGAGAGTGATCGAATAAGTGGTCCCATTAGCAAGTCCTGGGATCGTAATCGGAGAAGTTGCATCAGATGGATTCAAATCAGAGTAAGTGGAACCATCAGTCGAATATTTATAATTAGTAATTGATGATCCACCATTGGACGAAGGTGCAGTAAAGGAAATTGCAGCTGAGCCATTCCCTGCGACAGCAGATAGAGACGTCGGTGCACCAGGTGTGGTGAATGGTGTAACAGAGACGGCAGTAGAGGCGGTGGAGTCTCCGGCGCTGTTCACTGCCTTTAGGGTTATCGAGTACGTCGTTCCATTCGTAAGCCCTGGAATCGTGATCGGAGAAGTTGCTTTAGCGGGATTCAAAGCGATGTAATCAGATCCATTTGTCGAATATTTATAGTTACTGATATTCGCTCCACCATTTGATGAAGGATCTGTGAAGGAGATCGTGGCAGATCCGTTACCCGCAGTTCCCGAAAGAGAAGTCGGCGCTCCAGGTTTCGCGGCCGTGACTAGCGTATTTCGCTTCGGAGTCAAAACAAGGCTTCCACTTGAGTTCGTTGCGGTAATTTTCACGCCCATGTATTTACCCACATCATCACCTGTAAGTATGTATGTACTCGATGTGGCACCAGGAATATCCACACAACCAGTTGAAATATATGTACTCGCTAACACACCATCATTCGTTGGGCAGCGAAAATACTGAAAAGCTAGGGTCGGGGTTGGAAAACCGTCAAAGGTGCTTTGATTGGTAATAGTGTCGCCAACCTTGAAGTAGCCTGGAGAAGCCGAATTCTGTGGTCCATCATAAATAATTGTCGTCGGAGCCATAAGTGTTGTTGCAGCCGAAGAGGCAACCGAAAAACTTCCTTCTCCTGCCGAATTTTTAGCTTTGATGCGGAAGATATAACTTGTCTTGGCTGTTAAACCTGTAACCAAAATTGGATTTGCTGTACTTGTTCCATTGCTAAAGCTTGTCCAAGAGCTTCCGCTATTGCTTGAGTACTCAAGGTCATAATCCGTTATCGAAGCACCATTTGAGGCCGGGGCTGTGAATGCGATCGATGCTGTTGTAGATCCTGTTATGGTTGCCGTGATGTTAGTTGGAGCACCTGGTACAGCTGCCGTGACTTTGGCATTGGCAACCCCAAGTTGAGACGCTGTGCCTTGTGAATTAGTCGCAGTGATTCTAATTCCAATATGTTGACCGACATCATCGGTGGTTAGGGTATAGGTGCTTGATGTTGCGCCAGGAATGTTGACACATGTTGGCACCCAGTCTCCTGAAACACTTGGACAGCGCACATATTGATAAGTAATCGTTGGTGTTGGGACTCCAGAAGCACTCATCACATTTGTTAAAGTTGAACCAACGGCATCTGCTGGGCTTGAAGAGGTCGGACGAGTTGGGCTCGAAAAATAAGGAGAAGCGGGTGTACTTGCTTCTGCCCGAAAGGACGAAACTATATTGAGACCTAAAAAAATTATCATGGCTGCAAGGACAAATTTGGGAATGCCGAAGGAGGTAGTGGGCTTCTTCAGCCAATATCGTCTTTTCAGAAAATGCATGGGGCGAAAAATACTTTTCTCACCTCAAGAATTAGGGGTGGAGGCGTCTATTCACCCTCATATCCCCCCAGAATTCACCCAACCTGTTATGCCAATGGCGATTGGCAGCGGGGAAATCGGGGGTTAGAGGGTGAAAAGGCGGGTGAAACGGCGGAATTGGGGTGAGAAATCTTCCAAAATGTGAAGTCACATTCCAAAATAACCCCATGGGATCCCAGCTGCTACTGCGTCGGCGCTTAATCAATACGATCAATAGTTCAACTGACAACGTTGTTTATATCTACGCACCAACCGGGTTTGGGAAAACGGTACTGGCAAGGCAGTGGGCAGAAACTCAGTCAGAGCCGATCGTCTGGTTTGATGGCTTTGCAACATCTGAAGTATCAGATCTGTTCGGGTCGATCGTTTCTGAAATTAGAAAAGGTATCCCCGCGCTGAATAAAAGCTTGGCTCAGTTTGAAAACCTTGAGGAAGTAGATGATGGTGTTCTTTCACAATTTTTGCAGATCATCGAGAAGGACAAAAGTAAGTTTCACATCGTCATTGACAATGCCGAAGTAATTCGCAGAGATCACAATGGATTTGCACGTTTTTTAGTCGGCAAGTTGCCTTCGCACATAAAACTGATTTTGCTTACCGAGACATCCCCACGAACTAGCTTCTTACAAGAACATGGCGCAGGACGATTCACAATCATCACACCTACAGATTTGAACTTCACATCGGATGAGGCTGAGCAATTAGCTATCCAATCTGGCGTGTTTCTTAGCCCAAGTAATTTAATTGAAATCCAAGATTTATCTCAAGGATGGCCTTTAGGCGTTCATATCGCACTCTCCCAGTTGGCAGTAACAAAGGATTTTAAATCCCTAATCTCTTCAATTCAGAACAAAGGCCAGGATCAATTCACAGTTCCCGCCCAAAGAATCTTGGCGAGTTTGGCTCAAGAGGAGCTAGAAATTGTTACTCAACTTTCGTTGCTAGAAAGTATTGATGCGAAAACAGCGTTGACCCTTACAGGGAATATTGATGTCGTTCGGATACTCACCTTATTAAGTCAAGATTCAATGGTGGTCTCACAGACTAATGACAGCCCACCTGAATTCGCGATTCATCCTTTGCTCCGTAAGGTGCTTGTTAGTGAATATCAGCGTTTAGATGAGTTCCAAGCTAAAAGTGAGAACCTCATTTCCTATTTACTGGATGGCGGAAGAATCCGTGAGGTCACAAAAATTTTGCTGCAGCTAGGTTCGATGGATAAATTGATGAAAATTGTTCAGGAGCCGACGGTGGCTCGAAATATAGACATGAGCATTCAAGAAGCCATTTTTTCATCCAGAATCGATCACCTAAAGAATTGGCTAGATGTTTTTGAGTATGTGCCGAAAACTGAAGAGCTGGCGAAGAGAATCATTTCCTTCTACATGGGTATCTTGTCTGGCAATTTCCGCGATGCTCAATCACATATTCAGGCGCTTCAGGTGCTTGCATCAGGTCGATCCGCCGTTGAGGTAAAAGGCTTGAAACGAGAGCTGCTCGCTTATGAATCAATTGTCGCTTATGCCACGGGAAATCTCAATCAAAGTTTTGAAAAAGCTATGGAGTGTTTCGAAACTCCAGCTAAAGAATTCTTTCTATCGAGAGGGAATACGTTCACTTTTTTGCAGTTGGCATTATGGTGTGCGGTGATCCAAGATGATGATTCAAAAATTAAGAGAATTTCACAAGCTCTAAAGTCAAGGAGTTTTACCAGCGCTACTCTTCATCACACAACGATCATTCATTCTATGCACGCCTTAATTGCGGCACATCAAGGTCGGTTTATTGAGGCAAAGAATGAGTTGGCAGTGCCCCTTGAATCTGATGGTCAAAAACACAAAGGCTTCTTCGCATCGTTTGGTGGGTACTTAGCAGAGTTCATGATCGTTGCAGAAAGCGGTGATCATCCGAAGGGTTTAACTCTTTTGCAGGCTGCACTAGATCAAGCTATCGAGGCCAGTAACTTCCCGATGGCTGTAACTCTGCTCGGACGCATGTCATATCAGCAAGTTCTTCTTGGAAACACTGAGGGAGCCTTGTCCTGTATCAATCAAAGTAGAAAAATGATTACTGACAACGACCTTTCAAGGGAGCTTCATCAAGCGGTGGACATTTGGGAGGCGCGAGTTAGGTATTGGGTTATGGATTACAAGCGCGCGGATGACCTCTTATCTCGATCTCCGAACTCATATCTGATACGAGCCTTCAGGGCTGGTATTTATATGAGCAAAGGAAACAACTCCAAAGCTCTAGAAATAACTGAAACTTTTGATTTACAGATTCCCCGACAAAAACTTACCTATCACTTGTACAGAGCACACATATTCTCTGATTCCCCTCGTGGCCAATTCAATGAAGTGCGGCAAGCGGTGGAAATTGGATCTAAACATGGGTACTTCAAGCATTTTCTAACTCAGCGGTCAGATGTAATTCAGCAATATATTTCACTCGTTGCAGAGTCTCCAACACCCTTTAATGAGAGATTAGCTAAAGCCGCGGGAGAAAGATTGAATGAAATGATGGTCGGAAGCGATGATCCAACACGTTCACTTACTAGACGCGAAGCTGACATTTTGAGACATTTGGGTACAGGGCTGCCAATTGGGCAAATAGCAACCGATCTGTGTATCTCGAAAAATACGATGAAGACACACTTAAAGAGTATCTATCGGAAATTAAACGCCACCGATCGAAACGATGCTGTAGTAAAGGGAAAGAAGCTACTTAAGATCTAATCTCAAGCAAGTAGCCCGACCCGCCCCACTTAACTCGCATAGTTGCCAGGAGCGGGCAAGTTTGACGGCTACACAGAGGCTTGGACGAAAGAGTCATTTACAGTTTCTAGTCTGAGAGAATTAATGGAGAATGTTCGATTAGCTGAGGATCAATTATGAATTGGTCGTCTCCCCTGATTGGCCAACCTAAGAGGCATTTCAGTTCCCTTTATTGCTATTTGCTGACTTCCAAATGGGCTTGCTTTTTGTTGGACAATTGGTGCACTTGCTCCCCCAACAGAGGCCGTTATGGAGGGACGTCGGAACTTAAGTTGTTAGTTGTGACTGCGTCAACCACGCTCAACCGTGTTACTCCCAGTCATCGCTTCCGAACTCATAATTCCGTCGTCGTCGGTTCGAGCCCGACCCGCCCCACCCGTAGCTATAAAAACTAACTCGTTGGCTCAATCCCGAGAGTCATCTCTCAATTACCTAATTACTCATTAAAATTGAGTTCACCCGACTTACTGCTACCACTCACTTAACTCTCTCCTGTGTGTCTATTGGGCAAACCTAGGCGTAACTTGTAGGTATGAGCGATCGAGTCTTACTTGTCATGGATGATGCTTTTGAGTTATCGACAATGGCTGCTGCACTCAAATTGCACGGAACAAATGTAATAGGAGAAGCGCAGAAAGAGTCGTCCGCGATTTTGTTAATGCGCAGCATGCAACCCAACGTGCTCCTCATTGATATGCATCTTTCAGATGAACACTCGATTACGATCGCAAACAATATCCGTAAGGAAACACCAACTATTGGTGTAGTTGTATTGGTGGCTTGTGCAGATCTTAGATTGCTAGGGGAATTCAGGTCTAACCTTCCGGCTGGTGCCAAAGTTGTTATCAAGAAATCTATGAATAACGTTGCAACACTGTGCGATGTCATTTCAGAGTCAAGAGTCCTTGCACCAGATTCCCCTGTCACATGGGTTAGTGGCAACGTCTCACTCCATGAGAAAGCTTTAGAAAATTTGTTGTCGCAACTGACCGATCTCCAGATTGAAACCTTGCGCCTTGTGGCAGATGGCTTAACAAATGCTGAGATCAGTCGAATGAGATTTGTCAGTGAAAAAGCGATCGAACAGATTGTTTCTCGGATTGCATTGGTGCTCAATGTGCAACCCGACAGATCAAAGAATTTACGTGTCCAATTAGTTGGTGAATATTTCAAATGGATAGGCGCGCCTAGGCACTAATTTTGCTGTTCTTTGAAGGTACAAAGGTAAAGTTCGCGCTTATGGAGCTAGTTGAGATTCGGGCGCAGTGGAACCAGGTGCTTGATGCCCTCGAGTCAGAAAATCGCGTTGCGTGGATTGCATACTTTGATGCTCGTTTAAGCTCATTTGAGAATGGAACTTTGACATTAGATTTTTCAGATAGCCGGAAATTTGCTACATCACATGAGTACTCAGAAACTCGACCTAATCTGAAAGCTGCCTTAGTTGAAGCAATCAAATCCACTATCGGCATAGATGTTGAGATTATCGAACAATGAGACTCAAGATCTATCTACTTGCCCTGTCATTAGTAGTTGCAGTCGTTGGAGCGCCGCAATCTGTTGCAGCCACATCGATACTCTCGATGTCAGTCAAGCAAACACCCAGTGCTTCTGAAACTTTGCTCACTTTGTATGGAAATCTCAAGCCCAACCGTTCAGGCACGACTGTAAAGATCCAAGTTGATACAGATGGAAAGTGGACGACAACTCGCTTTACAACAAGGGTCACCAAAGTTGGCACTTGGAAAGTTACTGCTCTTGCCACCGCGCTGAATGCGAATGTTCGCTATCGCGCTGTTTCGGTAATAGGTGGAAAGAGTCTGTACTCACCGATTCGCTCTATCACCGTCAAACAGCAACCAGAGTTCTCAAATAATGATCCTGCTCAATTTATTGATTTGACCGGCCCAGGTGGTCGTATTCACGGCGCAGATGTAAGTCGCTGGCAGCATCCCAACGATAAGCCAATTGATTTTGTAAAGATGTATGACGCAGGAATGCGATTTGTTTTCATCAAAGCATCTGACACTCGCGAATCAGCAGATCTACTAGCCGTTAAATACGCTGCGATGGATCATTACGCCGCCCAAGCTGCAGGTATCTATACCGGTTTTTATCACTACGCAGTTTTACCTGATGTGACAGATCCAGAAGGAATAAAAAAAGATGCACTCGCCCAAGCCCAGAAGGTTGTGTGGCGATTGGCATCTATGGGTGGTTACAGTGACAAGGATTTGCCATACGCGCTAGATCTAGAAAATAAGTGTGTTCGTTACTCTTCTTCTGGTGCATGCCAAAAGTATGCAACGCGAAGCGCTGTGACTTTGTGGGCAACAACTTTTCTTGCATCAGTAAAGGAAAAGACTGGTAAAACTCCAATCCTCTACTCTTATGCAAACTTTTTAGAAAGTTCTATGACCCGTACACCAGAACTTGCTCAATATCCCTTGTGGTTAGCCCAGTACGCAATCGATCCAGCTAACCCGATTAATCAGCCAGGAATGAAAACTGGTGGTTGTTATGTTCACTCGTGGACTGGTGCAAACTGTGATTCCCAATGGACTGTGTGGCAATACTCTTCATGTGGAATTGCTCCCAAATACGGAGTTCCTGGAAACAGATTAGATCTAAACGTCTTTCGCGGCACCCCTTCATCATTCCTAGATTTGGCAAAGGGAAGCTGGGCGCCAACACTTGTTGATTTAATGCCCCAACAAGAGCCAACGGTTTTAACTGTTGTTGGCCAATCGGCGAGCACAACAAACAAACTTGTTACCTTTAAGGTAAATGTTGTGCGTCCAAGTGGCTCTCCTGTTGTCACAGGAAGTGTGAAACTGGTTTTTGATAAGTCGACAACACCAGCCACAAAGCCGACCCAAACTATCTTGCGAGAAACAAGTGGCGTGTGGACTCTTGCTCTCAAAGGGGTATTAGCTGGCACATACAGTGGAAAGGTTTTGTTCGAAGATGTTTCGGGTACTCACGCCGAATCAACTTTTCCAGTCACTTTTGAAGTTACACAAGGGCCAACACCAGCGCCTAAGCCAACGCCTTCACCAACTGCTACTAAGAAGCCAACCACTGATGGTTGCAGAGGGCAGATTAAGAATTAACTTCAAGTAGCTCATCTAGAGCTACGATTTCGCGTTCAACTAATTCCACGTATTGCGCAATAGATTCTTTACGCTCTTTTGCACTCCACCCAAGAACAGGTGCGATAAGTGCTGCAACTTCATCTGCTAGATGAACTCCATGATTGACTGCTTCAAAAGATAGGCGCGTACGGCGAGAAATTACATCATCGACAGAACGCGCGCCTTCATGTGAGGTCGCATAGACAATTTCAGCCTTGATATATGGCAAGTCCACATCTAGCTTGGCAGCTAACTTTGGCTGCTCCTCAATTAATTCAAGGACCTCACTGATGAGTGATCCGTGACGATTGAGCAAGTGCGTAACTGTTTCTAATTCTAACCCAGACTCTTGAGCAATACGCTCTTTCTGTTGCTCTAATGCAAAGTAGCCATCAGCACCTACTAATGGAAGTTTTTCTGTTACAGACTCTTGAGTTAACTTGCGTAGTTCAATGACTGCGCGATCAACAACATCCTTGCCCATGACGCGATAAGTCGTGTATTTGCCGCCAGCAATAGAAACAAAGCCAGCAGCAGGACGATCCACTGTGTGCTCACGTGAAAGCTTGGTTGTCGTTGCGCTCTTATTGTTTGCAACTAATGGACGCAATCCTGCATACACGCCGATAATTTCATCTGCTTGCAGCTTTGGTTCAAGAACCCGATTGGCTTGATCCAAGATGTATTGCACATCTTCGCGAGTAGCAAAAGGTTCTGCTCGATCACCTTCATATGGTGTATCTGTCGTGCCAACAATCCACTTGTCTCCCCATGGAATTATGAACAATACAGAGACCGGGGTCTTCAAAATGATTCCCGCATCAGATTTAATAGCAGATCCAGGAACAACAATGTGTGCGCCCTTACTCATTGTCACGTGGTATCCAGGAGTTAACTCAAAGCGCTCGTGCAGTTGATCGCTCCACACGCCTGCACACATGATTGTTGCACCTGCTTTAATTGCAATCTTCTTTCCTGATGCTAAATCAAGGGCATTAACACCAACAACCCGCTTGCCTTCACGAATTAATGACTCTGCAGAAACTTGGGTTGCAATGATTGCGCCGTGGCGTGCTGCAGTTCGGGCAACTGCCATGGTGTGGCGGGCATCATCAACTTGAGCATCAAAGTATTTGATTGCGCCTGTGACAATGTCATGCCGCAACGATGGTGCGATCTCATTGATCTGTTTTTGGCTGAGGTGCTTGTGCCAAGGAAGAGCGCGCTGAAATCCACGTAAGGCGTCATAGAGAGCTAAACCTGCTCCAACGTAGGTGCGCTCTTTAAGCTTTTCAGTCAGTGGAAATAAGAATCCAACTGGCTTAACAAGATGTGGGCACAATGTTGAAACCATTAACTCACGCTCGTGAAGAGCTTCACGTACTAATTTAAAATCATATTGTTCGAGATATCTCAGACCACCATGAATAAGCTTGCTAGATCTACTTGATGTTCCAGATGCAATATCTTGCGCCTCAATAAGTGCGACTTTTAATCCACGAGAGGCTGCATCTAATGCCGCGCCAACGCCGTTGACTCCCCCGCCAATAACAAGGATGTCGAATTGTTCTGTGCCTAATTGGGAAATGGCAGAGTCACGCTGGTCTGGGCCAAGTTGTGACAAGAACATATGCGTTGCATCTCCGTATCGAGTGAGTACGCTAAGCCTAACTTACGGCGAGGGGTTGTGCGCAGTGGCATCTATCGGGGCATATATCGGCAGTTTGGATCAGGGCACGAGTAGTACTCGATTCATGATCTTTGACCACGCAGGCCAGGTAGTTGGACAGCATCAACTAGAACATCGCCAAATCCTTCCGCAGGCAGGCTGGGTCGAACATGACGCAGCTGAAATTTGGGAGCGTGCGCAAGAAGTAATCGCTGGCGCTCTCAAGCAAGCCAACATTTTGGGCTCAGATTTAGCAGCTATCGGACTGACCAACCAACGTGAAACAACGGTGGTCTGGGATGTAACAACAGGTCAACCGCTATCTAATGCAATTGTCTGGCAAGACACTCGTACCACTGAGTTCTTGGCTTCCTTATCTGATGCCCAACAACAAAAGATTCGCCACACAACCGGCTTAACAATCGCCCCGTACTTTGCTGGCAGCAAGATGAATTGGTTTCTCCAAAATGTTCCCGCTGCACAAGGTCCTAATGCCCGCTTTGGAACTATTGATTCATGGCTACTCTGGAATTTGTCTGGTGGTGTCCGTGGAGGCGTGCATGCAACTGATGTGACAAATGCCAGCCGCACCTTGTTGATGAACCTTGAAACTTTGGACTGGGATGATGAACTGCTTTCTATCTTTGGTGTCTCACGCTCTGCCCTACCTGTCATCAAATCTTCTTCAGAAACCTACGCCCTAACAGATCCTCACGGTCCATTTGGAACAGCAATTCCTATTGCAGGAATCTTGGGAGATCAACAAGCTGCAATGGTTGGTCAGGTTTGCTTTGAACGCGGTGAATCAAAGACAACATATGGCACCGGAAACTTCGCACTGCTCAATACAGGTACTGAAATTGTGCGCTCCAAGAACGGATTACTTACAACCGTTTGTTTCAAACTTGGTGATGCACCAGCACATTACGCACTTGAAGGCTCTGTTGCCGTCACAGGCTCTGCCATCCAATGGCTTCGCGATCAATTAGGAATTATCTCAAATGCAGCAGAGACTGAAAGCTTGGCATCTTCTGTAGCAGACACAGCAGGTGTTTACTTTGTCCCTGCCTTTTCAGGATTATTCGCTCCGTACTGGCGCACAGATGCGCGCGGTGTAATTGTTGGATTAACTCGCGCGGCGACCAAGGCACACCTTGCCCGCGCAGCACTTGAAGCAATTTGCTATCAAACACGCGATGTCATGGATGCAATGGTTGCCGACAGTGGCGTTCCAATGAAGGAAATGCGCGTTGATGGCGGAATTACTGCCAACTCTTTATGTATGCAGATGCAGGCAGATGTTATGGGAATTGATATCACCCGACCATTAATTGGTGAAACTACCGCCCTCGGTGCTGCCTACGCTGCTGGCTTAGCAGTTGGTTTTTGGTCATCGACAGATGAAGTTCGAAAGCAATGGCAACAATCACGACGTTGGAATTCAACAAGTACGCAAGAGCAACGTGCAGTTGGTTATGCGGGTTGGAAAAAGGCTGTGGAGCGAACCTTGAATTGGGTTGATTAAGCCTTACTTATTTCAATCAAGAACGCATTTGCAGGAGCCAGAATTGGCGCAGTCACACCAATTGAAGATAGCGCTGAACCTGACATTGTGATTCCAGACATCCACTCAGGTGGAGTAATCAACATAAAGCGTGGCTTACCAGCTGGAAACACAGCCTTGATTACATAGTTTGTGTTCTCATCTAACCCAGGAAACTTAAGTGGTGACGGATGAATAGAAACTGTTGGTGTTAACTGAACATAAGCAAAAATTGCCCGAGATGCATCATGAGCTGTAACCCCATGAAGATATGCGTGTGCTTCTGGGTAATCAACACGAACCATCTTTCCAGAATGAAGCAGGCCACGGTTGTTCTTGTAGTACTTCGCCCATGTTGCTAAATGCTTGCGCTCTTCTGGTGTTGCTTCAGTGATATTCCATTCAATGCCAGCATGACCAAATAGAGCCGTCGTTGCGCGCATAGAAAGCTCAAGTGTTCTACCTGTTTGGTGGCCATGAGTCGGTCCGATATGAGTACCAAGTAGCTCAGGTGCGATAACTTGCGCAGTCCAGCGCTGGATTGTTTGGCGCTCTAGCGCATCATTGTTATCACTTGTCCAGAAGCGATCAACATAATCAATCACACCTAAATCAATACGCGCTCCACCTGATGCACAGGATTCTATTTCAAGTCCTGGGTGACGCTTTTTTAGCTCGGCGAACAAACGATAGATCGCTTGTGTTTGGCGATGAACACCGGCGGCACCAAGATGACCGGCATCAATTAGTACACGGTTGTGATCCCACTTAATGTAGCCAATGTTGTGGGCAGCAAGTACAGCCGAGGTTTGCTCAAGTACGTGGTTATAAGCAGCTTCATGGCCAATATCTAGAACTAATTGATGGCGCCACAGCGGTGGAACTCGATCTGCTTCATGCAAAATCCATTCAGGATGAGCGCGATACAAATCTGAATCTGGGTTAACCATTTCGCCCTCAAACCACAAGCCAAATTCAATTGCCTTGTCATTGATGTACTTGATGATTGGCGACAAACCATTGGGCCAGACTGCAGGATCGATAACCCAGTCACCTAAACCAGCGCGATCATTGCGTCGGGAGTGGAACCAGCCATCATCTAGAACTACGCGCTCAATGCCCACTTCGGCTGCAACATCAACTAGCGCCTTGATCTTTTCCTCGTTGTGATCAAAGTACAACGCTTCCCACATGTTTAAAGTAAGTGGGCGTTCTTTCTTTGGATGTACTTCGCGGCCTCGAAGGTATGAGTGATAAGCAGCGCTTACTCCATCTAATCCTTCTGCTGAAAATACTGAAATCAACGCTGGTGCTTCATATGTTTGACCTGATGCCAATATCAATTCACCAGGTAGTAAGAGTTCTCCGGCGCCAATTGATTGAGAACCATCAAAGAGTTTTTCAACTAGATAATGTGAGTTACCGCTCCAAGCAATGCTTGTGGCCCAAGCGCTTCCTGATTGGAAAGAAGTTTGAGCTGTTAGTGCGATATCTGCGATAGAAAAATTGTGTCCGCTGCGACCTTCTCGAGATTCACGAACCCAGGTGCCAGTTGCGATTTCTTGGCGCTGCGGATTGCGCTCATTTGACCAGCGACCCGCAAAATCTAAAGTCTGTGTTGCTTCCTTTGGAAGAGGCAACCAATGGATAAATTCATTGAGGCAATAATCGGTATTTCCTAAATTCTTAACTGTGGCCCTTTGAAACAAAACGCCATACCTATCAAGGTCAAACGTAATTACGACTTCAAGTTCTGCATGCAGGTCCCGAAAAGTAATGGCGGCATGGTTTTTCTGATGATGAAAATCTGTGACTTCAAACTTTGTTGACCATGCTTTTCCATTGCGGTGTCCAGATAATGTTGGACGCCCCAAAAAGCCGCGAGAACTCTCTCGCATAATTCCGGGAAACTGTGGCTGGTCCCACGAGCTATTTGCAATTGATGGACGAATCGCTGTTTGCACAGATGCGAGATCGCCATGAATGGGTGCTCCCCAGTGTTGGATCACTAGGGCGCCCTCGACTACTTCAAGCAGTAGAGATGACGATGGCGCGCTCAATAGTGCAGATTGCTTACTCACAAAGGTAGAGTAACGACACTATGGGCGAGAGTAAAAAACTAAAAGCGGGCGTCATCAGAAATGATCGCCATATGGCCGATGGTCGAACAATTCGTTACTACGACACCGCTGGCCAAGCGCGAATTGTTGATGATGCCAGGCCAGAGGAAGAGCAACCAGGAATTGGTGAACTTCGCCTAGATCCCTTAGTCAATGAATGGGTTGCAATGGCAGCTCATCGACAAGGTCGCATCTTCTTACCCCCAAAAGAGCTTTGTCCTTTGTGTCCGACAACCGGTGAATTACTGACTGAGATTCCTGAATCTGATTTTGAAGTAGTTGTCTTTGATAATCGATCACCATCACTTCGTCCACCTGTCGGTGATTGGGCACTTCCTGACATGGTTGGCCCTGATACAGATTTAGGAACTGCTGCAGGTAAGTGTGAAGTCATTTGTTTTACAGCAGAACACGGCAAGGCCTTTAAGGATCTGACTCCACAACGTGTTCGCACCTTGCTTGAGGCATGGATTGATCGCACAGCAGAGCTTTCACAAGAAAGCTTTATTGAACACATCGCTCCCTTTGAAAACCGCGGAGAAGAAATTGGTGTGACCCTGTCTCACCCACACGGTCAGATCTATGCCTATTCATATATTCCACCTCGTGTTGAAAAGATGTTGGCTGCTGCCATTAAATACAAAGAACAAACCGGCAAGGTTTTATTTGATGAAGTTGTTGCCCGTGAAATTAAAGATAAAGAGCGCATCATTGCCCGCAATGATCGATGGATCGCATATGTTCCATATGCTGCCCGTTACCCATTTGAAATTCACATCACTCCCCTCAACCCAGTTGCAGATCTGACAGGTTTAACAGAGGCAGATCGTGATGCTTTCCCAGAGATCGCACTTGAAGTAACACGCAGATTAGATGGCGTCTTTGGAATTGAAATGGCATATATCGCAGCCTGGCATCAAGCACCTGTGCGAGTTGGCCGAGATGTAATGCGGCTGCACTGGCAGATCACAAGTGTTCGTCGCGCACCAGGAAAACTAAAGTATTTAGCTGGTTCTGAATCTGCGATGGGTGCATTCATTATGGATATGCGCCCAGAACAATCTGCGGCTCAGTTGCGCGAAGTAGTTTTGTAATGCGAGTTTTAGTAACTGGCGGTACTGGCTATATCGGTTCCACTGCAGTTGAAATCTTGCTCACCCAAGGCTTTGAAATCTCGATTTTAGATGATTGCAGCATGGGCCATGCCGACACAGTCCCGGCTGGTGTGCGCTTCATTCAAGGCTCACTTCTTAACAGCGGAGAAGTTGCAGATGCGCTAACTGGTTGCGATGCGGTCATGCACTTTGCAGGAAAGTCTCTTGTTGGAGAATCTGTTGAAAAACCTGATCTCTATCACTCAGTTAATGTTGATGGAACTCGCATCTTGCTCGATGAAATGCGTAAACAATCAATTACTAAAATCGTCTTTTCTTCATCTGCAGCCACCTATGGCGAGCCAAAGAGTGTGCCGATTCTTGAAACCTCTGAGACCAATCCAACTAACCCATATGGTGCAACCAAACTTGCAATCGATCACATGATCACAGCTGAGGCAACAGCTCATGGAATATCTGCAGCCTCACTTCGCTACTTCAATGTGGCAGGTGCACTCAAGTCGAAGCGCGGATGGCTGGCAGAGCGGCATAACCCTGAAACTCATTTGATTCCTAATGTTTTGCGCAGCACAACAGATAATCCTGTAAAGATATTTGGCACTGATTGGCCCACAGAAGATGGCACATGTATTCGCGACTATGTCCATGTCATTGACTTAATTGATGCACATCTAAAAGCGCTTAATTCGCTAGCAAAGCCTGGGCACGAGATCTATAACCTAGGCAGCGGTTCTGGCTACTCAGTGCGAGAAGTTGTTGCAGCGGCAAGTGCGGCCACTGGACATCAGATTCCATTTATTGATTCTCCGCGTCGTCCTGGTGATCCAGCGGTTTTAATTGCAGATATTTCAAAGGCAAAAACACACCTTGGGTGGGAGCCAACCAGGGATATGAACACAATGGTTTCTGACACCTTGAAATCAATGGCATAAGAATGAGCTCGATCGAAGGTAGATTTCTTGCAACATTCGGCGAAGAACCTGATCTAGTTACAGCAGCCCCGGGGCGCGTTAACTTAATTGGTGAGCACATCGATTACAGCGAAGGCTTTGTCCTTCCTTTTGCGATCAAAGATAGGACTTTAGTTGCCGCTCGAAAACGAGATGACTCAACTGTTCGTATTGCATCGGCTCAGCGTCGTAACAAAATTGTCACGGTAGATATCAACAATGTTAAGCCTGGACTAAAAGGTGAATGGGAGCGATACGCGCTCGGTGTTCTATGGTCGATGGGCGTAAAAAGTGGAGTTGATCTCATGATTGATGGCCACGTTCCACTAGGTGCAGGACTTTCTTCTTCTGCAGCACTTGAATGTTCTGTGGCAACAGCGATGAATCACTTATTTGATATGGGCTTTAATCTTGAAGAACTTGCTCGCCTAACTCAAAAAGCAGAAAACCAATACGTTGGAGTCCCCTGCGGCATCATGGATCAATCCGTTTCCCTAATGGCAACTACTGGATCGGCGCTGTTGCTGGACTGTAGAGATCTTTCAACCCGCAATATTCCATTTGATGTTGCCTCACACGGATTAGAACTTCTAATCATTGATACGCAAGCCCACCACGCCTTAACCGATGGTGGTTATGCCGAGCGCCGAGCCTCGTGTGAATCCGTGGCGGCTAAATTATCTGTTAAGTCCATGCGTGAATTAACCATGGAGAAGTTAGATTCTTCTCGAGATCAGCTTACAGAGACTGAATACATTCGTGCCCGGCATGCGGTGAGCGAAATGAAGCGAGTTTTGGATTGCGTAGATGCGTTGAGTAATGGCGATTTTGTAAAAGTAGGGCAACTAATAAATGCATCTCATATTTCATTGCGTGATGATTACACCGTCTCTTGTCCTGAACTAGACACAGCAGTTGAAGCTTCGTTAGCTGCTGGTGCGCTGGGCTCACGCATGGTGGGTGGTGGTTTTGGAGGAAGTGCTATTGCATTGATTCAGGCTTCAAAGACAACCCAAACAATTCGGGCGGTTGAAAGTGCTTTTGCAGATAAGAAATTTAAGGCTCCGCGGTTTTTTACTTCACTGCCAAGTCAAGGCGCAGTGCTTTTGTCTCGTAAGTAACTAGAGCGGGTTGATTAAGAGTACTTCTACCCCACCAATTGCACCTAAAACATTAAGTAGATCAGTTGGATCACTACCCGGAATCGCAACAGTTATGTCGTCATACCCTTTGCCATCTTCAGATTTCACCACAGCGAGTGCGCGAATATCTCCGCCGGCTGCACCAATTGCAGATGCAAGTAGTCCTAGTGAACCCGGGCGATCTGGGATTGCCACGTTAAGTTGAAATAGTGCCATAGGCAAACAATACCCTGACACTATTTCAACCACGTTACATTAATTGGACGGCGCAGTACCTAAGGTGACTTTGAAACTCTTTGAGCCTCCGGTTGGAAGTTCAACAGTCACGGTAACTGTGCTGCCAGGTGCATATGAACGGATCTTGACGATTGCCCCAACTTGATCGGCGATCTTGACTCCATCAATAGCGGTGATTATTGAACCGGCAGGAATTCCTGCCTTTTCAGCACCTTCTCCTGGGCTAAGTCGTAGGATTTTTGCTCCAGTGCCTGTGAAGGCGGTGTCAAAGAAAATTCCTAGAACTGGACGAGTTGATTTGCCAGTAGCGATGAGTTCATCAATAACACGTTTTGCTTCATTAATTGGAATCGAGAATCCAAGTCCGATACTTCCACTTGCGCCATCTGATGAAAGCGTTGCGATAGCAGAGTTGACTCCAATAATTCGACCTTGTGAATCCAGAAGTGCACCACCAGAGTTACCGGGATTAATTGCCGCATCTGTTTGAATTGCATTAACAAATGACTCAGCACCGACAGTTCCTGTTGTAACAGGTCGATTCAAGGCTGAAATGATGCCGCTCGTAACAGTACTTGCAAGTCCTAGAGGTGAACCAATTGCAACAACTGATTCGCCAACACTAATTCGAGATGAATCTCCGACAGTAACTGTTGGCAAGTTTCCCTTGTTGATCTTTATGACTGCAATGTCATATGCAGCATCGCGGCCAACGATTTGAGCAGAGAAAGTATCTCCGCTTAGTAGTTCAACTAGAATAGTTCCATTACTCACAGCACCTTCAATTACATGGTTATTTGTAATGATGTAGGAAACACTTTTGTCTGACTTATAAATCGAACCACTACCTGTACCGCTACCACTTGTTGATGTGACCTTAATCGAAACAACAGATGGGGTTACTAGGGATGCGATGCTTTTAACATCAATAGTTGGAGCACCCAAAGTCATTGCAGTGCGGGTTGCCGAACAGCCTGATGAGCTTGCTAAATAAATGGCTTGGCTCCTTTTGTCGACGCAGACTTTTACGCCGAGTGGCTCTGATGTAGCAGCTGTAGCAACACCACCAACCAAAGTTGCTCCCAATAAGAATCCCGCAATTATTTTTGTGGATGTTCGCTTCATATCAACCTCTTTCATAGTTAAAACCAAGTTTTCACTTAAACCTGAGAGATAGTTTAGAAATGCCTTACTATTGAGTGTTCACTCTAAAGAAGTACTACCCAGCCGCTCTTAACTGCAACCTTTACTGAAGGCAGTGGACTTTTAGCAGGTCCTGCTACCACTGCGCCTTTTTTGAAAGGATCAAAACTGGCATTGTGAACGGGGCAAACAATCAACTTTCGTGGTGCAAAGTACTTGGTCAATCCGCCTTGGTGAGGACAAATTGTTTG